>Ga0154020_10004376_pt1 | contig 16834 bp, 15 predicted proteins | sample Klosneuvirus_201_FD_109709 | JGI IMG/M metagenome (GOLD analysis project Ga0154020, IMG submission 109709) | Active sludge microbial communities from wastewater, Klosterneuburg, Austria - Klosneuvirus_20160825_MG | ecosystem: Engineered > WWTP > Aerobic digester > Activated sludge | place...
CAAAGCCGCGTCGTAGGGGTGGCAGCCAACGCTGGCGTAAACGAAGCCGGGGTTCGCGCGTGCCAGCGCCTGAGCCTCGCGCGCGCCATCAGGCTGCATGCCGATGCACACGATTTTCTCGACGCCGGAAGTTTTTGCACGCGCCAGCATTTCGCCGCGGTCAGCGTTGTAGTTGTCAAAGTTGATGTGAGCGTGGGTGTCGATCAGCATGGCGAGAGTGTATCGGAGCCCATCGCGTTAGCGATGGGATTTGCGCCCGTGAACAGCCTTCAAACCCCTCACTGACGTGATGGGTTCTGATTTTTCTGCCACGGCCACTGGAACGCTTCAACGGGATCGTAGCCGCTGCCGCCCCAGGGGTTGCAGCGCAACAGCCGCAGCGTGCCGATGATCAGGCCTTGAAAAATGCCGCGCTGCGCCAGCGCCGTGAACATGTACTCGCTGCAGGTGGGCTCATAGCGGCACGAGCGCGGCAGGAACGGGCTGAGCAGCCGCTTGTAGAGCCAGACCGGTACAAGCAGCGGCACCAGGCGAAGCGCCCAGAGTTTCGACCAGAAGCCGCGCGCGGCCAGCGCCCTGGAGAACGACATCAGCTCGTGGTTGTGTGAGCACATTTCAGAGGCCGGCGCGCATTGCGATGGTTCACCCGTTCAAATGGCGCAGGGCTTCGGCTACGTCAAAAGGCTCGAAACCTTCCTTGCTATAGAGCGCGCACTTCACACCGTCGGCTTCGCACTGTGCTTCGTTGTTACAGATAAAGCCGCGGAATTTGGCTTTGCCGCGCGTGCCGGACTCGGCCGAAAATTCAATTTCCACGGGTTCTTCGGCGTTCGGACAATCCAATTCGAATGAGTTCATGGAGAAGCTTTAGCCACGTAGGACGAGGAGTTTGCAAAGGAATCAACACCGCAAGACTATCACGCCAAAGCAAGAAGTTGGTGAAGAACTACAAAGAACGGCGCACAAGTTTTCTACGCCAGTCTTGCCGTCAACTTCTGCCAGCTCTGGGCCAGCTCAACGAAGCCTGCCTTCTTTGCGCCTGCGTGCTTGGCCGGCAGTACCACCAGATCGAACGCCCCCAGCGGGCTCTTGCGAAACAGCTCGCGCAAGCGGCGCTTGAACTTGTTGCGCTTGACCGCGTTGCCAAAGGCCGTGCTTACGGCAAGCCCAAGCCGCGCGCGGCCCAGCTCGTTTTTGCGCCAGAAGATTACCAGGCGCCGATCGCCGGCGCTCTGCTTGAGCGCGAACACCGCATCAAACTCGGCGCGGCCGAGCAAACGGGCGGTCTTGGGGAAGGTCCGGTCGGGCATGTCGCCACGCAGGATACAATGGCCTTCGAGATTCGGGGTTCGAGTGTCGAGATTCGGTTTAGCGCGAGGCTCGAAACTCGAATCTCGATTCTCGAAACTCGAGCCCCTACCATGCGCCGCGTGTTCAACAACGAACCAGGACCTTCCGAGACGCGCGTCGTCGGCCGCTTTGTCGAGGTCGCGCTGCCCACGCCCGTCGATCGCGTGTTTGATTACCTCGTGCCCGATGAACTCGCAGCGCGCGCCGGCGTGGGCCATCGCGTGAGCGTGAACTTTGCCAACCGCGAGTTACAGGGATTTGTCGTCGCGCAAAAGGATGCCTCGCCGCTGCTGCGCCACCAGATCAAGGAGATACTCAAGGCGCCCGACGAGGCGCCGCTCGTGAACGAGTCCATGCTGCGCCTCACGCGCTGGATGGCGGATTACTACGCGTGTTCATGGGGCGAGGCGCTGCAGGCCGTTCTGCCCGCCGTGGTGCGCTCGGGGCGGCCACGAAAAACGCTCACGGTGGTGAAGCTCGCGCGCACGCGCGAGGAAACGCTGGCTGAAGTGGCGCGGCTGGAGGCCACGAAGTCAGAGGTCAGAGGTCAGAGGTCAGAAGTTGCTGCTTTTCCCGAAGCACGAAACACGGAGCACGAAACACGAACCACGGATTCCCGCTCCGCCCGTTACGCCAAAATCCTGCGCACGCTGGTCACGTTCGAAGAAGACTTCACACCCGGTCACTTGGCCGAAAAACTTGGCTACTCGCTCGCACCCTTCAACACGCTGCGCAAACAGGGCTGGCTGACGTACGAAAAAAAGCCCGTCGATTTCGGCGGCGTGGGCTCCCTTGGCGGCGAGGAGCGTGTGCCGGAAAATCTGACCGGCGAGCAACAGCTTGCGCTCGACCGCATAACGAGCAGCGTCGATCGCGACGAGTTCAAGACGTTCCTGCTGTTTGGCATCACCGGCAGCGGCAAGACGGAAGTTTATATCCGCGCCATCGCGCGCGCGATTGAACACGGCAAGAGCGCGATTGTGCTCGTGCCCGAGATTGCGCTCACGCCGCAGACCGTGCGGCGCTTCTCCCACCGCTTTGAGAACGTCACATTTCTGCATTCATCCATGACCGACGCCGAACGCCGAGAGGCCTGGACGCGCATCAAGGACGGCACGTCGCGCGTGGTCGTCGGGCCGCGCTCTGCACTGTTCGCGCCCGTGAAAGATCTCGGCCTGATCGTGGTCGATGAAGAACACGAGCACACCTACAAGCAGGACAGCGCGCCGCGCTATAACGCGCGCGACACGGCCATCATGCGCGCGCGACTTGAACACGCGGCCGTGATTCTCGGCAGCGCCACGCCCTGCCTGGAAACTTGGAAGAACGCCCAAGAAGGAAAGTATGAGCTGCTCGAATTACGCAGCCGACCGACAGGCAGTTCAGAATTCAGAATTCAGAATTCAGAATTGCCTTCCCTCGGTCTGCCTTCCGTCGAGATCATCGACATGCAGCGCGAGTGCCACGAACAGCACGCGCTCGCCTGGTTCTCAAAGCGCTTGCGCGGCGCCTGCGCCCAAGCGCTCGAACAGGGCGAGCAGGTCATTATTTTCCTCAATCGGCGCGGCTACCACACGGTGCTCAGTTGCCAGCAGTGCGGAGAGGCGCTTACGTGCCCCAATTGCACCACGCACATGAGTTTTCACAGGCAACTCAACAAAGCCGTGTGCCACTATTGCCTCGAAACGCGCGAGTTGCCCAAACGCTGCCCGACATGCGATGGCGGGCCCGTGAAGCAGCTCGGCATCGGCACCGAAAAGCTCGAAGAAGAAATGAAGCTCATGTTCGGCGGCTTCAACATCGCGCGCATGGACAGCGACGCGATGAAAACGCGCGAGGATTACGAGAGCACGCTCGAAGCCTTCCGGCAGGGCGAAACGCAAGTGCTCGTGGGCACGCAGATGATCGCCAAGGGCCTCGATTTTCCCAACGTCACGGTCGTGGGTGTCGTCGCCGCGGACATCGGCATGAATCTAGGCGACTTCCGAAGTTTCGAGCGCACGTTCCAGATCGTCACGCAAGTCGCAGGCCGCGCCGGGCGCGGTGAAAAACCGGGCACCGTGATCGTGCAGACATTCAAGCCAACGCACCCCGCAATCGTGTGCGCGTCGCGGCAGGATTATCGCGGCTTTGTCGCCGGAGAAATGGAACATCGAAGAATCAGCCAATACCCGCCGTTCTCAAGGCTCGTGCTTGTGACGGTTGAAGCGCGCGAAAAACCCAAGGGCGAAGAATTGGCCCGGCAGATCGCAATGACCGCGCGCGATTTCGGCAAGATGAACCAGGGTAGCGTGTTCGACGTAAGCGACCCCTTCGAAGCCCCCATGGCCAAACTACGCGGCCGCCACCGCACGCAAGTCATGATCAAGGCCAAGGGTTTTAGAGAAGTAAGGGCAGTGGTGGACCGCATCCAGCCGCTGGTGAAAGTGCAGGAGAAGCTGCGAGTAAGTATCGACGTGGACCCGCTCGATATGATGTAGCGCTACTTGCCGGGCTTGGACTTCTTGCGGGCCACGGCCTCGGCGCGGTTGCCCTCAGAGACGCGCAGTTTCTTCTTCGATTCCTTGGCGCTCCGAATATCGTGGGATTTCTTCTTGTTGAATTTGTCGCTGCTGACTTGGGTCATGGATGTCCTCGTCTAACGGTTGAGGGCGGCGAGGATGCCCTGCTTCGTCTTGCCGCGGTCGCAAAAATCGCGGAACTCGGCACGGTTGAGCACGCGGTTGCCCTTCAAACTGAACTCGCCGAATTCGTCGGTGAGGATGATGTAGTGCGACTCTTTCAACCGGTCTTCGCTGATGGTGCCCCAGTCGCCTTTGGGCGCGCCCTTTTCGTCGATCTCCCTGATTTTGGGGGGCGTGGCGTACCACGCACGCAGCTTGACCGGCCGCACGCCGAGCGTTCCCCAGCAGCGGATTGACCCAGGATTGGTGTACATCGGCACCGCCACGCGGGTGTCAACTGCAAGATCGAAGTCGGATCGCCATAGTGCTTCTTTGCGTTCAGCAGGGATGCGTCTCGGGTCATCAATTGCGGCCCCGCCCTCGTAACAGTGTTCAGCCCAGTGGGCGGCAAGCCTATAGCAGTCCCAACGTTTGGGGACTTCGTCCATCATCAACTCGTCCTTCATGCCGATGTCCTCGCACGAAACAAGATGCAAGCCGTAGAAGAAATCGCGCATGGACTTGAGTTCGTCGCGCAACGCCACGGGGCGGCTTCCGCCCTCGCGCTTGCCGTGCATTGGAGAAGCTCCTGGTCCCTCCATCCAGTCCGTCAGGAACGTCTCCAGAAACGCATAAGCCCTCGCCGTCCGTAGATAGAATGTCGGGTTGGGCTCGACGCGCAGGCGCGGAGCAACTTCCGTGGGCGGCGCGGCGCTGCCGGCGGCTCCAGCCAATTGCCGCACGTGGGTCTCGCGGCGCTTGGTCACCAGCGCCTTGAAAGCTTCGAGCATGCGCTGCTTGTACTTCTTCGTGAGCAGCAACTTGGAGTTCTCCGAGCCGCGCTCGGGCAGCAGGAACGTTTCCAGCGCGTAAATCTGGTAGTCATACCAGCCGCTATTGACGCGCGGCTTGAGATCCACCTTTCCGCTGCGGACGGCCTTGACGAATTCGAGCATCAAATCAGCACTGTCAGGCAGACCCGAGGGAAAGAGCCTGTTGAACAGCTCCAGTTCACGCGAGGTTGAGAAAGGAAGGAAGTGGACTGTCGGAGGTTTGCTTTCGGGCAGGCCCTTTAGTTTCCAGATTTCATCAAGTGACTTATCCGGATGCTGCGTCACATCGCGCAATGTCGGGGCGGCAAAGGGGTTGGTCATGCTGGCGTAGAAGCTCAACATGCGCGCGTACTGTTGTCGTGCTTGCTCGTTCACCTGGATTGCGTTGGCGAGTGAATGCGCCAGGGTCCACTCCTGCTTCTCGAAGCCCTGCTGGAGAAACCGCAGGAATTTGAAGCAGCGTTTCAGTTTTTCGTTCCATGTATAAAACCCCACGGGCTTGCTCTGCATTGCATCCATTTCGAAGCGGCGAACATGCTCTATCACCGGTTTCGGCAGTTCTGGAAGCGGCGCATCCCCCTCGTCAGGCCGAAATCCAACTGCTAGCGCTGCTTCAAGGAACCAACGTGCTTCGTCGGGCAGCGACTCGACTTTCAGCAGGGTAGTGCACAGTTCTCGTGTGTCGCGCACGCCTTCAAGAGTGTTTTCCGTTTGCCAAAGGTCGAGTGCCGCATACAGCCCGTCATCGAATTGCTTGGCCTTGCCATCGATCATGTTCACCGACGGTAGGATTCGATTCTGGCCCAGCGCCTTGGCGGCAGCGGCATAGCTTGGATAGAGCGTATCGAATCCCGCCTCGTCGCCGATGTCCTCAATGTCCAAGCCAAGCACAGCGCCGCTGGCATTGAGTTGCCAGATATCGTCACGCCTGCTGCCCAAGAGCCGCATATCAACTGTTCCGGCATCAAACACAGGCTTCTTGTCCGAGAGCTTGTCGTCGGAAAGCAGGTCAATAGCGCTTTGCGCCGGTTTAGTCTCGACGATCTCTTCTTCGTAAGTCTCGCCCTTGTTGCCGGACGGCTTTGACGGCAACTGGGAATTGCCGCCGCAGGCCGTGAGGAAGACGATCGTCGCAATCGCGAGCATTGGCCAGTGGCGCATGGTGCCTCCTCTCACAGGATAGCGCGATTGGGGCTCTTGCGCACAGGACATCGATCACTACTTGGAGGGGCATGGCAGTGGCGCTGCCAGAGGCTATTGCCGGCGCAGCGCGAGCCTAACTCTGCTGCGGCGGACGTCTTGGCGGCGTGGGTTTGATAGCCGCGACTGGGGTGGGTTTACCGGGGAGGGGCTTTTTTGTGGCGGGCGCCATTTTGGGCAGGGGTTCACGTTGTGCGCCAGCGAGCGATTGCTTGAGCGTGTCGATCTGCCCGTCGTCGATGGCCACGAAGTCGAACACATCCTCCGACTTCTCGGTGGCTTTGCCCTTCTCGATAGCTTTGTAGGTCACCTTGCACGAGAGATAGGTGCTCTTCCCGCATGACGGGCAGCGGTGCAGCGTGAAGTTTGCTGTCTTGTCGCTCTTGGGGTCGCGGCCTGGCGTGATGATCGCAGCCATGTCGCCTCGATCGATGGCGGTCTTGAGCGGCGTGAACGCCGCAGGTGTGAGCGAACCCACGGGCTCGCGGGCCGCCCACTGGTCGCAACTTTCGCAAAATGGCTGGTTCAACTGCATCTTGGCCAGCACTCCCGCCGCACCCGCGACGGCACCCAGTTCAATCAGCCAGATCAACCAAACGAACGGGCCGGAAATCGGCACCCCGCTTCCTGTCTTGCCGATTTTCCAGCCGCTTTCCGCTCGCATATCGAGGAACGTGCCGAAGTCGAAAGCGCCTTCAACCTCCGATGCGCTCATGCCTTGAGCGGCGAGCTCTTTCTGGACGTCGGAAAGCACGATGCGGTGATTGACGACGTGCGAAGCGGCAATGGCGAAGACGCCGCAAGCCGCGCCGATAAGCAGGGCAATGCCTCCGTTGCGGCATTTTCCGAATTTGAGTGCAAACCCGGCGGCAAAGCCGATGCCCGCGCCCAGTGCGAGTGTGAGCAGGAAATTCACATAGATGAAAGGGATAAAGTACACAGCATATTGGTAAATCACGGCCAGCAGCACACCGGAAGCAAGCCCTGCGGCCGGGCCGATCAGCAAGGAGGCCAAGCCCATGCGGCCGGAATGTGAATATGTTGGCAACGCCATGACGTTCTCCGATTCCGGGGCGCATCTTGCCATCGCCTACTCGAAGTCGTGCAAAAAAGTGGGTTCGCACACCGCGCTTGTTCATGGGCCGTCAGTCAGTGCTAAGGATTGCAGCACGATTTCGGGGCGCAGCTGGAACTGCCTGCTGCCTGACCCCGTTTCTTCCATCGCGCGCGCGCCCGCCAGCACCACTTATCTCTTTGACCATCCTCACTTTGCAAATGGCGCAATATCCATGTATCGTCGCCTGTTCTGCTGGCCCGTCCTCTTTGGAGACTGAGCATGTCCTGTTTCAAGTCCTTAGCTTTGACTCTGGCCGCGACTTTCTTAGCGGCGCTTGCGATCAACGGTTGCACGCCCCTGGACCGGAGCGGCGGCCCTGAATATGACCGCGACCCTGAAGGGCGCGAGATGTACAAGGGTGAGGACGTTTCCAAGTTCCACAAGAAGAAAGAGGGCGGCGGCGAAGACCCGAGCATCGGCAAAGACCACGCCGGCTGCCCGCTTCCGCCGGCGGCCGAGAAGGACGTGCTCAACAACCTGAAGGTCGGCGATGCGTTCCCTGACTTCACGCTCAAAAGCGTGACCGACGGCAGCGATGTAAGCCGCGCCAAGCACGCCAAAGGCCATTACCAGTTGCTGTTTGTGTGGGCATCGTGGTGCCCGTACTGCCAGAACGCGTCGAGCAAGCTGCTCAAGCCGCTTTACGACGATCTGGGTGTGAAGTCCAACGTGGACATCATTGCCGTGGGCATTGACTTGCTGGGCGACACGCCCGATGGCCAGAAGGCTTACCTGAATTCCAACGGCTTCAAGTGGACGGGGGTGTTTGATCAGGACGGCAAGGTGCGCAACTCGGCGGGCGCGAATTTCATTCCCACCGCGATTTTGCTCGACGACCAAGGAAAGATCGTGACCTACGGATACTATGAGGTTGATCGTCCTTACACGAACCGCTTGAACCAGTTCCTGCGTGAAGCCTGCGAGTTCAAGGAAAAGAACCCGGGGAAATGAAAACAGGCCAGCGGGCTGTTTTCTCAGCCGAGTAGCTCGGCCCAAAAGGCCGAGCGTGCGCGAAGCGGCCGCCCCGAAGGGGCGCCAGAATATTGAGACCTGCACACGAGAAGGGGACAGGCACAATTTCAGCGAACTGCGCTGAAATTGAGCCAGTCCCCAAACGACCATGCCTGAAGTTGATCCCATCCTGGCTGAACACAAAACGCTTGGCCCTTACACGCTCACCAAGAAGTTGGGCGAGGGCGGCATGGGTGGCGTTTACCTGGGCAAGCACAACGTGCTTCAGGTCGAACACGCGATCAAGATCATCCGGCCGCGCATGGCCAGCGACCCGCAGCTCGTTGAACGCTTTTTGCGCGAGGCGCGCCATGCCGCGCGTCTGATTCATCCCAACATCGTGCAGGTGCTCGCTGCCGATGTAGCCGACGGGCTCTATTACCTCGCGATGCAGTTTGTTCAGGGCCAGTCACTGGCCGAAGCCGTGGCCAAGGGCAAGCTCTCGCCGCACCGCGCCGTGCGTTACATTCACATGGCGTGCCTGGGCCTGCACTACGCGCATCGCAAGCAGATCATCCACCGCGATATCAAGCCGGGCAACCTGCTGATCGACGACGAGGACAACGTCAAGATCACCGATTTCGGCCTGGTGCGCGACATGACGGCCGATGACACCGGCCAGAATAACCTCACCCAGACAGGTCTAATAATCGGCACGCCGCACTTCATGCCGCCCGAACAGTGGCACGGCGAGGGCGTCGATCTGCGCAGCGACATTTACGCCATGGGCGTGACGCTTTACCATCTGCTGACACGCACCTACCCCTACCCCGGCCGCACGCCGCCGCAGATTCTAGGCCTGTTGATGCAGGGCAAGCCCGAGCCGCTGAAGAAGTTCGCGCCCAACATCGACGACGACCTCAGCGCGATCGTGCTCAAGGCCATGGCCAGCGATATGGCCGCGCGCTACCAGACCGCGGCCGAATTCGCCGCTGACCTCGATAAATGGTGGGCCGCACACCCGCCCAACGAAGCTGAGCAGATGGCGCTGAACACGGCGGGCACCGAGGGCGGCGGCACCAAGATGGTCGCCCCCACCCAGCTTAAGGCGGGCAGCACGCTGTGGTCCAGCACGCCCACGCGCGCCGTTGCCCCTTCGGCGTCATCGGCCGCGGCGGCGGCTTCGGCTGCGACAGCGCCTGAACCGGTTGCGCCGGCCACGCCGGGCGTGGGCGTTTCCGGGGCGGTTGCTACGCCCACGATGCCGCAACAAGTGACGATCATCCAGCAGGGCAGTAAGTCCGGGCTGGTAGTTGGCCTGACGCTGGTTGCGCTGATAGCGCTGGCGCTTGGCGCGTATGCGGTGTTCGGCGCCAAACCGACCCAGGACGACACGAACAACAGGGCGGGCAACTCGACGCCTGACCCAAGAACAACGCCGGAGTTCACGCTGGCGCTTTCGGCCAACGAAGCCACCGAGGCCAACCCGCTGTTTACCGACGTCGCCAGCTATGTGTTTGAGGGCAGGGCCAATGTGCCGGTGATGCTTGACGGCAAGCCCTACAAACTGGGTGAGCCGGTGCAGCTCAAGGCCGGCAAGCAGACGCTGGAAATCACGGCGCAAGTCGGCGCCGAGAAGTTCTCACGCAAGTTCTGCGTCGTGCTCGATGCCGATGCGCCCACGCTGGCCGTGCCCCTGTTCGACAAAGCCCAAAGCGGCGAACTGCCAACGGAAGCCACCAGCCTGCTCATTGCCGGAACGGTGCTGGACATCGACGAAAAAACGACGGTCACGGCGCGCGTCAATGGCCTGTCCGTGCCTGATTTTCCCGTGGGCAAGGGCGGCGATTTCGAGTTCAAGGTCAGCGTGGGCGATGCCAACGCCAACATCGAGATCCAGGCCCAGGATCGCCTCGGCCATAAATCGAGGGCGCTTCAGCTCGTGGTGGTGCCCGACCGCGCGGCTTCGAGCGTGATGTGGTTCAACAAGATGGAGGGTGACCTGATCTGGTCGGTAACGAAGGAAACGACGATCAGCGGCAAGCTGGACAAAGTGAAGGGCCGCACGCTCACGTTCGGGGGCAAAGAAGTGAAGATCGCTGCCGACGGCAAGTTCAGCGTCACGCGCACGCTGGAGGAAGGCACGCACACGCTGGTGTTCGAACTCAAGGACTGGCTGGGCCGCGAAAGCAAGCCCGAAGCCAAGGTCAAAGTTGACCTCTTTGCACCGAGATTCAGCGACATCAAACCCGCGCCCAAGCAGGTGTTCGAGTTCGAGAGGTTCCCCGCGGAGGTTGTTGTCTCCGGCACGGTGGACGACGAAAGCGCGCGCATCAGCTGTGCGCAGGAAGGCGAGTTCGGCGCTGGCGGCGGCAAGTTCACGCTGAGAATCAGAGTGGAAAAGGAGCAGGACCTTTCTTTCAAGGTCATCGCGCGTGACAGCGCCGGCCGCGACGGCGAACAGCTCGTTGAGTTCAGCGTCAGGCTGTTGCGCTACCGCGCGCTGGCCAAGAACGCGCAGGGCTGCATGGAATACGAGCGCGTCAAGGATGGCATGGTGTTCGTGGCGCTGCCTGCGGGCAAGTTCAGGCAGGGCATCAAGGATGACCTGCCCGATGCGCCGCTGCGCGAAGTGAACATGAGCGCGTTTCTCATGGCCAAGTACGAAACGACCAACGCCCAGTTCGCCGCGTTTCTCAATGACGCGCGTTATACGGATACCACGGTTTTCACGCGCGACATCCTGGCCAAAGATCCTGAGGGCAAAACCTGGAATTTGAAATTCGACGGCGCTGCCTGGTCAAGCGACGTCGGCTCGCAGCCCGTTGTCGGTGTGACCTACAGCGGCGCGCGCGCCTATTGCCGTTGGGCCGACGATTCCTCCGATCTGCCCAGCGAAGCCCAGTGGGAGTATGCCGCGCGCGGCATCGACGGTCGCACCTACCCGTGGGGCACGCAAGGGCCGAACACCGCGCGCTGCAACTTCAAGGAAGGCGGCCTGGGCGGCCTGGCGAAAGTCGGACTGCTCAAAGACGGAGCTTCGCCCTATGGCGTGATGGACTGCGCAGGCAACGTAGAGGAATGGTGCCTCGACTGGTACGACGTGGCCGGCTACACCAAAATGCTGATGGACAATCCCGTACTCTCCGAAAAGCCGCAGACCAGCGAGCGCCGTGTGGTGCGCGAGGGCTCGTTCCTTTCGTCGGCGACTTCAGCCGCCATGCCCACGAGCGAAGACGCGCCTTCCGACCTGCGCGTGTACCAGCGTGGCCGCGCTCTGCCGCAGAGCGGCGCCAAGGATCGCGGCTTCCGCGCCGCGGCGAAGATGCCGCGGTAGCAACAGAGAATGCGTGTTTGAGAGATCAAGAGATTGAGTCTTTGCCATCTCTTGTTCGCTTCATCTCTCACGACTGACGATTCGGCAATGGAAATTCGCGCGCACAGGCGGCACAATCGCGTCGCGTTCTGAAAGGAGAACTCCATGACAAATCGAATGGCGGCGCTTTCGCTGCTGATCCTGGGCTGTGTGCTTGCCGGTTGCGGCGGGCTGCCTAAACCGAAAATCACGCCGGTTAAGGCCAAGGCCGGCACGACCAACGTGCGCGTGACACTGGTAGGCACCAACTACGACACGAACTGGGACAAAGAGGGCGTCAAGCTCTACGTCACCCAGCAATGGCGCAACAAAGATGACGTGCCGATCGGCGAAGAACTGGTGGCCGAAAAGGCCTTTGCATCGGGCCAGGGCAGCACGCGCGGCACGATTGCGCTGCGCGATGGCGAGAAGAAAGAAACGAACTGGGTGGTCTTGAAGTTCGAGCTCAAGAGCGGCCCCGACCCCCTCAACCAGAACGTCAGCGCCGCCATCACCCGCGAGTGGAAGATCTCCAGCTCCTGGGCCGAGGCCGACATGGTGCTGATGTGCGCAATCTCGCGCACGGGCAACAACAACTACGCCATTGACGCTGTTTACGCGCAGAACCTGGCTACGGGCGAAGTCGAGCAGGTGCTGCCCTTTGAATAACGGCTGCGCTGAATTGAACGAGGCGGGCTTTGGCCCGCCTCGTTTCTTTGAGGTCAGCGTTCTTTGATGCGGCGGCGGATGTCGTAGATCGCACCCAGCAAAAGCAGCGCGCAGGTTGCCATCGGCAGCCAGTCTTGTTCAGGTTCGGGCTCGCACGGCATGCAGCACCGAAACAATGTGCCGCCAGGCTGCGCCTCAACAACGCGGCAATCACCCAGGCTGACTTTGCAGCGCGCGCCGTTCTCCGCGGCAATCTGCAACACGTTGCCCTGCTGCGTACACCTCACCCAGCCATCGAGATTGCCCTTGAGCGCAAGCGCGTCGGCATCGAGGCGTGATTTACAGCCGCGGGTGCGCAGCACAAGCCAAGGCTCGCCCGAGGTGCCAGGCGCACCAACGTCGCGCCCGAACTCGGCCACGACCCAGCCATCAGTCGAGAGAAAATACTGCCGGCCCGGATCGAAGGCTTCAAATGTCCAGAGCGGCACGTTCTCGCCCAGGCGATAAACCGACTGCGCGCCGTGCCGATTCAAGTGCAGCCGGTACTGTCCATTGGGTGCGGTGACAATGCGATTGTCCGGAACCGGCGAAAGCGCAAATAAAGGCGCGCAGGACACAAGCACAGCAAAAATGATCAAGCAGCGCAGCATGAAGTCCTCAACACTCGAACGCATTTCCGTAAGCAAAGGGTTCGGGAAAATGCCGCTGTGTAGCTGCACTGGGGCTGGCGCGCCGGACGTCAGGGGCCAGCGGCCCCAGCCACTTGTTTGTGGCTGGTAATCGGGCAAGATGGTTCTCCCCTCGTCTGCCCCGCTTTAGGCTTTGCATGACTCGATTCTTACTTGCTTGCGTGTTCGTGTTTTCGGCGGCCTTGAACGCTCAGAGCGTAATTCCCGGATTTACGCTCGATATCGTTCAGGACCCCGTTTCTCAGGCGCGCTGCCTGGCGTTTTCGCCTGATGGCCGTCTCTGGTACACCGAGTTCGCCTCGGGGCAGATTCGCATCATCACCTCGCCCACGACCACACCCACGTTGCTTGCCACGCCCTTTGCCACGGTCAGCGCCTTTGTGACCAGCCCCGGCACGGACATGGGCCTGCACGGCATCGCCTTTGATCCGGCGTTTTCAACAAACCGCTTCGTTTACGTGGCGCACACCAGCGGCACATTGGGCAACCCCACGCTCGTGATCAAGCGCTTCACGGAAGACACCGGCACGCCCAACACGGCCACGGGCGGCAGCGAGACCACGGTGTTTGGCCCCATTGCCATGACCGCTTCCGGCCAGCGCCACGGCGCGCGCATTACCTTTGGGCCCGATGGCAAACTCTACGTGACCGTGGGCGACGGCGGCGGCGCGTTCTCGGCCTCTGGCGTTCGCGCACAGGACAACGCCCAGAACCTGGGCAAGATCCTGCGCCTCGAATCCAGCGGCGCTATTCCCACTGATAATCCCACCAGCGGCAATCCCGTGTTTGCGCGCGGCTTGCGCAACCCGCGCGGCATGGCGTTCAACCCCGCCGACAACGTTCCCTTCGTGACCGACAGCGGCAATGATTCGCCGGCCACGGTGGATGAACTCAACCGCGTGTCGCAGGGCGCGCTCAACTTCGGCTGGGATGTCAGCGGCCTTTCGGGCGACCAGACCAACGCCGCATTCACCAATCCTGCGTATTCCTTCACGGCCGGCACGCTGCCCAGCGGTGCTGCGTTCTATCCCACGGGTGCGAGCAATTTCCCCGCCGATGGCTTCCGCACCGGTATTGTTTACGTAGGCGGCGAGAGTGCTTCTGGCCGCGTGTTTCGCGTGGTGTTGAACGGGGCAAACTCGGCCACGGGCGTGACCTCCAAGCAATTTGCCAGTTTCACGCAGCCGGTGTTTGACCTGACGTTTGGCCCCGACGGCATGATGTACATCGCCACAACGGGCACGATTTATCGCGCTCGTTTCACGGGCAACCAGAGCACGAATGACCCCGTGGCCAACGCCGGCGCCGACACCAGCTTCAATGAAGGCGCGAGCGTGACGCTTTCGGCGGGGCTTTCGAGCGACGCTGATGTGGGCACGACCCTGACATTCACCTGGCGGCAGGTAGGCGGCAGCCCGACAGTGGCGCTGACCAACGCCACAACAGTCAACGCCAGTTTCACGGCGCCACTGGTTACGTTCAACCAGGTGCTGACGTTTGAAGTGATCGTGGAAGACGGCTTTGGCGGCGTGGACTCTGACTTCGTGCTGATCACGATCAACGACATCAGTGCACCCGGCGGCGGCGACGGCAGTGGCAGCACGGTGGGGGAAGAAGGCGGTTGCGTCGCGGGCCAGGGCGCACTGCCGGTTGTGCTGGCGCTCTTGCTGGCCGCGCTGTGGCTGGCACGGAAACGGAATACAGGCAGGCGTGAAGTGTGATCAGTGGCGTAAGGCAGGCATACCCCGGGGCAGCGCACCATGAAGACGACGAACAAGCTGGACGTGACCAAGGCAGACGCAACGACGGGCGAGAATCTGGACGAGTTCATCAAGCTGACCGAGGAATACTTCCGCGAGAACTGGCCGGAAAACCTCGAAGGCCACAGCGACTGGCGCACGCACTACAAGAGCTGGCTCAAGACGCGCGCCAAGGAAGGCGGGCGTCGGCTGTGGACCATCAAGGTGGGCGGCAAGCTGGCGGGCCTGGCCAACTTCTACTCGAGCGGGCCGGAAGGTGCTCGCGTGGGGCACATCAGCGAGTTTTACGTTAAACCTGACTTTCGCCGACGCGGCATCGGCCGCGATCTCTTCTATATGATCCGCCACGAGCTGGAAACGGACGGCTGCCGCATCCTCAAAAGCGAAGTGCAGCCCGACGAGCCGGGCCGAATTTCATTCTGGGAAGAACTCGGCTTTGAAGTGGTCAAGGTGCAGATGGCACTGAACCTTGCGGCGGATGAAGAAGAATAGAGTCAGTTATCAATTATCAGTTATCAATTGGGTCACTCTTGGCGGCTCTTGGTTGAACCGACGATTTTGCCCAGTATGCGTACCAACTGACAGACTTCAGCCAGCAACAACCAAGCGTCCGATAGCAACCAGAATTGGACATCAGTTCGTGCCTTGGTTCGGGGTACGCCCTCTTTCCAATGGCTTCGAAGTTTCTCGCGTTGAGCGGTCAATTTCAGCTGTTCGTCCACCAGGCAGGCCAGCACTGCCTCACGTGGCTTTCCGAATACGGTTTCCTTGACGCGGATCTTCAGTGGGTGGATCGCGATCGGAAACAGGCCGCCGCGCAGTGCGTTTCGCAGCCAACGTCTGGTTTCACGGGCTTCCTTTGGCGCGATGTGCCTCTTGTGAAGGAAATCGGCGCGGCTTTGACCGCTTTGCGATTCTTCGACGTTGGCGCCCACAGACGTACCTGAGCGCCAGAATTGCTTCAGCCAAAGATCGAGAGTTTGCGAGCGCCCTTCATGGTGCTTTGAGAACGCAGTGACGGCATCACCGAATCTGGCTGAGCGAACCTGTACGAAGTCTTCTCGATCTCGCTCGTGGCCCACGCGGGTTCAACCTCGTTCAAACCCAATTGATCATTGACCACTGATAATTGATCTTACTTGCCCAGCTTGAGGCGTTCGGCAAGGAACGTGGGCAGCTTCTTGGTGTCGAGGATTTTCTGGATCGTCTTTTCGTAGTCGTACTCGACGCGGCGGAAGATCAGCTTGGAGTTGTCGAGGATGACGTAGCACGAGCGCGTGTCGTGGTCGCGCGGCTGGCCCACGCTGCCGATGTTCACGAGAAGTTTGCGGAAACGGCGCAGGTCAAGCTCGCCGTTGGGGAAATTCTTGGGGTGGCCGTACTTGCCCGTTTCGCTGTAGATGCCGGGGATGTGGCTGTGGCCGCAGAAGCAGAAGCGGTCGAACTTGGCGAACATGCCCTTGACCTTGGCCTGGTCGAGCGAATCCTTGGGGAACACGTATTCGTGCGTGGGCTTGCGCGGGCTGCCATGCACGAACAGCAAATCGCCCTGCTGGTGCTGGCGTTTCTTGGAAAGCTCGTCGAGGTAGTTCCAGTACTTCTGGCGCTTTTCGCGCGGCATTTCAGGATCGTTGAGCTTCTCGCGCGTCCACTCCACGCTGCGCATCGCGCGCTCGTTGAAGTCTTCGGCCACGAGCATCAGCGCTTCTTCGTGGTTACCCAGAATCGACATCGCGAATTTCTCAATCGCAATGTCCAGCACCTCGCACGGGTTGGGCCCGTAGTCGATGATGTCGCCCAGGCAGTAAATTCTATCCACGCCCATGGACTTGATGTCCGCGAGCACGGCTTCCATTGCTTCGATGTTGCTATGGATGTCGGAAACCAGGGCGAGACGCACGACAATCCTTCAATGGTCCAGTGCAAGTCAAGTGGCGCTATGTTGGGCGTTTTTGCGCAAGTTGCAATAGCGCAGCTAGTTCGGCGGCGCCGGCGGCTTTGGGCCGGGGTTATCCATCTGCACGGCCGTCAGTGTGTCCACGTGCAAAAGCTCACCGTTGCACAGCAGGTGCACTTCAAACACGCCCGCGCGCGGGAACTGCAGGCCCGGCAGGTTCAGGCCCGTCTCAAAATCATCCAGCGGCGTGCGGTACTCAACGCCCTTGAGATCAGCGCGGCCCAGCGTTTGCCCGTCGCTGGGGTCCATGAACTGGATCGTGAAGTCGTACTTGCCATTGAGCTCTCCCA
>Ga0154020_10004377_pt1 | contig 16823 bp, 13 predicted proteins | sample Klosneuvirus_201_FD_109709 | JGI IMG/M metagenome (GOLD analysis project Ga0154020, IMG submission 109709) | Active sludge microbial communities from wastewater, Klosterneuburg, Austria - Klosneuvirus_20160825_MG | ecosystem: Engineered > WWTP > Aerobic digester > Activated sludge | place...
AGCAGTATTATCGTAACCGATAATCGTTCCAGCTGTTCCACCAGTAACAGTCAAGGTATGAAGTAGACCAGTTCCAGTCTTACATACTGTAGTTGTAGCAGTAGAAATATAAGTGTCATTGTTTCGCATTTCTACCTTTGTAACATCAGCAGGGATGTCTTCACCTGCGATAGTAGTACCAAGAGTTTCTTTAAGATTCCCAAGAGAGTCTTGTTGTAATACACCAAACTGTCCTTCTGTACGAGTGGTAGGTATCGCATTATATTCAGCCAATGGAACAACAGCACTACCACTTGGTGATGTGCTTGGTGCTCCACTTCAGTTTGTAACTGCTATTGTTTCTCAAGTTGCTGCATCTTTTATTAAAAGAGATGGAACATTATATTGATCATGTGATGCAGTATTTACATCAGTTGCTATTACAGTCATAGTATAAAAGGTAATTGTATAAATGAATTATACAGATAAAGTAAATAATCAAAACTATTTTTTCATTTTATTCTCGATATAATATATTTTTTCAGCATCTTTTCCATAAGACTTCTTGAGTCGATCCATGAGTTTTTGATTGATTGGCATACTATGCTGTTAATGATGTAGCTTCTAAGAATGGATTCTGATTCTGTACTATAGTAGTTGCACTATTTGCTGGAGTATATCAAGCACGTCTTGATATTCATCCTGCTGTTGATGATAAGTCTCAGAAGAAGTTACTTACAAAATATATAGTATTTACTGCGAGTGTTGAAAATCATGAGACTGCAAGTCAATTAGTTGGTACTACTGTTGCAGAATCTCATATTGCTGGACTTCATGATACGAATCAAAATGGAATTGCAAATGGTGCATCAGCAGTTATACCATCAGCACGAGCCTTAAATATCTGTCAGCTATAGTCAATCTGAATATTTGAGAATGTAAATCAGTTTGTATTATTAACAGCACCACCATATATTCAAGATATAAAATCTGGGAATGCTGCTTTATATGTTGCTACTGTTGCAACATAACTATTCAATCAGAAATTTGAAAGATTATTTAAAACCAATCTATATGTATTTCATGGAGTTAAGAATCAATATGATGAGAAGTCTACAGTAGTTGCTCAGTTTGCTATTGGCAAACTTAGTAATGTAGTTCAAGAACTATCTTGAAGAATTATTGTTCAAGATGAAGTTGTTGCAGCCTGTCAGCAAGTTACAATTCATATTTTATATTTTTTAGAACAATAGAATTGTATTCATATAAATACTCAAGTATTACCAGCATTGCTTAAAGCTATTGGATATGATATCTTATTTACAACTGTACATACTTGTGGGTTTGTATGTGCTCAACTTGGATATCTGAATGATGGTATAGATAGTGTAGATCAATAGAATCAATCATTTGATGAAGATCATGAAATCCTATAGTATTTATATGGTACATAGTTGTTACTGAAAGATCATGATATAGTTCATGTTGTTCATCATGAATATAGAGTTACATATGTTACGTTATCAAATGATCATTCTATTCAAAGTCATGTACTAAGTGATCAATTTCATGGAACAAGACTTGCAGACATATGACTTATTACTGTTGGAGTAGCAAATGTAAGTAGTGCTACTTTTGCTGCCATTGTATAAAGTCATGCTACAGTAAAAAATACATAGTTATTAAATGTAATTCATGATAATGATGTATTTGTAGTAGGTACAGCATTCTGTATGAACGGAACCATAGACTCTCAGCACTGTGCAGTAACACTATATTTTCATACTGATGTAAGTTGATCCTTCATTACTGAAAAAGGAAGTTCTTCATAAGTTAAGTCAGCCTTTCTTTTACGAATAGTCTCTGCATCAAGTATTGTTGTTGCAACTCATACAGCCTTCTTTACTTCATTTCCAGTAGCTGCATCAATTTCCAATGTCTGAAGAGATAATCATTGTGAAGTACGAAGATTATTATTTGTACCCCAAGATACATTTGTACCATCGGTCATTAATGACTTACCAGCATTACCAGATTGTGGTGGAAGAGCACCGGTAATAGCTACAGTGAAATCAATGAATGATTCCTTTGCTACCTTATATGTGATAGATGTTATTACACCGCCAAGAGTAGATATAATAGCTTTTATATTTCCAGTATTTGAAGCATCGAAAGAAATAGTATTCGTAGGGAATGAATACTTTACATAGTTTGTTGTATTATCTGCGAGTGTAAGTGTTGTATCAGCTACAGTTACTTGTGCACCATTATAGAATACAGTTCCTCACCATACTTTTACTGTGAGTCCCCCTGTCTTCTCAATATTAAAACACTGAGATAGATTATCAGAGAAGAAATTAAATATCTCTGCTACATCTTTCATAGCACAATTCTCTTTTGTGCCATGTTGTTTTGGAGTTGTACCACCAAGGCCTCGATTCTCTGCTCGAACTGATATAGTATTACCAACTTTATCATGGTAGTAAACAATTTCTCTGAGATTTATATTATCAGCAGCAAGGACAAAATACCCATATGAATAGGTTGGTGCTAATGATAATGTAAAAGTTGCATCTCAAAGAGCACCAGTGAATGCGGTGATCGTTGGTGTATAGTAATCTTGTACTTTGAGTTGAGGCATATTAGTGAATGTGGTTAACGTCAAAATAAGTTTTCTGTTCCTGTGTAAACCCAATTACTATATCAACTTGGTTCATATAGAATGGAGATCCATCTTTCCCTGATACTGCAATCTTAAAAATATTTGCACTATCTCTCGCCCAATCAATTTTTTCGAGAAGTGGTACTGATATTATATCAAGCATACCAGAAGCTCAAAAAGTATTTTCTCAAACTGTACCTGACCCGAGTGGAATTGTACCAAGTGGTACTTCAGCTACATTCAATTCCTTTGTAACCTTCTTTCAATTCACTCGATTGACTGCCATATAGGTATCTACGTATACTGACTGAGTATAGTTCTCAAATGAGAAATATATTTGTGCAAGTGTCTTCGGTGTGAATATATCTGATAGGTCTATTTCCTTTAGAGTAAACTCCATATCAATAGTATCAGTCTTATCTGTACCAATTGCTACATCTGTAGTTACTGATGAATCAAATATCCTATAGATATCAGAATTATTATCATTTACATACATGATTGATCATTCTGATATGAAAGATTTCGGAGATATACCTGTATAGAAGATCCATATCTTCCTTTTAATATCGAGAACACAAATTGTTCATTGAGTACCAGATATCTCTTCTCAGTATAAGTAGAGTTTCTTTGAGTCAAATCAAAACGATACATTATATTTGAACTTGGAAATATAATTATCGATATCAAGTCCAGCGTTTTGAATTCATACTACACCATTGATAGTTTCATTCATAGATATGAGAGTCTTCTGTGTGGTGAGTAAGTAAACATCATCACCTGTATTTACATATCCATCTTTCACTCAACCAAATGCTGTGATATGACGATCAACTGATAGTGTAGACGTTACGCTGAATATAAAGTTTGTTCAAACAACTACGAGTCTTGATTTATATTGGAAGATATCAATGATAGATCAATTTCAACCAAGAGTAAGTGACCCAGTGTAGTTGAAAAAGAATGGATTCCCTGGATATCAACCAGTATAGAAGAGAGTTGACCCTGAGAATGTCCAAGAATAGTTATTGAATGTAACCATCTTCTTGAGATATTGTCCAGTAGAAAGAGCTGCTATGTTTATAAGTGAAGCAGTCGTATATCATTGGATCCATGTATTCTCTACAGTACCATTAAAGTAAAGTTCATCAGCATTTCCATATCACTGAGTAACCTGGAGTACATCACCTACAGTATCGTATCTTTTGTATGTAGTTGTTGCAGCCGGAGCAGTAATCGCACCTGATCAACCAAGTAAATACTCAGATGTTGCAGAATCATACGCTATGATAGGTGCGTAACATCATTTATAAATCCCATTTGTAATGAGAAGTACTGTACCAATATTATTATTCGCATTCAGTGAATCACCTGCTGCCTTCTTTATTTTTTCTGCACCAGTTGATACTGCTGCTACAGTATACTGTGTAGAGTCTTGAGTGATTACTGTCCAATATGTAACATTTGGTGGAGTCTGGTTTGTATTTCAGAGAATACAGATATATGAAACTCCATTGTAGAATACTTTATCGTTTATTACGTATGCAGTTGTTGATACCCAGTCGTTTATTACATTGAGTGGTACCCTTTGTATCGACATTTCTGTATCATTAGTAGATACTACCTTGAGATTTGTCCATGTTGTACCATTTAAGTACTGAAGATTCTTATCCCATACACGATATAGTCTTCGAACTCATTTTCTATCAGTGTAAAAGAATCATTTTGATTGACCAGGTGCAGTAATTGATAACCAGTTTGCTGATGGTGGTTGTGAATTTGTATGGCCAGTGGTACATTTATAGATAACTCCTGAAAGAACTACATAATCACCTACTATATATGCAGTAGATGATGACCAATCTCATACTATTCCATTTCATACTCGAGATGTTCATGCTCTTGGTCATAGTTTTGGTCTATCTTTTTCAATCAATCAAATATCTGACTTACGATTTCAGATCTCTGCGTTCGAAATAGAGTCAAAATAATTTGAATATCTCTCATTGAACTTTATCGTGATGGTTTTATAATCAATAGCCATTATTAAAATGAATGATAAGATCAAAGTCGAACTACATTTCGAGGACGAACATCAGTTGTTCTTTCTGTTACTGAGTCTAGTATTGCATTTGCTTGACCTATAAGTGCTGATGCTGATGAGTAGTCCTTGATATCTTTATACGCGTAGTGTACTGCAATAGCTTGAAGTGCATCAATATAAAATGGTGGCATATCAATAGTTGTATCAGATGAAGATACAGATGGTGCTGTTCTTGAGTAAAGAATTTGGTATGATCATACTGAATCAGATACAAATGTATCTCAAAATACTCAAACAGCAAGTGAATGAGTATCATTCATAAACCATTCTTCTCGATTATATACACAGTATTCTTCTGATCATGCCTTTACCCTATATACTTTCGCAGTAAAGAATGGAAGTGTCTGCTCTACTCATGGAGTTGTATATGAAAGAGTATAGAGTGAACGATTCCACTGCCAATCTCTTCGATTAAAAATATAGTTTATCGCAGAATTGATATATCGATACATATCTGGATGAGCTTCTGTAGAGAAGAAGGCTCAAAGCTCTTTCTCCATTGATGTTATTACTGTCGATAAAAGAATCATAATAAAAAGAGCAGGATATACTGCTCTGATTATAGATGATTTTTTTAAAAATCAAAATGTATTCGATGAATTGATAACAAATGTTATTCAATTAGTTTTTTACAAAACCTTTATCGTCAAGAAGTTGTACAAGTGACATTGTTGTCTGATCTGCATTAGAAGCATCAACACCAAGTGAACCAATTATTGCCATAAGTTGTGTTGGATCCATAGACTCGAGTACGATTCGTGGGTATTTTGTAACTTCAACAACCTTCTCTACCTCAGTTGTAACTACTTTTACCTTACTAGCAGCAGGATCAGTACGACTGATATTACAAATGAATCTTACTCCAGGAAAGTTTATAGAGATACCACGCTTAGCATCTTCATATGTACCACCTGAATTATAGTGATCGAGAAGCCAGATAACATCTGGATCTGAAGTAGTGAACGAACCATTCTCAAAATAAACATTCTTTGCTGCATCAGCAGGGTGCTGATTTGTATCACGAATAGTCATACCTTGTGTAAGACCATTCCCAAATGGCCAGATAATACTTGGACCTGCTGCTGGTATCTCACCATCCGGTCGAGTTACATAAAACGTAACTGATTTCTTTTCAATATTTGCCATAAATAATTTTGTTAATGTAATTTAATTATATAAAGAAAGTTATTTGAGTCAAATATTTGTTCAAGAAAATAAAAAAACTCCAGATTTCTCTGAAGTAATTTTTATAATCTTTCGATTATGCTCTAATTTTGAAACGAAAAGTGAATCATCCAGTTGTTTTTATTTTTCATTTACAGCAATTTATTATACCAGAAGCGTGTATTCATAAGTCTCTCGCTGCTTGATTTACTCAATGATGAGTTGCTATATATTTTCAATCCTTTGTATATTGTTCTATTAACTTATGATCTTTTGCAAGTTCTCAAAACATTCACTTAGTTGGTTTATTTTTTGATAACCAAGTTTCTTTTCATAGAAATAGAACATGAACTGCGTGTTTTCAATTTTCAGATACTGTTACCCATTCAAGATTCTCTAGTATATTATTTTTCTTATTTCAATCCTTATGGTTAACTTGTGGTTTATTATATGTATTTTCTATGAATGCTTCTGCAACAAGCCTGTGCACAGATGCATGAAAATACTTATCTAATTTTGATAATGTTATCAATTCATATCACCATTTACTGATATATGTTTTCATTATATGATTACTTTTTATATTCTTTACTCTTCATAATGTACTTACTGCATACATTGATTTATATCAATCTACTACCTTCCATATCTCATTTTCCATAATTTAAAAATAAAAATACGCATACCCGGAAGAATATGCGTACTTTATTTAAAGCATAAATGCTTTATCTTCCGGAAGAAAACATTTATAGATAAGAGTATATTAAAAACAAAAAAGAAGTCAACTTTTTTTGACTTCTTTTTGTAGTTTTATTAAACTAAGCTGCAATTTTGAAACACCCGTTTGCCAAAGCATTACTATTCTTGAATGTAATGTACGTAACGTAGTCACCAGTTTCACTTGCGTAGTTTGAACGATCGTAAAGATATTCAAAGCGAGTTTTAGCAACAAAGTTTTTTCCTTTCATGCTTGACCCAGTAGGGTAAACAGGTTTAAAACTATTTGTATCAACTACTACACAGTACTTAGCCCAACCAGAAGCAGTATTCAGAAGAGGATGTTCCTTAAGAATGAACTTCGTTCCGTTGATAGTAATGAAATCTACATTGAGATCAATAGATTTAATTGAATCAGTGTGGATTTGTGTTTGGAAAAGGTTGTAGAATTCTGAAAGAACTTCAGATCCACAGAGTACAAGTTTTGTACCACCTCCATGTGGAACACATCGTCCGAATTCTTTGATGATATTCTTAATAGTAAGAGCACCAGAGAGATCACCTGTAAATCCACGAAGAGCAGTATTGATTACACCTTCAGCAGAGTACCAAGCCTTACCAGTTACAGCGTCAGTACCAGTAGCTTTTTGTCCGAAGAGAAGAGCATACTCAACATTACGCATTTGTTCTTTCCACATATCACCCATGTAACGCTCGAGAGCAACTTTCTTATTTGCACCGTATTTAGCAGTAAGAATATCACCTTCATCAAGACTTACAGTAGTAACAATCTTTTGGATGTAGTTGAATTTAGTAACAGCTGGAGCATAGAATGAAGAACGTCCTGATTCACCAATCGATACAGTACTTCCCATAAGAACGAGAGTAGTCGAGTTAGAGATTGCTTGTGCAGGAATAGCGTTATTTGTACCAGTTGAACGAACAACAGTGATAGAGGTACCATTTGGAACAGTAGCAACACGAAGGATTTCATTCGTAGTTGTAGAGCGAAGAGTATCACCACGTTGTAGACCTACAGAAGATACAAGAGTGATAGCAGTATCACCGATAAGTGCAGCAGCATTGAGTGTATAGATACGGTTTACGTTATCTTGCTCAAGGAATTGGAAGCTTGGGTAGTTATCAGTAGTAATATCCTGAAGTTTTGCATCATCGAATTTAGCTCCAGAAGTCTGGATACCGATAAGTACAGTATATGCAGGGTTTACATTCTGACCAAAGTCGTCAACTGAAACGAGATCAAGTTCTGTATTGTTATAGAACTCGAGTGTATCCATAGCAGCAGCAGACGTAGTAGTTGCTGGCTGTACATATGGAGTTGTAGCTGGGATTCCCGTTGGGAAACCAGAAGTATTGAAAGCCATAATAGGTATGGATTAAGTAATAGAAATAGTTTTTCTGTTCTTGGTAAGAATAGAAGCAGCATTTTGGACACTTCTGCTAGGAACGTCAGTTGGTTCCTTAGAAGTAGCTGATGTTCTCGGCATAGCGTTTACTCGTGAAGCAGTAAGTGATTTTACAAACTCTGGTATGTTAAGATCCTCTCATTTAAGAAGCGATAGTACCAAAGGTCAAATTACTTTATTGCTTGCGACACGCTCCCAGTTTTCTTTTTTATAATGAAGTGGTACAGCATCATCTGATTTCGCTACGATTCAAGTAAGGATATCTTGAAGATCAGGTATCTCATTAGTGAGACTTGCCCATGCTTCTTCAATTTGATTTGTGTGTTCTGTCTTCTGAGTTAACTCATCTTTCAGAGTTTCAATCTCAGCTTCAAGATCAACCTTTCAAATGATTTCATTATTGAGTCGTTCTATTTCAGATGAAAGATCATTTGGATCTTCTTGTGTTACTTCATCTTTATTTTTAAAACTGGTTGGTTCCGTAGGAGTACTCTCACTCGATTTTCACATAGCTTCAGCAATTGCAGTTGTAAGTTCTTCTTCACTCATTCAATTGAAGATATCCATTTCTGGTTCTGTGACCACTGGATTTTCTGATACAACTGTTTCTGGAGTGATATTTGAAACTTCTGGTGCAACTAAAGGAGTTACTTCTTGAGTAATAGGTGTTTCCATAGGATGTTGGTAGGTTATAGGTGTTCAAAAATTGTGTTCATACCTTGAACAGTATAATAAACTTGTTCATAAATATGATATATCAATTTTGATAAAGTCAAAGTTATTTTAAAAAAACCCTGCTATTTTGCAGAGTTTTCTTTTGAGAGTAAGTATTCTATATCAGATCTGATATCAATATATCAAGACATCTTCCCTTGTTCTAGCCATTTCTCAGAGTCAGTCTTCATTGAGTATATCGGTTCATTATTTACTATGTTCGATACTCGATAATTTGAATTCTGTACACCAGTAAACGTGGCCATTCGATACTCAATCTTCTTAAGCATCTGTTTGAGCACATCTTTGTACTGTGAAAGTTCAGTATCCATATCCTCAGTGAATATAGATACCTTACCAATAATCAGTTCTGTATTCTCATGCTTATGAACAACTGGAGAAAACTCCTTTATTCATTTCTTGAGAATATGAATCTGATAGAATCAATACACAGTCGTTCATAAAAAGAGAACGATGAGAGATATGAGAATATATACCATTAGATTTTCTTTTTAAACATAGGAATACCAAGAGTCTTATGAAGCTTAGTAAGGATAATCACACGTGGATCTTCTGAATCTACTGATTCTTCATCTGAATCATCTTCCATTTCAGAAGGGTCTTCCTCAGACACTTGTTTATCTTTGCTTTCAGAAGTACAAGACTCTACAGCTTTCTTAATAGTATCGTATGCTTCTTTTGAAATAAGTTCTTTCTTTGTGAGTGACATAGCAAGATCAAGAAACTTCTGGAGAACTGGATCCATCTCTCCTGATTTACCATCTTCCTTCATCATATCCGCGTAAGCTGGGTTCATATCCATAAAATGATAGTTAAGTAATGTGTAAATTATATTCAATAATATTGGAATGCAAAATTATTGTGGTCATTGTCATTCATTTCAAAAATTTACTTGAGGCGTAGTCATAGATGCAATATCTTGACCAACAAGTTCAGTTGGTGAAGTTGTTGCAGTAAGCTCAGGTGGAAGTATACCTTCTGGAGATGCTGTAACCTGTGGTGCTTTCTGTGGAACGAATCGATTTGGATCAAGCCCTTGAGATTTAAATATCTGACGAGCGATTTCATCTTCATTCACGAGCCCACGTCCTTGCATTTGATTCCAAATTTCAACGAGTTTCTTGTAACCAAACTCATCGATTGCTGATTGCATTGAATCTATCTGGAGAGATACATCAACGACACCTGCAAGATTTACATTTGATAAGCTACGAGATTCTTTTCATTCTCATTGACCTGAAGCTGATAGATACTTCTCTTCAGTCCAGTTATCTTTCATGAGTATCAAACATTTCTGAGAAATTCGAGAACATATTTCATTGAATGTAACAAGGAATGGTGAAAGTCTCTTAAGAGGTGACTGAGTTGTAGCAAGTGCACCTGTAGCTGTACGTTCCCCTGATGATATACCAAGGCTATACTCAGAGATACCAGTGAGTTGTGATGCAAGTTTCAGTACGATATCAAGAATATTGAAATCAGATACTCAACCTTTCTCAATTCTACGTATAGATGCAGCACCAACTTCTGTTTCAGCAAAGATAACTTGTCCAGGAGAACCATCTTTCAGTGATTCTTCATCGAGGAATGCGCCCTTCATCGCTACGAATGTAGGTGAAGCTATTGATTTCGCTGAGTCGATATAGTTATTCAAGAATGAATCCATCGTATCAGAGAGACCAGCGAGTTTATATGGAATTCATTCACAATCGAGAGTATACTGTGCATCAGTAGCAGAGATAATCTCAAATGGAATGAATCCGAATATGTTATCACCTATATATACTGGGTAGTTATTCGCAATAAGTACCATTTTATCATCAGTTGTATAGTACTTATACTCGATCATGTCTTTTGTAACATCTGCATTGTTTCTTGTCTCATTCGTTTCATCGATATACTTTCCATTCGTATCGTAATTCTGTATATCAGTACTACGAAACTTGATATTGTAATCACGATGTACTTGTTCTCGTGCAGAGTTGTAGTTATTTTTATCAGCACCATTATCATTTACTGGAAGTACTGGTGTAATATCCTTCGCGAGTGGAGACTTATTCATATCTGACTCAATAAGAGCTCAGAATGTTTGCATAAATTGCTTATGAGATACAACAGAACGTCTCGTTACATATCGTGGTCGTGAGTTTGCTGGATCTGGGTAGAGATCAAATACTGGTACATACTTCGCGAATGTGAATCCACCAACTTCATCCTCATATTCTACCTCTACAGGGATATCTTCTCCATCGATAGTCTTCACTATTGTATACTTTCTCTTCTTAGCTTCAGGAAGTATACCAATTTCGAATGAGAATACACCTACTTTCAGTGCTTCGTTCATAGCAATACGTGCTTCTGATTGAAATTTTGTTACATCCGCTGAAGTTGAAAGTGCATGAAGGATATCTTCAGCATTCTTCTCACCCTCTTCAGTCAATCATTTGACTGCGAAAGTAACTGGCTTCTCAGTAAGTGTTGAAATGAATACATCAATAAAGGATCTAATAAGACCAAAGGCTATATTGGACTGCCAAGTCTTTAGATTTGCTCGAATCTGACGATCAGTAACTCCCATATGGTAAGCTCTGAGAGACCAATTCCATATATGGACAAGCTGTGAATGAACAATAGACCGAGAAGTATTGTAGTCCTTCTCAGCCTGATTTACCAATGAGATAAGATCCTCATCAGTTATCTTTGTTTGTACAATTCGTCAATCTTTATCCTTATATGAATATGGTTTTTCCATTATTTACAATGAGTTAGTTGGATAGTGATTCAATCTTATCGAGCATAAGGTTGATAGCATCAGCATGATGAGTCTTAGAATTGATAACTGCCTCTCGCATAATACCAACTGCTTCAGAAAGAGACCAACCGAATTCTGCTTGGAGTTGTTCAGGAGTCATACTTTCAATCTCGAGTTCTTTTGCGATACGTTCCTCAGATGTTTCCATAGCAGCGTTGAAGAGTTCATCAGCATTAGGAATCTCTTGTTCAGGTGCTACTGCGATAAGCTCATTGAGAACTTCTTCTGTTACAAGTGGTGCAATTACTTCTGTAGTAACTGGTTCTACTGGTGCAATAGCTTCTTCAGCTACTGGTGCTTTTTTTGTGGCCATAAAAAAGTGAGTTAAAATGTAAGTATATTGTATTGGTAATATTTAAAAATCAAAATAATTATTACCAACCAGATGGTTTTTGTTTTCTCGCCCATCGAGGATCTTTCTGTTTATAAGATGAATTGAATTCAGATTCAAATGATAAAGCTGCTTCTTCTGTAATAGAGGTACGATTTAAGAATCGTTTCTTCCTTGCTATATATGCACAGATCATCATGGCATTTGTAATATCATCAAAGAAGTCAGAAGTAAATGAGATCTTTCCCATTCGAGTTGTTGTCATTTGAATCACTTCCATTTCTTCGAGGAGAAGTTTATTGGTCTCGTATGGAATAATGAGAGTATCTTCGATAAACATATCGATCACATTATTTATAAGGAGTGATTTCCCTACCATATAGTTTCATTCTCACTGAGTTGATTCAGTATCACCTGCTGTATATCTCACTGAATCTTGAATCGGTAATCATACCGATCTAAATATAGAGATAACTCAATCACCGACACCAGTCACATCTATCGTAGCTGAAGATGATCGGTATCATTTCTGTTTGTTTGCAAGATCGAGAAAGAATTTTCATTGAAGTGTCCAATCATCCTTATATGCAGGTGGTACTTCCCCAGAAGAGACGATGATGAGCTTCCCATTTATACAGTGACCAAGAACATAAGCAGATCGATCCTGCTTTCTCGCTGGATCTATGGCAAGAATCATATGAGCCTGTGGAGATAACATTGTTGATATCTCATTGAATGAATGTCTCTTTGGTTGAAACAGTGAATCCTCGAGTTTTCACCAACGATTAAAATATTCTCGTTGAATATTCGGTGAATTCTGATTATCGATAATCTGTTGTTTCTTCAGTGGAGATACCAGTGGATTCTCGAGTACAGAAAACTTAATATATTTTGCAGTTGGTTTTTTAGGTGCATTATATTCGATACCTTTTTTGATAGCGAGAATAACTTGATACATATAACATGAAGTATTCTCTCCAGCAGTTCAAAGAAGTATGAGTTTCGGATTCTCGATCGTTGTTTGTGTAGGAAGAAGAATAGATTCAAAGATAGATGTCGGTATCAACATGGCTTCATCAACTACGATAAGTCTGAGAGTCTTTCATCGTATTCATTTCGCTCAGTCCTTCAGTGTACGAAAATGTATTCGTACTCCGGATTCATTATTTTGTATATACCGCTTTCGCTCCTTTATAGTAAATGTACCATCATCGAAGTTCTCAATGAACTCAAGCATATATACACCGATCGATTCAGTTGTTTCCTGAAGGAAGGCTGCAACCATCATATCTTTACCAGGAATAAATGACTCTTCGATCACCTTCTCTGCGATCGTCATAGACTTTCATCCCTGTCGTGATCCATCAACTACGATTACATTATGTGGAGAGTTGATAAGATCTTCCTGCCATTGAATTTTTACTGGATGTTCATGCCATGATTGCTGAACCCAATAGGTATATCCAGTAATCTGTCTGATAACTGAAGTTGATATACCAATAGCTAGTGGTTGGATTATGGATGGTGAAGGATCATCTACGAATGAATCATCGTCATCATCTGATGGGAGCGAGAATTTTTTATTTGTCTTATGTTCTTGTTGTGATGATCAAATATTTTGTTCAGTTGAATTTGTTTGTGGTTCTGATATACTACTGTATACATTATTTGATCACTGTATATCTGTTTGTCAGATGTATACATTATTTATACTTGAATCTTTTGAATTGTATTGTGCTTGATTGATAAGTGTATCCTTGAGGAATGCGAATCAGTCTTTGAAGTACAGAAGTTCATACTGCTTGAGTGTAGCGTCGGCGTCAATTTTTTTTATGAGTTGATATTGTGATGCTATCTTTAACTCTTGCTTCAGTTGGTTCATTTGCTCATCGAAAAGATCTCTCAGTTCTCATGGTGTATAAGACTGAAAGATCTCTGGGTCATCAGTAGCAAGAGTGAATCACTTTGTCCTGATGGTTAATTGGGATGTTTCTGGATCTCTGAGAGGAAAATGATTTGGTGTTTTATGTTTCGTCAGAGAATAGAAGTCTATTATCATAGCGTTGTGAGTTTATTACTATTCAGCTTCGAATGGACTTGGTTTCTTTGGTCTACCAGTCGTGTTATTTATTTCGAAGTTGTGCATATAAGGTCTGAACTCATGGTTGATAGTCACATTTCAATCCTTACTTATAGATATGATATTGTATTTATCTTTGAGAGAAGTAAGAGATCTCTGTGCTGCTGAACGCGACATAAAATTCATAGACTTAGAAATAGCAATTGCTTTCTCTCTCGTCTGTATGAGATAATTAAGAACAACATTCTCTCCGAAAGTAAGATCTCCTCTGAGAATAAAGTCTTGGATGATATCTGTAGATCAAAGTACTGCCATATATATGTAGGGTTATGATGTATCCTCAAAATGATAGGCTATCGCCAGCATCATTTATCGAATTTATTTATAAATAAAGATAATCATCAGATATCTTTCTTAAAATAAGTATATTTATTTAGGAATGATTTGCAAGTTTTATATTTTAGTTCATAAAAATGTGCGAATGTTTGCAACAAGAGTGCTATTTTTTCATAACTTTCTTAAAATAAGAAAATATAAACTTGGTCATTTTAAGAATAATAGGGAAAAACAGTCAAAAAAATTGTATGTTTTTGCAAAAATGCACTATTTCCTTATTTTGAAATATGTTGTATAGTAATTAAAAACAGCCTTAAATTTGTCAACTTGACATTTCAAAAAGTGACCTGAGAGCAAAATAGGTAATTGTATGTTTTTGCAAAAATGTATGTATTTCTTGACAAATTTTCTGCATTTTTTTGATATTAAAAATTTATAAAATCATTTACTTTTATAATTCTTCATTTGTAATATACATTCCAAAATGTTGATTGTCAAGTGTATCTACTACAAATACAAATAGTAAATTGTAAAGATATCTTTTTATGAAAATCCTCCCCAAATTTTTTATCGTTAAGACATTTAGAAAATATGTTGTATACAAATACTTTAAATCCATTGCATTCGCATACTTAAACAGAAAAACCTGTCGATGTGCTGGGGGGTAATACTATACTATACAATACAAACAAAATGGCTGAGCCACTGGGAAGATGGCTTGTTTAAAGGATCATGCATAAAAAATGTATATAGGGGACCACTTGAAAACTTTACATAATCAAAACTTATTGTATGGTTATGTTTAGTGGTGTGATTTGTTGCATAAAGAATTTTTATAAGATAAGATTTCAATCGGTCAATTGATATGTTTTTATTTTATGTTTTAATATGTACATAAAAGATATGATTTATTGTATACAAAATTTGAACATACTATTTAAAGTCCTGATAGTTTCTAGACCTACCAGTGGATAGTATTTTTATTTCACGATTTCATGGGATTTTTACTATGAAGAAAAAAAGGGGGGATAGACATTGCGATTTTTTATGCTCTCAGCTCCAGAATTGTATGTTTTTGTCAAAATATATGTATTTTTTCTGAAAAAATGAAAACCACACTTATATATATAATACCTATATATGTTGTATAATATATATATTTTACTTTAAATAATAAACTAACTACTAACTTAGGTTTTTTGGTATTAATATTTTATTTTTACATACTAAATACATACATTTTTGCAAAAACATACAATTTTGCTGTATTATTATCTTTTTGCTCAAGTTTTTTATACAAATTTTTACGCTTCATAAAGCCAACTGTAGAAAAAACTCAAGCAAAACAAGAAAATTATTTGACTCAAAAAGAAATTGTGATATACTTTCCTCAGCTTCAAGCAAACGAAATAAACAACACCAAGTGTTCAAGAAAATTTCTCGCTTAAGTCCTTCACTCCTTTTACTTCCTATCTTACTCGCTTATGCACCAACTATTCCATTCATTGATCTTCCTCTACCTTCCAATATTCCTTGCGCTTTACTCCGCCTTCAAAGTCTATACCCTTATAAAAAACAATTCTACAGTACCGCCATGAAGTCAAAATATGTTTTACGATAATATATAGCCTATAAATATAATATCTTCACCTTGCCACCTTTATTCATCATATATAATCCTATGGAATCAATAATTATTTCCCCTTCAGTAAAATCAAAATGGTTACTTGAAATTTATCTTTACAAATAACCATCACTCATATGCTACAAAAATACTATACCGCCCATGGTTCCATTATCCTTGTTGATAATATAAAACATATAGTCACGAACCAATCCCATCATAAACTCTTCACTGCTACACAAGAAAAAATAAATCTCCTTGTCTCTTCCGGGTCCCTCTCTCCGGTTCAAGATATAAACTCTCACTTTTAATATTATGTATATAGAAACTCAAGCAAAGATATATAGCACTGACGAATTATTCTCCTATCAATTCTTTAATGTACTTTCATTTTGAAAGATGGAATATACTCAAGAACCACCAGAAGAAATAAAGTTTTTTAAAAATTGATCTTCAAGGTTACGGGTAAAGATAGCCCAGAAAAACAAACTCTGAAAGATAATCCAACACGAAACAGACGTTATATCCATCATCCGATAATGCAATTCTTGCACACATATTTTATACAACTTTAATCCAAGCTATATATGAAAAAAACAATTTCCCTCTATGATTTTCGCGACGCTTTCAAGTCTTCAAGTACCTACAAAGATAACTTCACTTATGATTGACTCGATGCACTCTATGATTATTTCGAGAATCTCGAAGAGGATATCGGTGAAGAAATAAATTTTGACATGGTCGCAATATGTTGCGATTACTCAGAGTATGAATCGATACAAGAAGCATATGAAGTATATGAAGAAGATTTTATTTCTCTAAGTGAAGATGAAGAAGAGCGAAATGAAAAGG
>Ga0154020_10004378_pt1 | contig 16822 bp, 10 predicted proteins | sample Klosneuvirus_201_FD_109709 | JGI IMG/M metagenome (GOLD analysis project Ga0154020, IMG submission 109709) | Active sludge microbial communities from wastewater, Klosterneuburg, Austria - Klosneuvirus_20160825_MG | ecosystem: Engineered > WWTP > Aerobic digester > Activated sludge | place...
ACCCAAGGTTCATGTTCACGATTTTTTCCTTGCTTCAGCGATTCAAAAAATGAGTCGCGCACAGATTGATCGTTACTTAACGCGGGCATCACAAATTCAAATCGTTTTATCCGATCCGGATTTTTGATTTCCTTTAATTGAGTTGATAAATAGTAAGCTCCTTTCTCCGGATTCTTCAAAGCAAGCTCATAGGCCATAGTCATTTTATCTTCTTCCGAAAGGATGAGGTCTTTAACTTTAAGTTTATCCAACCACATCTGCTCCATTCGCTCAAGACCTTCCTTGCTCATTACCATATTCCGATAGGCGTGAAAATAAGAATTCTTTTTACCTGCATCCGGAGTAGCCAGCACCAACTCCCATAAAATTGTTTCCAATTCATTTTGCAATAGGCTTCTATTAGACTCGGGCAGAAAAGTCCACCAGGCTGTTTGCAGATTGCTGAGTAAATAATCTATAACTAATGGATTTTCTTCCGTATGCAAAACGCTCAACATGGACTGAACCATCAACTCGGACGTTAGCACATCGCCATGTATCATGCTTTCCCAACAGTTAATCCACATAGATGCCCGAAACACCGGATCGGCTACTTTAACCGGATCAACCAAAAATTCGCTTATGGTTTTATCATCCATCTTAAAATAGCCATAACTAAATCCATCCGAATTTAAAAAGTTATAATCACCCAAACTATCAACAGCAATTGGTTTTGCTTTTAGCATATCAATTGTGATGTCAGAATCATAACCACGTTTAATTTTTAATGGCTGCTGCCAGATACGGTTTGACACCCGATCTTCACGCTGCTCAACAGACTTAGGCGTAGACCAATCATACGCAGGCATGCCAGCAGTCTTTACCCAAACATTACTCCACGTTTTAATATCATCATCCGATATTGAATCAATAATGGAAACGAGATCGTCCCAGGTAGCATTGCCATACGAATATTTTTTTAAGTATTCGCTCAAACCTTTTTGCATGAACTCAACGCCTATCTTCCGCTCCAGATGGCGCATTACAATGGGTGCCTTCTGATAGATAATAGCCCCATAAAGTGAGCCAGCATTTTTTAAATTTGCTAACTGCTGAAGAATGGGGTTAGCCCCTTCGCTTCGATCAACTTCATAGGCCGAAGGATAATGTGCAAGCAAAAACCGAAGGTTGTGATCAATCTCAGGAAAAGAGGGCTGCACAATTTTAGCTGCCATAAAATTGGCAAACACTTCCTTCATCCACACATCGTTAAACCAATCCATGGTAACCAAATCACCAAACCACATGTGCGCAGTTTCGTGAGCAATTAAACTTGCCCGGCCCATCCTTCTATTGATAGAAGCCTTCTCATCCAAAAAGAACGATGACTCATTATAGAAGATAGAACCCGGATGCTCCATACCCCCGTACTGAAACGATGGAATTAAAACAAAATCAAATTTGTCGAATGGATAATCGATGCTTGTATAGTCTTCTAACCAAGCGAGCGACTTACCATGAAGATCAAAAATATCATCCAGGTTTCGTTTTACTTTTACGCTGTCCGTTTCGCGGTAATACATGGTCATGCTGCGGTCATGAACAACCCGACTGACTTTATTAAACTTACCGGCAGCAAAGGCTACTAAATAAGAACTGATCGGTTTAGTTTTCGCAAACTTAATCTCGGTCTTTCCTGATTTGGAATTAACTTCCTTACTCTTACCATTGGAGACAGCCTCCCACCCTGCAGGAATTGTAAGTGTAATCTCATAAGAAGCTTTCAGGTTTGGTTGGTCGAATAATGGGAAACACGTTGCTGCGCGATCAGGTACAAACAACGTATAGAGAAAGTCCTCGTTCCGATTTAAAGAAAGATTGCCAGCGATAAAATCAATCGTTACCGCATTCAATCCAGTTTTCAAGTATGTAGGATCTATTATAATATGCTCATTAAAAAATGTGTATGGTATCTCTTTACCCTCTATCTGTATCTTACTTAGATTTGAAGCGTCTTCATTAAAATCAATGATTAGATTATCTCTTAACGAATGAATATTAACCAAGATAACCACCCGGCCATTAATAGGCGTAAACTTATCAGCCGGAATATCAAGGTCTAGTTGGTAGGAAACTTCTGAAAGTGTTCGTTTGCGTTGTTCGTTAAGTTCAAATGAGACTCCTTTATCAGGATTTTTTGTGGCTTGTTTACAATTACTCATCAAGGCCAGGCCAACAATTAAAATCAATAGTTTTACATTCAGAAAATGCTTATACATGTAATTATTAAATTAATCGTTCTAAATATGATTCAGCCTGTAGGAAATGAGGTGTGCAAGCAACAAATTATACCTGACTAAATTAAGACAATCAACAACTTTTCTTTCGAGTAATCTTTTTGCAATCGGTAATTAAGAATTAATCGTCCCAATTCCGACTACCGTTAAGATAATTTTATGCGCCCTCATTTCCTTTTAGAAAATCTCCATCAACAATAAGCAGTTTAACTCCATCTTTTGATATGGATCGATGTGAGCTCCTATTATCGGAAACCACATAGGTCATTCCTTTTGTTAACAATACATTGCTTTCATCTTCTAATTCTGAAATAAATTCGCCCTCCAGACAATGGACGATATGACCTTTTTGACACCAGTGGTCAGCCAGGTAGCCGGCAGAATATTCTACCAGGCGAATACGAAGCCCGCCCAATTGAAGGGTTTGCCAAAATGAAGTGCCCGTTTCACCAATGTGTTCCGTCTTTGGGATATCCTGCCAATCGATAGTTTGAAAATTAATTATGTTCATATTCACATTGTTCTGTCTCTCAGTTGCACTAATTTTAATTTGATGGAAATAAACTCTTATCAATACCCGGAATCACATTCAAAGCATTTTTATAATATACTTTTCGTAACACAGAGTCAGGTAACTCTAAACCATACATTTTCCAATGGGCGTGGCGTTTGCGGTAGTAATCAAAATATTCATCACCAGTTTCTAAAACCTGGAAGTACGTATAGTATTCCTGCATCTTGTAGGTGTCTTTCCCGAACATAATCCGGTCCTGATATTTAATTATAAAACTCTGTGCAGACTTTGGTTGTCGCCCAAGTTCGGCCAGCACTGCACCTAACTCTGTATACACATTGGGTAACTCATCAAAAAGTTTTCCTAATCGATCCAGGTCATTACCAAACCACCCGAGGTGAGCATTGATAAATTTTGTTTCCGGGTGTTTGCGAAACACATGATGTTGTTCGTCCATCACTTGCTCAAAAGGAGGAACCTTTGAAGGATCACGGTAGCGGCTTGGCTCCTGCTTTAACTCCAGCCAACGTTCGTTGTGTTTGTCTTTAGGATTCCAGAATGAATTGGGCTCCCCACTATGAATCAATACCGGAATACCCAAGGCACCGCACTTTGCCCAGATGGGATCAAGACGTGGATCATCAATAGCAATCCGATTTCCTTCATTGTCTTTATCGGTTAAACCGAGACTTTTGTACACTTTCAAACCATGCACACCTTGCTTCACCGCTTCATCCATTAACACCAGCGCTTCATCCGGCCAACCGGCATCATCCAGATTTTCGAAATTGATATTTAAGAAAAGAATAAATCGATTCGGATAATTTTTATTCACGTTGTCCAGCGACCATTCTAAATACTTTCCACGAAAGCCACTGAGATTCACCATTACACCCATGTTGAGAGAATCCATTTCAGTGATCAACTTATCAAGGTCTTGCACCGGCATGGTCCATTGATGATTGTGTACATCAATGAATGGAAACTTTGAGTGTGTTAGTTTATGCTCCGGAACTTTTAATGTACTGATGGGTTCATACTCCTCCACATCCATTACATTGAGTCGGTATTGAATCTTTCCTATCATCCAATACACCAATCCTAAAAATAAAAGAGTAGCAAGGGGAAGTAAAAGCCACTTCCGTTTTGAAAAGGCCATTTAGCAAATGTTATTGAATGGTAATCGGAACACGCACCAATGTTTTATCCCACACAAAATCCATATTAACTCCAGCCGAGTCATCGGAAAATTGAATGACAAACTTTTCAGTTTCGTTGGGTGCTGTGCTAACGGGTATATCTACTTTAAGTATATCCTTCGTATAGTCAGGCTCTGCCACACCAAAGTAAACCCCAACCTCTGAGTTAAGTGAAATTTGAAATGAAGTTGGTCCAGGCACTGCATACATGCGATAGCTTCCCGCATTTACCGGCTTACCAGCAAACGTAATATTTTTGCTAAATGTAATTTCAGTTGATGCGTTAGCTCCCAATCGCCAGTATTTGCCATAGGGCTGTAAAGCGCCATCTTTTTCTTCGCCAAAAATTAAACGACCACGCTTAGATGGTTGAGAGTAGTTTACTTTAATATCCAGCCCATTACTGCTGAATGAAGTTGAGGTGGTTGGACTTTTAGGAAATAAAACTCCGTACCCAAAAAAGCCTACTACTGCCAACAGTAGCACGGCTACACCGATTAATATTTTCTTTAGCATAAGATTGAATGATTTTAAGTTAATGAGGGTTGAAGATACTAACTCTACTCATGACTAAAAAGTGTTCGATTACATAGCAAACTGAATGGTGGGTGAGTTTCAAAGAGCCCTTATGGATTAGTCTTTGAGGACACCGACCAAGGTAATGGATATTTCATAGGGTAAGCTTTTATTGGAAGCTAAAAGCAACTGGGATAATTGTAAAAATACTATTAATGATCAGCCTCAAATAACCGGTACTCGGTATGTTCTTGCGGTAATGACTTTAAATTGTTAGCAAAAGTGTCTTTTAAAATACTCTCAAAATTTCAATGGCATTTTTCCACAGGCTTGTACTATCAAAATTCTGACTAACTTAAGTCTTTACAATTTTCATGAAGCGGTTGGCGAAGATTTTAGGATTGCTGTTGGTAAGCATTATGATAATAGTCCTCATTGGCTATGGGATTATTGTCAGCTATAAAGTGGAAATCCTTGCCAAAGTCAATGACAAAATAAGCGAGTCCGTTAACGGTGAAGTACAGATTGGTGATTTTGAAATCACACTGCTGCATGACTTCCCTAATATTTCACTCTCCCTGAAAGACATAGACCTGCGCGGACCACGCTATCAATATTACAAGCACGGATTTCTACGAGCGGAAATGATCGATTTAAATGTGCGGCCGTTCAGGCTGTTGCAGAAGCAGGTCAGCATTAAATCGATTAAGGTGGTCAATGGAGAGATTTTTATCTTCCGTACTAAAGACGGCTACATGAACCTGGATGTTTTCAACAATAAAACTTCATCTGACACAGTCCGTTCCGAAAGTGATTCTCCTCGATTCATAAATTTTGATGAAATGAATTTCAGAAACGTGAAGATTGCTTTTCAGGATTCGTTAAAGGGAAAGTCGTTTGGGGCAACGTTTGTACGTGTCGGCAATCACCTTATCAGCACAGACACATCTGTGCACTCTCATGTGAAAGGTGAAATTGATTTTGTTGGGCTAATGTTCGATGCAGTGAAAGGAAGTTTCCTGGCAAACAGGAAAACCAACGCTGATCTGAATGTGGAATTTTTCTACCCTTCAAAAAGGCTGGTTATTGAAGCTTCGTCTCTCGCGCTGGAAAAATCAACCATAAACCTTTCAGGCGCGTTGCAGTTCTCTTTGCCGGGAGGAAATTTTGAGATCAACATTCAATCCGACAAGCTTGACGTTCAGGAAGGGCTTGAGGTAGTCAGCGAACAGTTGCAGGCAAGTCTGAGTAAATTTCTGGTCAACAAACCTGTTGCTATTGATGTACGCCTGAAAGGGGATATGAGCCCGGGTGTTACACCTTCCGTAGATATTTCATTTGCTTTGCAGAATTGCAATTTAACATGGAACAAGTTGTCATTACAGAAAACATCTCTTAAGGGATCTTTCACAAATCACAAAAATAATTCAGTCAAGTTTGATGATCGCAATTCAGAAGTAACGCTTGATTCCGTTAAGGGAATAATCAAAGGGCTGCCCTTTACGAGTTCAGCAAACTTTTATGACCTCACCGATCCTTTTTTAAATCTCAATATAAAGTTTGATTCGGAACTTAGAAAAGTAAATACAGATGTTGATACAACAAGAATTAAATTCATCGCAGGACATTTTATTTCAAAAGTAAAATTTCAAGGCAAACTGAATGAATACTTTGATGATGCCGTCACACGCTATCACGGCAGGCTTCAAGGTGAAACAATTGTTAGAGGTGGCAAGCTCGCATACCGAACAAAAAACATTGTGCTCGACAGTATTGAGGCGGCATTTATGTTTACGGAGAAAAAGTTTACTATTAAAGGAATTGTGATGAGGATGAATAAAAATCCAATCTCACTTTCAGGATCGGTGACTGGCTTCATTCCATTCTTCCTGCTTCCTGAAAAGCAGGGCAAGGTTCTGCTAAACATCTATTCTCCGTCCCTTGATTTTACTGGAGTTTTAGCGAAGAAAGTAAAAATAATTGATTTGGGTAAAATGGCTCGCGACAAGAAGAAAGTTTCCGATCTGCTCGATCAGATTTACGAAAAGGTAGAGTTCGACCTGAGCTTTAAAGTCGATAAGTTTAAAAGCAATGACATCTACGGAACAGGAATTGCGGGGAAGGTATTGCTGAGTGGAAACACCTTGCAAACAAATAGTATGAAGATGTCAATAGCTGGCGGAGCAGTAGAATTTTCATCCACCGTTTATAACCTGGGCGAAGATGTAAATCCTTTCGCACTAAACGCGTCTGTTCGTCATGCAGATATCAAAGAATTTTTCAAGATGTTCAATAACTTCAACCAGAATACAATTCGTTCTGAACATATGGAAGGAACGCTTAATGCCAACATTGATGTTTCGGCTGCCGTTGATAATAATTTTTCTGTCCTGATGCCTCACTTAAAAGGTCAGGTAGTATTTAACGTTAAGCAGGGTCGGATCATTGATTTTCCACCCCTTGAAAACATGAGCAATTTCCTGTTTAAAAAACGTGACTTTACGGATGTCCGGTTCGATGAAATCATGGCCGACTTTAACGTTCATGGAACGGAGCTGGATATTAGTAGGATGGAAGTTCAGTCTTCTGTGCTCACCTTATTTCTGGAGGGCCGGTATAGCTTAAAAGACAGCACAAACTTAAGCATCCAGATTCCGCTGAGTAATCTTAAGAAACGTGACAAAGGTTTTGTTCCGCAAAATGTCGGCACCAATGCAAAGGTAGGGTTAAGTGTATTCCTGAGAGCTTCACAGGGTGAAGATGGAAAGACCGTGATCGAATTTGATTCATTTGGTAAAGCAGAAAAGGGAAAGAGAAAGAGAAAAAATAGGGAATAGTTTTTAACTTGCTGTACAGCTGCAGCCGAGTAATGAACCTGATAATTTCAATTGTATTTCCTACTTTTAGTTTCTACAATTCTAAACGATGGAAACACCACCTATTTTTACAGCTGCAGTTGTTCAGGCAGCCCCGGTATTTTTTAACAAAGCTCAAACTGTTGATAAAATAATAAGCCTGACACAGGAGGCAGCCAAAGAAAAAGCCTCACTCGTCCTATTCCCAGAAGTAATTATTCCGGGCTACCCACGCGGATTAATTTTTGGAACCACCGTGGGTGGTCGATTACCGGAAGGTCGGGAAATGTTTTTGCGCTATTGGGAAAATGCCATTGAAGTACCCGGCAAAGAAACCGATCAACTGGCCCGTGCAGCTAAAGAAGCCAAAGCCTATCTGGTAGTTGGCGTTACTGAAAAGGATAAAGTCAGCGACACGCTATACTGCACGTTGCTTTATTTCTCTCCGGAAGGAAAGTTAATTCATAAACATAGAAAATTAAAACCCACCGCAGCAGAGCGTATTATTTGGGGTGAAGGCGATGGTAGTGATTTGCAGGTGCTCGATACACCACTAGGAAAAATTGGTGGTTTAATTTGTTGGGAAAATTATATGCCGCTGGCGCGAACTGCCTTATATCAACAAGGTATTGAAATTTATATGGCGCCCACTGCTGATTGTCGCGGCACATGGCAAGCCAGTATGGAACACATTTCGTGCGAAGGCCGATGTTTTGTGTTAGGATGTAATCAGTACTTAACTAAAGAACATTACCCGAAAGATTTACAAGCACTCCTTGCTGATGGCCATCCTTCATTACCAAGCAGTGGCGGCAGTTGTATTATATCCCCTCTTGGTAAAAGACTCGCTGGCCCCTTGTACGATAAAGAAGGAATTCTTACTGCCGAAATTGATCATCGCGAAATAATAAAAGCTAAAATGGATTTTGATCCGATTGGGCATTATGCCAGAAATGATGTGTTTGAATTAAACGTTAAGAAATAGTTATAAACCTCAATTATGAATACAGTAAAACGCTTCCTCTTAGTCTTATTGATAGCACCCATCACTGCCTTAACTCAAACAATTCCTTTACCAGAACATCCACGGCCCGATTTTGAACGAAGGCAATGGGTAAACCTTAACGGAGTGTGGCAATTTGAATTCGATTCACTCGATCAGGGCCTGAGCAAAAAATGGAACGAGGACAATGCTTCCTTTACCCATAAAATTACTGTTCCCTTTCCATGGGGTTCGAAACTCTCGGGCGTAAAAGATAAAGCGGACATAGCCTGGTATAAGCGAGACTTGGTTATAGACGCTTCGTGGAAAAACAAAAGAACATTTTTAACTATTGGCGCTTCGGATTGGGAGACAACCGTATGGTTGGATGGGAAATTATTAGGAACCCACCAAGGTGGTTATACTCCTTTTTCTTTTGAGTTAACCGAACGCCTTACCTATGATAAATCTCAAAAATTAGTATTACGCGTGGATGACAAGCGTAGAGACTTTACACTTTATGGAAAGCAAGGTTACGGAAACGCGCGGGGTATTTGGCAAACTATTTATGTAGAAGCCCGTGGTAAAGATTTTATAGATGCTATTCATTTCGCTCCTGATATTGATAACCAGCAAGCTAAAGTCACAGCCTATTTGCCTACAGAGGCCACGGCCGACACAAAACTTTCGGTAACGATTAAAACGGAAAGCACTCCCATCACAAAAGAAATCATCATCCCAAAAGGAAAAGATAAATATGTTTTTACTGTCAGTATTCCCATGCCCCACCTCTGGTCGTTGGACGATCCGTATCTCTACGAAGCCGAAGTTAAGCTCAATGATGATGTGGTTAAAACTTATTTCGGAATGCGCAAAATTTCGGTAGCCAATCTTCCGGGAACAGAGTTTCCGTATGTGGCTATTAACGATAAGCCCGTCTATCTACAACTTACGTTGGATCAATCCTATAATCCGGAAGGGTTCTATACATTTCCTTCCGATGCATTTATGCGAAGAGAAATAGAACTCGCGAAATCCATTGGATTGAATGGCATTCGTCCGCATATTAAATCAGAGATTCCACGCAAACTTTATTGGGCCGATAAACTCGGAGTATTGGTAATGGCCGATCTGCCTAACAGTTGGGGCGACCCCGAAGCGAAGATGCAACAGGAAGCCGAAAATACTTTTCGCGCTATGGTGAAGCGCGACTTTAATCATCCTGCAATCTTTTCTTGGATATTATTTAACGAAACCTGGGGGTTACATACTCATTGGGAAGAAGCCGGTAAACGCGAGACCCAATATCTTCCCGAAACACAAATGTGGGTTGCTTCCATGTACTATTTGGCAAAATCATTAGACCCAACCCGATTGGTTGAAGACAATTCTATTTGTTGTGGCGATGGCCATACCGTTACCGACCTCAACTCGTTTCATGATTATCTTCCGGGTTGGGAATGGGAAAGTCATCTCAAAGACCTGACCGAAAAATCTTTTGAAGGAAGTGCATTTCAATTCGAACCTGGCTTTAAACAAGGAAAGCAACCAAAAATTAATTCGGAGTGTGGCAATGTGTGGGGCTATGAGGGCAGCACCGGAGATGTTGATTATAGCTGGGATTACCATCGCATGATAAATACCTTTAGAAAATATCCAGAAGTAGCAGGTTGGCTTTACACCGAACATCACGATGTAATCAACGAATGGAATGGCTACTGGCGCTTTGATCGCACCAATAAGTTTACGGGTGTAGAAGAATTAATGCCGGGCATGACGCTTAACGATTTTCACTCCGCAATTTATATTTCAGCAGGTAACGAGATTTGTACTACAGTGAAAGGGGGTGAGAAAGTAAACGTACCCCTCTACTTTTCTTCCATGACGGGTGTGGATTACGGAAAACAACTACGGCTATCGTTCCAATTAAAGCATACCAACGCCATTGGTGAAACCTCAATAATTACCATGGGCTCAAAGCTCATTGACTATCAACCCTATCTTCAAAAAGAGCTTGAGGCACTCGTAGTTGAAATGCCAACCGTGGCAGGTCTATCTATACTTACCTTGCAATTAGAGGATTTAAATAGCAAGGTATTGCATCACAACTTCGTACACTTTGAAGTCATCTCAGAAACAATGCTGCCAAAAACAAAAATACTTTCTGTGGCTCCAGCCGATTTTACAAAGGCAACCTGGAGTGCAAAGCAATGGAACGTATTGGATGGACTTAAAGTAAATGGCGCGGGTTCCGGTTTTTTTGAATATTCAATTGCTATTGATAAATCAACCAATCTCAATTCAATTAAAGAAGCCTATGTGCTACTGGAACTTTCGGCCAAAGAATTATTTGTGAAAGACCTTGATAAGAAAGAGAAAACAGATGTTGATTTTATGTTGGGTGGCAAAGCCTCACCCAGCGGCAATCCTAACTCCTACCCGATGACCGATGAAACGCTGTTTCCATCTAAAATAGTAATAAGTGTTAATGGAGAGAACGCTCTTACTACAACCCTCAAAGACGATCCGGCTGATCACCGGGGGGTGCTATCGTGGCATCACCAATTAAAAGATAAGAAATTGCGCGAGGCAGGTTCTTATGGCTACCTGATTAAGGTTCCGGTTTCCAAAACTCAACTTAAAACTGCCATTGAAAAAGGTTCGCTTCTGCTGAGACTCGAAACGAATGGTAAGGGCGGCATTGCAGTGTATGGTAAATCGTTTGGCCGTTATTCGTTGGATCCTTCCTTGGTGTTGAAAATGAAATGATTACTGGGTGCACGTTAGGTGATATAACTATCCGCTCCTTAGTTGATGAGCGGACAAGAAAAAATTTGAAAATCACCTACCTTCGCTTCCATCCTATTATAAACCTTATGCGCAAATCACAGATTATCATTTTATGTGTCGTTGTTTTTATAACTGCCTGCACTACTGAGAAAAAACAAGAACCCACTGTTGTTGTATCGGATTACCCAAGTCTTGTGGATCTGTTTAAAGAATGGCGCACATTTGAAAATCCGCCCAAGCGCGAGGGTGCCCCCGACTATACCGCAGCAACTTTTGATAAACGTCTTCCGGAATTTAAAGAACTACAAAAAAGACTATTAGCCATAGACACCGCACACTGGCCCATAGATCAACGCGTTGATTGGCGCATTGTGTGGGCCGAAATGAATGGTTGGGATTTTAATTACCGGATTCTAAAACCGTGGACGCGCGACCCCGCTTACTATAGAACTTTATGGATGGAACGCAGCGATGTACCCGCCCACGAAGGTTCCACCCATCATGGCGTTGTTGATGTGTGGACGTATCAATTTCCATTGGATACAGAAAGTGGAATGAAATTGATAACCGAATTAAATGTAATCGCTCCCCTTAACGAACAGGCTAAGCTTAATCTTACCGGAAATGCAAAAGAATTATGGATTGCCGGCATTCGCGATATTAAAACACAAAGTGAAGAACTGAATACACTTTTAGAAATGCCGGGCGTATCGGCACAAGCGGGCTTAGTCACGGCTATAAAAAATGCCATTACCTCTACTGATGACCTGGCAGTCTGGTTAGAAAAAGAATCGGCCGCAAAGACGGGACCCTCCGGTATCGGCAAAGAGAATTATACCTGGTATCAACAAAACGTACATCTCGTTCCACTTACGTGGGATGATGAAGTGATGCTTTTGAAAAGAGAGCTTACGCGTGCATGGACGTCACTCAAATTAGAAGAACATAAAAACAGAAAATTACCTGAACTAAAACCAGCAAGCACACCTGAAGAATTTAATGCCATGGCCGAACGATCGGCTAAAAGTTTGATGACGTTTTTGAAGAACGATGAAATACTTACGGTTAAGGATTATTTTGAACCTGCTTTGCGCGAACATCTTGGAAGTTTTGTGCCTGCTGAAAAACGAAACTTTTTCCTAATCGGTATGCATCATGATCCACGACCGTTGTACTCACACTTTTATCATTGGTTTGAATTGGCCCGCATGGATAGCGAACCAAATCCCGATGAAATTCGCAAGGGACCTTTGCTCTACAATATTTTTGATTCACGCAATGAAGGTACTGCCACTGCGGTAGAAGAAATGTTCATGCAAGCTGGTCTGTATAATGACGATCCGCGGGTAAGAGAAATCGTCTACATCATGATTGCGCAACGAGCAGCCAGAGGACTGGGTTCGCTTTATGCGCAAGCCAATGAGCTAACGATGGAAGAGGCTGGAAAAATACACTCAGAATACACACCCCGCGGTTGGATGAAGACTGAAAAGAAATTACTGATGTTTGAACAACATTTGTACTTGCGACAGCCGGGCTATGGCAGTAGCTACATCACTGGAAAGTATTTATTGGAAGTTGCTTTGGCCGATTATGCTAAGATGAAAGAATCGAAGCATGAAGAATTTAAGTTGAAAGACTTCTTCGATCAGCTTAATGCCATGGGTTGTATTCCAACTTCGCTTAGCGACTGGCAAATGACGGGGGGTGCTTCGGGGATTTTGGCAATCGGCAAAAAATAATACTATACTATCCTAACTTAAGTAACTTCGTTTCCATATTTTAAAGTCTTGGATTGTTTGGCTTTACTGGCTTCTCAAAATTATTGGCGCCCTTAACTTTTCTTCTATACACTTTATCGTTGCACGAGATGTAGAGAACGTCAAAATCAGGACTACCGAAATAAAGATTTAAAATCTGATCTCTTGTTTTAGCAACAGGAGTGAGCAGGTTAATAGGAATTAACCAATAGCTAAACTTAGCTATTCCAAAAAGCTCAAATTCAACTGTGTCGCCTAAAATTGTTAAATTTTGAAGAGTTTGTGTTAACCTCAGATGTATTGGTAAGCGCATCTTTACACCAGGCTATGATCTTTATTTAAAATCCGTTTACGGCATACCTAAAGAGCCTAAGTACTAAACTCATACCTATGAACCTGCTTTGGAGTGTAAAATTAATGTGCACTCTTGTATGGGTTGTTTCTTCGGTCGCTCTGTTGGCCCAATCCAATCAAGAGTTAATTCAATTGGCTTCTATAAATTCTATTGATGCTGGTGATTTAGTTGCCAACTACCAAAAACACTACCTGGAATTTTACAAACTAAAATCTAACAGATTAATTAAATTCAAGAAAAATCAGTTGATAAGGCTGCGCCTTATCAAAAATGGTGAGCCAGAAATGATGTCGGCAAGAATAAGTGAAATCAACGACCGTAGCATCACTTTTAAACTACAAAATAAAGATTTTGATGAACTAACTTATGGAGACTCAACGCTAACCTACATTGAGTTTGCAACCATTAATAGTGTGCTCCTGGGTATCGTCATTAATACGGTTTTAGTCGCTACAGTTGTAACCTCCATGGGAGTAGTTTTAATTGCCAAGATAATAGTCCTGTTGGATAGCCACTCCTCCTCGTCAAGAGGATTGGGAATTAATTGGACAAGGTTCATTAAACAACTTCCATGGAATAGTTTCCATAGGCATATCGATGTTTACAATCAACCCTTCGTAAAAAAATGGGGCGTTAGAACCATTTGAAAACCAAGGCAACTAACCCAAAATCTGAATTTCCTTTCAACCCGAAGCCCACTTGTTGGCAACAAACGCAGGTTTTACTCCCAATATCTTAATTCAGTTCGAATAGAATGAAATCAGTTAGTTTTTGACTAATTCGTGTTAACCTTAAGGGTACTCAATCTCACATCTTTAGGTATTGGTTTCTGGTCAGGCTAACAAAAATGGAATTTAAGAGGCTGGAGATTAACTGAACCCACTAAATCACTAAACCGATTATTATGAAAGTGCACCATTACCTTCTAATTTTTTCACTACTAGATTTGTTTTGTGTCCATCAAGTTAATTGCCAAGTCCCAACTATCACCACTTTTATTCCTGCTAAAGGATCCGTTGGTACGGCTGTTACGATAACCGGTACCAACTTTAGTGCAACCCCGGCAGACAACATAGTTTATTTTGGAGCCACAAGCACTCCAGTTACATCGGCAACATCCACGCAATTATCAGTAGTTGTTCCCAATGGGGCAACCTATCAACCAATCACGGTAACCGTGAATGGGTTAACCGCCTACTCATCAGCGCCATTCGTTGTTACGTTTGAAGGTAATCATGTGATTGACGAAAGCACGTTTGCTAAAAAGGTTGATTTTGCAATGAGTGCGGGGCCCTTTGAATTGGTAACTGGCGATTTTAGTGGTGATGGAAAGACAGATATGATCGTTTCCAATCCAGATGGTGGCTCAATTTCGGTTTTAAGAAATAAAGGATTAGCAGGTGTGATTTCACCTGAATCATTCGATTCATCAACCGATTCTGGATATGGTCGTGGGCTTGCGGTAGGCGACCTTGATGGTGACGGTAAAATGGATTTGGTGTCCGTTACAAATGGAACTACCATTAGAGTATTCAAAAACACTTCGCCATCTGGCGCTGCAAGTGGAAATATATTTACTTTCAGTTTTGAATATCTGGTTGGCTATAGCATTGCACTTACTGATATTGCCATTGGCGATATTGATGCTGATGGCAAGCCTGATCTAGCTGTTACAGATCAATGGACTCAGAATCGAGTTTTAGTTTTTAAGAATACAAGTTCTGCAGGAATAATCGATGCACAATCTTTTGCTCCAAATGTAGATTTCAACACGGGGCCAGGACCGGGTAATATTAAGATTGCAGATATTGATGGAGATGGGAAGCCAGAATTAATTGTGGCTAATAATGGAGGTGTACATGCAGAAGGAAACACCATTTCAATTTTAAAAAACACAAGCATTGCCGGCACGATCGATGCAAACTCCTTTGCTTCAAAAATTGATTTTAATTCCGGTCGTTACCCATCGGGTTTGGCTCTTGGTGACCTTGATGGAGATAATAAGGTCGATATTGCTGTTACAAACTATGGTAGTGCGTCTGTTTCAGTATTGAAAAATAAGATTACTAATGGCATTATTAATCCTGATTCGTTTGCACCTAAAGTGGACCTCACGACAGGCACAGGGCCCAATGGTATCGCGATGGGTGACCTAGACGGTGATGGAAAATTAGACCTGGCAGTTGCCAATGCAAACTTTATTGTGGGGGGCGATGTGACCCGGACACTTTCTGTATTGCGAAATACAACTTCCATAGGGGAAATTAGTGCGAGTTCGTTTGCTCCCAAAGTTGATTATAGTGTGGGAACAAATCCAATATCAATTGTCATAGCGGATTTTGATGGAGATAGTAAGCCCGATCTGGCTGTTGCCAACAATAACAGTAATACCATTTCCGTGTTATGGCACAAGAACGAACAGACGATTACAGGATTTGTAAGCATCTCCGTAAAAAACATGGGTGATCCTTCTTTTACGCTTTCCGCTTCGGCTACCTCCGCGCTCACCGTACAATTCACCACACAATCAGATAAAGTGACTATTGCAGGAAATGAGGTAACCATTGTGAAACCCGGAAGTGTGACCATTAATGCCGAACAATCCGGAGACAACATATTCGCGAAAGCGCCTGTGGTGCCACAAACGTTTTGCATAAATCCCTCCAAGCCTACCATCACGGTTGATCTAACCGATGTAGCCAAACCCAAGCTCACTTCAAGCAGCTCAACCAATAATCAATGGTACTTAAATGAAACCCTTATAGCGGGAGCATCCGAAAATGAATATATCGTCAAAGATCAGGGAGTATATACCTTGAAAGTGGTGGTGGATGGATGCACGAGCCCGGTTTCAGAATCCAATGTATTCGTAGTCACCGGAGATATTAAACCGGAAATCTTCCCAAGCGTGAAACTCTATCCCAATCCCGTTCAAGATTTGCTAACGATTCAACTTCATGGATTTAAAGAAAATGAGGAGGTAAGCGTCATGCTGATGGATGGCACTGGTAAAACCATTAATCGGCAAATCGGACAAGGAGGACAAGATTTGAATGTTGATGTGAGAAGTTACAACACAGGACCATATTATATCATGATGATTCAAGGGAATACGAAATATAGTGCAAGATTTATTAAACAATAAAATAATTATTGACATGAAGAATATAATGATAAGGATATCAATTGCCTTTACTATTTTAACTACTATGATCTTGTTGGGTTGTGGTGATAATGGGCCAACTGCACAAGAGAAGACTGAGGCCCTGTTAGTTTCTGCACAATGGAAAAATCCTGTGGTAACGGTGGACAGAATTGATCAATCTACCCTATATCAAAATTTCAAAATCCAATTCGGTCATAATACATATACCAGTTTCGGTGGAGAACCATTATGGCCCACTTCAGGCACTTGGATTTTCGTGGATGAGAATGCCACCACTTTGAAGTTGGATGGCAAATTGGAAATTCAGATAAGCGAGTTGACGGAAACAAACCTCGAGCTGATATTTCAAAACGATAATACAACATTTACATCAGGCAGATCGATGTCGATTAAGGGCGAAAATAAATTC
>Ga0154020_10004379_pt1 | contig 16822 bp, 13 predicted proteins | sample Klosneuvirus_201_FD_109709 | JGI IMG/M metagenome (GOLD analysis project Ga0154020, IMG submission 109709) | Active sludge microbial communities from wastewater, Klosterneuburg, Austria - Klosneuvirus_20160825_MG | ecosystem: Engineered > WWTP > Aerobic digester > Activated sludge | place...
CTTTGCCATAGAGGGTCAGATGGCGCTTCGTCAGCGTCGAGGCATTGCCCTTGGCGAGCTCGGCGTCAAACTCGTGCAGCTTCAGGTGCACCTGCGCTGCTGAGGTGGATGACGAAACCACCAGAATGGTCAGGGCAATGGCGCAGAGCCCGAAAAATATCGCCAGTTTGGTGCGCATACCCAAGAATACAAAATAATGACAACTCCGTCAAGGCCTGCGGCAGATTTATTGACGACCTGTCTCGATTTTGCACAATGCACTATCCATGGAAGCCCTCTTTATAATCAGTTTGGTCATATATATCCTTGATATTATTGTCCTGTTCTATTACGGAATACACTGCTTCGTCATGGTACGACTGTTCTTCAAATACCGCAAAAACTGCGTTTCTGACCAGAGCAAGCTCGACGACCTGCAGAAGCGCATGAAGACCTGGCCTAAGGTCACGATCCAGCTGCCGATGTTCAATGAATATTATGTTGCTGAACGCCTGATCGACACCACCATGCAGGTGCGTTATCCCAAGAACAAACTCGAAGTTCAGGTGCTCGACGACTCAACCGACGAGACCACAGACCTCGTCAAAAAGAAAGTGGCTCTCTATAAGAAGAAAGGCTTCGACATTAAACTCATCCACCGCGTGAACCGTCAGGGCCATAAAGCCGGCGCACTGCGCGAAGCGCAAGACGTCGCCAAGGGCGAATTTGTCGCGATCTTCGATGCGGATTTTATGCCTGCAGTCGATTTTCTCGAAAAGACAGTCCCCTACTTTTACGAATCGGACGACATCGGCATGGTGCAGACCCGCTGGGGCCACATCAACGCCGATTACAGCATTCTGACCAAAGGCCAGAGCCTCGGTATCGACGGCCACTTCACGATTGAACAGATCGCACGCGGTGGTTCAGGCCTGTGGATGAACTTCAACGGCACAGCCGGCATCTGGCGCAAAACCTGCATCTATGACGCGGGCAACTGGTCGGCTGACACGCTGACTGAAGACTTCGACCTGTCATACCGCGCAGAGCTCAAGGGCTGGCGCTTCAAATACATTGTCGACGTGGTGAACCCGGCGGAACTTCCCGCTACTGTTTCTGCTTACAAATCGCAGCAATTCCGCTGGTGCAAGGGTTCGATCCAGACTACCGTCAAACTCGCACCGACGATCTTCCGCACCGAGCTGCCATGGAAGGTAAAACTCGAAGCGCTCACCCACCTCACGAACTACCTCGTGCACCCGCTCATGGTCATCAACATTCTCGCGACACTGCCGGTGCTCTATTTCAGCGAGCGCCTCGGCAACCTGCCCGATGCGATCATCGGCATCGCGGCGGTGTTCTTCTCCCTCGGTACCTTTGGCCCCATCGCGATGTATCTCGTCTCACAGAAGGTGCTTTACAACCGCTGGTTCAACCGCGTCGCGTGGATGCCGATTCTGACGATGATCGGTACCGGCATTGCTGTATCTAACACACGCGCTGTATGGCAGGCCCTGACTGGTAAAAAATCGACTTTTATCCGCACGCCGAAACTGAGAATCGAAGGGCAAAATGACAAAGTAGCGGAGCGCATGAAATATGCGGTCAACGTCAAACTCGACAAAACGCCGTTTCTCGAATTCTTCATGGGCATCTATGCCGTGCTGATCATCTACACTGCGTTCGTTTTTGATCGTACCATGTTCGTGCCATTCATGGTGATGTATGCGTGCGGTTTCTTCTATATCAGCGTTGCTTCTTTCTGGGAAAACTACCAGGAAATGCGTGCCAAGCGCCAGTATACAATCACCGCGGCGCTCGAAGCCAGCAAACCGTCGGTTTGATTTAACTAACAGTTGCCTTTCAGGCAACTGTCAGTTAATATAACGACCGGCAAGATTCAGCAGCAAATAACCCAGCCCCAGAAACACCCCAAACGGGATATGCGTCTCTGATGGCGCATAGATTAATACCGAGCGCCGCCTGACCAGATAGAAGCCAATCGCCAGAAATGCGGCGATGCCCGGCAGGAACAGTGCCAGCGGGTGGCCCAGCAGAAATCCAACCCCCAACACCAACCGCACATCGGCGAGGCCCATTTTGTAACCTGACAGAATGCGCAGCATGTGGAACAGGAAATACCAGACGAACGAAACCGCGAGGTCGAGGCCCAGGTCGGGGTTAGTGAATTCATACCACACCGGATGTTTGATCGCCAAAAGATACACGATACCCAGCACTAAGAGACCCAGAATTGCTTCGGTGGGAATCAGCATCACCCGGTAGTCGATCGTCATGACGATCCAGATGAGCAGGTAGGCGATCAGTGTGATCAGAAAGTCTGCGGGTGCGGGAGAAAGCGCGCCGAACGCCGTGCCGTAGATAAGCGCCAGTGCCTCGAAGACCGGAAAGCGCAGCGAAATTTTGCGCGTGCAATGGGGGCATTTTCCGTGCACCAGAAAATAGCCCAGCACGGGGATTAATCCCAGCCAGGATATTTTTGCACCGCAGTGTTCGCAGCGCGAGTGCTGCTGCAGAATAAAGGCCAGCTTACCGGTAATGGTTTTGCGCTCACGCGAATAGTACGCGGTGTAAATGCGCCAGACAAGGGCGTCTGCGAATGAATGCCAGACGGCGAAGATGACGCCCGAGGCGCATGCCATAAAGATTGACATGGTTTAATTCTGTCTTGTGACGAGATATTTCTGCAGATACTCAGTGATGTCTTTGATGTTGCGGTCGACCATGTGGCGGAACTCGTTGGGTATCTGCTGCTCGCGAATCACGCGGTAATAGTTGAGCGCGCGTGTAATCTGTTTGCGTTTGATGAACTGGTGCGCCTTGACCAGCATGGGTTTGTATTTGTAATAGGCGTATTCAAAAATGCCGTTGTCTTTAGCGAGGCGATACGCGTGTGGAATTTTGGTGAAATCGTACGTGAGCGTGAGAAAGGGGGTGTCTTCCTGGTCGGGAGTTTTGAGTTCGAGAACACCGCGGATTTCCTGGACCTTGTTCTCTTCTTCTTTCTCTTTGCCTTCACCGCCCTCGTCACCTTCGGCGGCCGCCATCGCCTGGCCGTCGGGCGACATCTCGGGAATTTTTGGCGGCTCCATCACGCCATCTGCCGGTGGCTCCGCTTGCGGAGCTGCCGGTTCTTCTTCAGGGGCGGCGGCTTGCCCGTCGGGCGTCTGCGCCGCCTCATCAGTCATCTGCGCCGCCCCGTCGGCCATAAGTGGGGGCGGCGGGGCATTTTCTTCGCGACGATCACCGCCTGAACGCCGCTCTTCAGCCCCTTCACCGCGCTTATCGGCCTCGCCCTTGCGGCGATCTTCACCCGCGCGCTGTTCTTCTTCAGCCTCCTCGTCGCCCGCAGCTTCTTCAGGCGCCTGCGCCGCCGCTTCGGCATCTGCACGGCGGTCTCTGCCGCTGCGCCGATCGGGTGCGCCTTCTCCGCGGGTATCCGGTGCGCCTTTGCGGCGGTCTTCATCGGCGCGGCGTTCTTCAACCGACTCTTCGGCTTCACCAGCCGCTTCCGCTGATTCTTCGCCCTCTTCCCCGGCCGCTTCGGCCTTGGCTTCTTCCTCTTCTTCGAGTTTGCCTTCTGCCGCCGCGTCGTCTTTTTTCTCTTTGGCAATTGTCTGAATAAATTCTTTTTGCTGCTCGAAAATGGCCTTCGCAATTTCAAAAAATCCCTTGTCGAGATTGATCGTGATGTTCTTCGCCTCGACCGGCATTTCAGAGATATTGAGCTGTGGTGGTTTATAATCCTGATATGGATTGCGCTGGTTCATCCACGGCGGCAGCGGCATAAAATTGCCCCAGTCGTGCGATTTTTTGTAATTATCGAGCGCATCGAGGTTTGCGCGGATTTTCCGCTGCGCTTCTTCATCGACAATTTTTTTCAGCAGGCGTTCGTAGATAATGCGCGTCAGCTGCAGCTCGCCTTCAGCAATAAAGAGTTCCGCATTTTTCAGGTTGCGCGTGAAGTGCGACAAATCGCTGTCGGGAGGAGCGATATCTTCGGCAAGGTAGGGCAATTGAAACGGGCCGGGCACCACCGAGAGTGTGCCGTCGGCGTTTAGCTTGATGTCGCGCGCGGGCAGATCGAGCGGCAGATCTTTAGGCCAGAAGATGTCGCGCGCTTTTTCCGGCTGGGGCGGCGCGGCACGGGTTGTTGCGCCGGTTGCTTCAACGCTGACTCCCGCGGTGGATGTGGCCGCGCCGCTGCCCAAAACCGCAGTCTCTTCAATCGGCACATGGTGGCTGATCAGGGGTGGTTGGCTGATCGCCGGTGCCGGTGCTCCCGGCGCTGTTACTGGCACATCACGGATAAAGTTACCGGTATCGAGCTGCACGTGCAGGTTCTTGAGATTTTCTGTGATGCGCTCGAGTGTCTCGGCGAACTCATTCAGCGGTGTTTTTTCTTCTTTGACTGGTTCGGTAACTTCGGTGGCAACCGTTGCCGCCTGCGTTACTTCTGTCTCATCTGTCTGCGGTTCTTCGCCGAAAGCGACGTGCGATTGCAGGGTACCCTCTTCGCTCAGCGCATGCCAGGGAAAAAACACCGGCTCGGGCAGCTCGTCGCCTGTCAGCTCTGCCGCGCGATGATCATGGCCCTGCCCTTGCGATGAGGCGGTCGAACCCGCCTCATCGCTTTCCGGTGCCCCGCTGCTGCCGCTACCGCCGCCGGTAATCTTCTTCATCAACAACGTCGCCCGCTGCCGCAGGCTCATTTTGGGGCGTTCGGCCGACGGCAACGCGGCAGCGGGCGTTACCGGCAAGTCAGCAGTGGGTGGCTGTGGGTGTGCCCCCCCAGTCAGTCCTGATAAAAAGCGGCGGGCACGATCCCTAAGAGACGTTTTGGGTGGTGGCGGCGGAGGTGCCGCCTGGCTCATCGCCTCAAGGCGGGCATATTGCGATTCAAGGTCGATTTTGTCCGCTAGCGCGGTCGTGCGCTCGCTAAATGAGCGGTCGAGCCAGCCCACCGAGGGTCTTTCTTCAGCCGCGGTGGGGGGTGGAGCGGGCTTTTTCCGCTCGAGACCCGACTTTTTCAGTGTTTTTTCGAGCAACCCCACGTAAGATTATCGGCCTGACCGATACCTGAACTTGTGTCAGCCCTTGAGCTGGTTTTCCAGCCGTTTGACGCGGTCTTTGGCCTGATCGGCTGTCAGCCCTTCTTTTTTCAGCATCTGTTCATAGCGCGTCTTGAATTGTGCGGCATCCTGAGTTTTTTTGAGTTTTTCACTGGTGGCCCAGAGAAAGTACACCACGTCGGTATCCTTATTGTTCAGCGATCGCGCCAATTCAAAATTTTCAAATGCCTGTTTGTAGTCTTTCAGACCGCTGTAGTAAATCTGTCCGGCAATCGAATAGGCATTGGCATTACGGTTATCCACGGACAGGGCTTTTTGCACAACTTCTAATCCCTTTTTATGCTCGCGGCGATAATAGTGGTACTTGGCCATTTCTTCTATGCCGACGCTGAAATTCGGGTTCTGAGAATAGACTTTTTTAAACCAGTTATTTGCCTCTTCAAGCAGAGCTTCGCTGCCCTTGCCCGCCTCATCGAGCGTCTGCTCGTATTTTTTGAGACTGATGACCGCCATGTTGAATTCTGCATTGATATAAGTCGGATCTATTGCCAGCGCCTTCTTATAATAGTTTTCCGCTTCGGCGATATTCTGCTCGCCGAGCAGAAACACATTGCCCAGTTCTTTATAGACTTCAGGAGTCGGCTTTTTTTCGGCGGCGGAAAACAGCGCTTGGCGGGCTTCTGCCCATTTCTGGTTTTTGCGCAGTTCGATGCCGTGTTGCAGCAGGTCTTCATAGCTGCGGCCGCAATGCACCGCAAGAAATACCGCGAGAATGAGGGAATAGACGGGTTTCATAAACACCGGTTCCATCGCCGGCAATGGGGTCAACAAAAAAGATTCCGCTAAGGATTGCCTACGGCCATCCTTAGCGGAATCTCATTCTGCTTGTACGGATTTGACACGGGGTGGCGGAGGCAGCTTTTTCTGCTTCACTTCGGTCTTCTGCACACTGCTCGAACCCAGTACCTTCGACGTCCCCTTGCGCAGAACATCCACCCGGTAATAATACACTCCCGGCTTCAGCGCGAGGGTCGCCTGCCCCTTACCCGATACCGTTTCAACCGCCACCGGTTTCGCGAGGCCGCGCTCGCGGCCGATGCGAATGCGGTAATCATACGATTTAGCCGCCGGTTTCCACGAAAGGTTGACGTTGGCAGAAATCGCGTCTGGTTCAATCGTGACGCTGCCTGGGCCACGCGCCGTCAGGCGGATTTTCTCCGCTTTTGTGGCCTTCGCCTTGTCTGCAGCCTTTTTCTCTTCTTCGGATTTTTTCTTCGCCGCGGCTTCTGCATCTGCTTTTTTCTGAGCGGCTGCCAGGTCGGCTGCGGATTGTTGTTTCTTTGCCGCGGCCGTCGCATCGGTTTCAGTCAACAACTCACCCTTGTCAGAGATGGTAAACGTCGACTGTATCGCCTGCGCCATATCGCCGCGCGGGGCAACGCGCCAGTAATACTTTCCGGGTTTCAGATTTTTTACAATAAATTCATTGCCGCTCACTTCGGCGGATTTTACCGGCGAAGAGAAATCCGCAATCTCCGAAACATCGACTTTCACGCGCCCACCGCCGCGCCAGCTGAGCGCCAGAGTCTCTGCCTGATTGGCGGGAATTACCTGACCGCGCTCGGGAGCAACCAGCGCAAAACTCGCCGCCGGACGCACGCGAAACGCCCCACTCGCCGACGAGATATTCTGGCCACCCTGTTTGCAGGTGACCCGCCACTGGTATGAACCGTCGGCGAGGGTAGCCTGCACCGAACCGGCGCTGGCTTTCAGCGAGCGGCGCACTTTTTCGGCGCTCAACAGCACCGAACAATCATCGGAACCTGCCGGAGCATCAAAAGCAAAATTGACCGGCTTAGACGCATCTTCGATAACTGTTCCCTGCGCCGGTGATTTGAGCAGAATTACTGTTTTTTCGCGCGAAATCGCACCGTTTGATACACTGCCGATTTCACCCGCACCAATCTTCGATTCTTTGCCCTGTGCTTTGACTGTCGCATTTCCCGATTTGACATCGACCGAGGTTCCCTGCGCTCCCGACGTGATCTGGGCGTCGGCCGAATCGAGATCGATCTTTGTGCCGTCGGCCGCGGTGATCGAACCTTTCTTTCCCCCCCGCGAATCGGCACGAATGGTACCATCGCGCAGAGTTAACCCGACGCCATCTCGGTTTTCGTCGATCTCGACCATACTTTCGGGATCCATATCGACTTTCATGCCGTTGTTGAGCGTGATGCGTGCATCCGACTTGTCTTTGGTCATTACCCAGTCATACGCATAGATTGGTGATTTCGATTCAATGTCTTCCCACAGCATGCGGTCGGAATATTTTCTCTGTACCTGATGGTATTTATATTCGACGTGCCCAACCGGTTTGGCGTCATTGCCCGCACCAAATCGGTTACGCCAGTGGCACTGCATCAGGTACGCCAAAAGCGCAATCACCAGTAACAAAATTGCAGTAACTATTTTATCGCGACGACTGAGTTGCATTGACAGATCCGCCTATTTTTTGGCCGCGTTTTTCTGCGGATAAAGTCCTGTGAATTTGTGCAGCTCGGGCAGCGTTTTCGGCGCTTTCGCATCGCCCACCTTGCCCATCACGGCATAGACACGCTGCGCCTCGGCCTTGCCTTTCACCTGCACCTTGTGCAGCGGCAGAACCACAACTTTCTTTTTGACGAGATCGTAAGTATTCTGAGTAATCAGAATATCCGTGCCGAAAGTCTTGTTCAACCCTTCCATACGCGAAGCCAGATTCACTGCGTCACCAATCACGGTATATTCGAGTCGGTCGTTACTGCCGATCTGCCCGGCGAGCACTTCACCCGTATTGAGGCCCATACCGATGCGGATAATCGGTTTCGCCCGGCTGCCGCGACCCTGGTTGAACTTATGCAGCGCCGCGCGCATTTCGAGCGCCGCAAACACAGCATTTTCGGCGTCGTTCGGCTTAGTGACGGGCGCACCCCAGATTGCCATAATGGCATCGCCGATAAACTTATCGACCACGCCACCATGGCGGTATACAATCTCAACCATCAGCGTCATGTATTCGTTTAAAAAACCGACGACCTCAAGCGGCGTCATTTTTTCTGACATCGAGGTGAACGAGCGAATGTCGCTGAAGAATACGGTCGCGGTCTTTGATTCGCCACCCAATGCCAGATCGCCGCGCATCACCATCTTGGCGACCTCTTCGTTGACGAACTTGCCGAAAGCGCCCTTCAGGTGTTCGCGCTCTCGCAGGCCGTCTGTCATCTCATTGAACGCAACCGTCAGCTCGCCCACTTCATCCCGGGATTTGCTCTCGATATGGACATCGTATTTGCCCGCACGGATCGTCTGCGTGGCTCCGACAAGGCGTTTAAGCGGATCAGAAATCGTGCGTGAGAAGAAGTAAATAAACAGAATTGCAATACAGATAATGATGAACGCAATCAGAATCGTGGTTATGCGCGCCCAGCGCACCGCTTCAAAAGCGATATCTTCGTTGACCGTGGTAATCAGCGCCGCACCGCCGACCGCAAGTTTGCGGTAGCTGCCATATTCATTGGTTTCACCAATCGCATAGCGCTGCACACCTGTCGCGACGTTTTGTTTAAATTTCTTGAAGGCAATTTCCACAGCGGGATGCGCCGCCATATCCTGCGCGGGTTTGAACTTGCGGTTATCAGAGTGCGCCACGAGTTTGTAGCCCGAATCAACGAGCATCGCACCGTAAAGCGACACAGCGCTGCCCTTCGATTTCAAAGCGGCAAATAGTGCCGTCAGCGTATCGCCGTTCATCACCGCCGCAATCGTACGATCACTGCCTTTTTCCGCCGCGGGTACCGCGTAGAGCCACACGTGCTGGCGGGGAGAATTCAGTGAGCGGATGATGCTCTGTCCCTGGCGCAATTTCTGTGCTTCTTCAGTGGTAAACCGCAACAGGGGTTTCACGTCGTCGACTGACAGATTCAGCTTCTCCAGTTTGCCTTCGCGGTAATAGAGTTTTGTTGGCTCGTCGGTGACTACGGCAAAATCGGCCACCAGCAGAAAATCGGTCGAATCTTTGAAATATGCATTGATGACCGTCGCACCCTCGCGCGAAAGCACGCTCAACAGGCGCAACTGTTCTGCGTTACTTCTGAGCTCCGACTCAAGCTTGTCAGACAGCATCTTGGCGTTATTGCCGTTGTTGAGCTTAACCATCTCTGACATGTTCGACTGGAACAGATTGAGCGAAATGCCGGTGAAGAGCAAAAGGCTCGTCAGAATAATGAGCGAGATAATCGCAATCAGCTTCGCGCGGATCGTCGTGAATAACGAATTATAGACTTGTTTGACTTTGCTGAACATGATTCCCCCGGACTATGAATTCAGGCGATTCACAAATTCGCCGCGAAATTTTTTCACGATCGGCGTGACACCCATAACGACCGCATCAGAGAACGGACAGATTGTGGTGCCGTTACCCATATTGCCGGCAAAACTCAGCAAGGTATCGAGATCCTTTTCTTCTCCATGCTTGTCGCGCACGCGGTGCACGACGTCTGACACCCAGCGGCTGCCCTCGCGGCAGGGAGTGCACTGCCCGCAGCTCTCGTGGCCGTAGAAGTGTGCCACACGGTGCGTGAGTTCGACTAGGTCTGTCGTGTCGTCGAGAATCATGAGTCCACCCGAGCCTAAAAAGGTACCGACAGCAGCCAGACCTTCATAATCGAGATTTGCCTTTGCGACTTCTTCGGGGGTCAGAATCGGAGTTGAACTACCACCGGGAATCACGGCCTTGAGCGTGCGACCGGGACGCAGGCCGCCGGCGATTTCAATCACCTCGGTTAGCGGTAATCCCAATGGGAATTCATAGACACCCGGATTCTGGATATGGCCCGAGATCGAGAACACCTTTGTGCCGCCAGATTTTTCGCTGCCCTTGCACAGCTTCGCATAGGTTTCTGCACCGAGTTTAAAAACTGATGGTACGGTGGCAAAAGTTTCGACGTTGTTCACCACGGTCGGCGAAGCATAGAGACCTTTGAACGCGGGAAACGGTGGTTTAAGGCGCGGGTGGCCACGTTTGCCTTCGAGGCTCTCGATCAGTGCAGTTTCTTCGCCGCAGATATAGGCTCCCGCACCGCGGTAGGTGGCAAGGTGAAACTTGCGGCCCGTGCCTAAAATATTGTCCCCGAGATAACCGGCGGCATACGCTTCGGCGAGCGCTGCTTCCATTCTTTCCCAACCCTGATAAAACTCGCCGCGTATGTAGATATAACCCTGCTCGCTATTGAGCGCAAGCGCTGCGATAATCATCCCTTCGATGATCGAGTGCGGAATTTCTTCTAGCATGAAGCGGTCTTTGAAAGTGCCGGGTTCAGACTCGTCGGCGTTGCAGACCACGTATTTGGGTTCGGGGCCGTCTTTCGGTACAAACGACCATTTCATGCCGGTGGGAAATCCCGCGCCACCGCGCCCGCGCAGGTTGGATTTTTTTACTTCCTCGATAATGGCATTCGGATTCCACTTTTCTTTTTCGGTGACGAGCAGGCGTTTGAGCTGCTGATAGCCGCCCTCACCCTCATAGACTTTGAGCGTGTGAGAGTTTTCTTTATGGAAATAACTGAGGACAACGCGGTGTTCTTTGGGATGGGGAGTGCGTGATTTCGCAGGATGCATTGAGTTCATGCACAGAATGCCAAAACCGGCGTAAATCAAAAGATCGTACTGCGTGTTTGCTGCGCAGACACGCAGTACGATCTAACTATTCCAATTCAGGCGCGGTGTACGGGCTGCGGCAGTTTCGTCGATGTGCGTGACGAACGTCTGCTGCGCCCCATGCGTGTGCTTCGGCGCATTCGCCACAATTTCGCGGATCGCCATAATAAATGTATCCATTTCGGCCTTGGATTCGGTTTCGGTGGGTTCAACCATCATCGCACCGTTCACATTCAGCGGAAAGTAGATCGTCGGCGCATAAAAGCCGTAGTCGAGCAGGCCTTTCGCCAGGTTCGCAGTGGTCAATCCGGCTTTTTGCAGACTGTCCTGGCTGAACACGCACTCGTGCATCGACGGGCTGTCTGAAGCCAGCGTCAGAATATCTTTGAGCTGCGCGCGCATGTAGTTCGCGTTCAAAACCGCAGTTTCGGCAATTTTGTATGCCTCATTGCCCCACGACTTCATGTACGTCCATCCGCGCACGATATTGCCGAACTGGCCATACCATGCCTTGATGAGCCCGATCGATTTTTCGGGATTGTAGAATTCAAAAGTGTTGGCTTTGCCGTCGGCCGAGCGGCGCACCTGCTCAAGCGGCAGAAACGGCAGCATGCGAGATGAGCAGCCGAGCGCCCCCTGCCCCGGCCCACCGCCACCGTGTGGCGTGCTGAAGGTTTTGTGCAGGTTGAGCTGTGTCAAATCGGCACCCATCGCCGTGAACGAAATTTTACCTACCAGCGCGTTGAGGTTCGCGCCGTCGATGTAGAGCAGAGCCCCGACTTCATCAAGCATCTTTTTGATCGCCGGAATTTCCGTCTCAAAAATGCCGAGCGTGTTCGGGTTGGTAATCATCAGCGCCGCGACATCGGTCGATAGCAGTTTTTTCAGCTCGTCGAGATTGGTGAGGCCGTTTTCGCGCGCGCCGACTTTGACTGTCTTATAACCCGCCATCGCGGCCGACGCTGGGTTGGTACCATGCGCGCTTTCAGGAATGATGATTGTCGTGCGCTTCTCGTTGCGCGAAAGAAAGTATTTGCGCATCATCATCACACCGATGAGCTCGCCATGCGCACCCGCTGCCGGCTGGATCGTGACACCCGGCAGGTCGAGCAGTGTGCGCAGAATTTCTTCGGTCTCAAAAATCATTCTGAGCACCGATTGTGTATAGCGCGGTGGCAGCGCTGGGTGCGCGTGCTTCAGCGCCTCGTCGCCCGCAATGCGCTCGTTGATGAGCGGGTTATATTTCATTGTGCACGAACCGAGCGGATAGAGCCCGTCGTCCCATGAATAGTTACTCTTCGCGAGGCGATGAAAGTGGCGCATGGTATCCACTTCGGAAAGTTTCGGGAACGGTTTTTCAGGCGAGCGGGCTTTTTTCAGCAATGGGTTCGGGCTCGAGGTGAAATCCGCCGCTTTGGTTTCCTGGTCAGCATATGCCGAAAGCAGCTGCTCTTTTCTGACTGTCTGCCGGGTTGTGTGTTGCATACGCTCCGCCTATTCTTCGTTGATGGTTTTGATGATACCGATGATGAGATTCTGGAAATCGAACTTGCGCTTCTCGGCAATTTCGACAACTTCGCTGTGGTGGAGCGGCGACGCAATGCCGGCACCCATATTGGTGATGATGCTGATGCCGAGAATGCGCATGCCGCTCTGGCGCGCCACGATGACCTCTGGCACGGTACTCATGCCGCAAGCATCGGCCCCCATCATGCGCAACATGCGGATCTCGGCCGGGGTCTCGTACGTCGGGCCGGTGAGCGCGGCATAGACCCCCTCACGCAGAGGAATGTTGAGCGCCTTCGCGACACCGCGGGCACGGCTCATCAGAACGGGCGAATAGGAGTCCGTCTGGTCGACAAAGCGTTCGCCCCACTCGGGATAATGGCGGCCGATGAGAGGATTGTTGAACATCAGGTTGATATGGTCCTGAATGAGCATAAAATCCCCAGGCGCAAATGCAGTATTCACCGCACCCGCGGCGTTGGTCACAATAATTGTGCGCACACCGAGCGCTGCCATGAGCCGCACGCCCATCGACACCTGCGACATCGAATAACCTTCATAATAGTGCACACGGCCCTGCATCATGATAACCGATGTGTCTTCGATGAAACCGGCGATAAAACGGCCGCTATGGCCTTCGACGGTTGACTGCGGGAAATGCGGAATTGTGCCATAAGGGATCGCCACACTCTTCTCGGCCTTGTCGCCCAGTGCAGAAAGCCCCGAGCCCAGAATGATGCCCACCTGCAGCGGAAAGTTAACCTTGCCGCGCAGGAAATTGGCTGCGCCTTCGATCTCTTGCGGTGATATGTGTACCATACTATTCTCTGAGCAGCACAAACTTATCGCTGCCAAGATTTTTCTTCAGAGACTCGTTGATGCAGTATTCTGTGATCTTGCGCTCATTGGGCGACATTTTTTCCCACACGCTGAGCTGCGTTGAAAGATAGAGTGTGCCCTGGTATGTCCAGGCCGAGCGCAGGAACAACGGCTCTTTGAGCAGGTTGCGCGCCTTGAGAGTTTCCATTTCGCCGCTGGGGCCCGCAATGAGTTCGGCAATGACCCGCCGCGCATAGGCCTCTGAACGCTCGATCTTATTGCCTGCGGCATCGTTCAGTTGCGGCGCAGACACGCGCTTTTTAATGAGTATGACTTCACCCGGAATAGCAGAATCATCGAGCGGGCGTTCTTCGCCTTTGCGCTCGGGAGCACCGGGTTGCGCCACCGCAGCCGAATTCTCTTCTTCGGGATATATTTTTTCGATACCGGTCAGAGACAGCGAGCGGGGAAAATAGAGATCTATTGAATCGCGGGTTTCACGCGGAGCGACAGAAAAAAAGGCCAGCGGGTTCAGCATCTGCGCATAACTCGAGCGCGTCAGCGACATGAAGGCAACAAAGTCGATCACCATCAGCACCGCGATGAACCGTAACATATTCAACGGATTTTGCAGATAGACGAGAAACCGGTTCAACCGGTCGTTCACCGCCAGAAATGGAACGGCGAGACTACTTTTCAGCCTTTGCAAGTTCACCCAGAAAACTCCCTATTCCGCGGCTGACGCCGGCGGCAAATGCCTTACGGAACTCAACGCTCTTCAACTTCTTCAAATCGTCTCTGTTGGTCAGATAGCCTGTTTCGATGAGTATCGCCGGCATCAGCGAGCCACGCAAAACGGCGAAATCTGCCTTCTTCACTTTTCGCGATTTAATCATACCGTCAAGGCGATTCGACAGGCCTGAAAACACCTGCCGCGCGAGCGTTTTGCTCTCGCGCTGTATCTGCGCATTCATCAGCTGCGAGGTCAGGCGGCGTATGTAGCTGCTGCGCTCATACCTGAGATTCTCCCTGAGCATGAGTTGCCGCATTTTGATATTGTCGTGGTTCTGCGCGAGATAATAGATCTCAAAGCCTTTCACCCGGGGTGACAGCGTCGAGTTGCAATGGATGCTGACAAAAATACCAAATTTATTGCCTTCGTTGTGCTTGTTGGCCACGTCGCTGCGTTTCTCCAGCCGCAGAAACTTATCGGTGCTGCGCGTGAGGTACACCTTGAGTTTCGGATAATCAGCGTTCAGCTGTTCCTTGAGTGCAAGAGACAGGGAGAGCGTGATATCCTTCTCGGCGGCGTCGAAATAACCCAGTGCACCGGAGTCTTTGCCCCCGTGGCCCGCGTCGATGATGACAAAATCCAGCTTCTGCCCCACGTCACGCTGCTTGTCGCGCACAATCAGCAGATGTTTTTTAGTGAACCGGTAAGATACCGGCAGGCTGAGTTCAGTCAGAATCTCTTCGACAAATTCGCGCGAGAAAAACAACCCATTATCTTCGACGACGCCCTTGCCTTCGAGCTCGCGGATTTCGCTCTGCGACTGGTATTGCGCTTCGCCGACACGGAACAGCACGATGCGCCGGCCATAACGGATTTCGCCCTGCTCCTCTTTTTCGCTGTAACTGTAGCTGATATCGGGATGTACACGCCTCAGATTAGCGGCCGACAGAAATGCCGCGTCGTCAACCTGCACCAGCGTGAAGCGCAGCTTCTCTTTCTCTGCCGAGAGCTGGCCGAGAAGAAAACTGTAAAGAAGCAAACGACCGAAAAATCTCACACGAGTGTACACAGCCTTGAGGCGGTGCGGCTGTGCAAAGCGATTTAATGTCGTCACGCGCCCTCAGAGTGGGCCTGAAACCAATCCAAACACTGCGTGTTTGGATTGGTTTCAGGCTAATGATTGACCCGGCTTTTCTGCTACCGGGTCTGGCCGGGTGATCGGTTCGTATACCTGGCCGGCGCTTAGACATTGATATCATGGTTGATCCATACCTCCAGATTGTAGTCAATACTCATGTCCACCGGTCGCGTTTGACTTACAAAGAGTACTTCGACCAGAAAGCAACGCGCCCGCTGGCGGATTATTTTTTTGAGCGCATCTACACACTCGAAGGCAAGCACGAACGCGACGAGATGGCGGTGAATATGTACAACCGCTTTAAGAGTATGCTTTCCGAGAAAAGCCGTGGCCGCATTGAGAACCTGCTGCAGCTCAATGAGATAACCGACCGGCTCGACCGGCAGATGGCAGAAGCGATAAAGAAAGATAAAAAACTGGTCGTCCATTCGGACGGTATGCCGCATATCGACCTCAAGAAACTGCCGCAAATCTACAGAAAGACGAGTACGCTCGAAGACCGCGTGACACAGCTCAAGCTCGTCGTGCAGAATCTCGAATCCTTTTTTGAACTGTCAAAGCACCCGATGGCCGGGGTGGTCATCCGCCCGGTGGCACTGGCGGCGAAGACGGTAGGGTTCAGCAAAATTTTTAAGGTGTTTGAACAGGGCTACAATGCGACCAAGCCCATATCTAAAGAAGTTTTTTTCGAATTCACGCAATATGTGCGCGGGCACGAAACGCAGTTTCTCGAAAAAGCTTACAAGAAACATATTCACCTGCTGTGAACCGGTGAAAAATAAAGAAGGATGCATAACATAACCCATGGCTGACACTCAAATTCTCAAATTCTCCGAGGGCGCACAGGGGTTCAACCAGTTGCAGCTCGCGCGGCCCGAAGGGTTCGAATATCAACCCGGCCAATACGTGCAGTTTTCAGACTCGCCTGGGGCTAAAATCAAATATCTGGCGCTGGCTTCGCACCGCTCCGAACCGCATCTGCTGCTGGCGGGAAGGTTTCCGCTGCCTGCCGATAAAACGGTCAGCATATCAGAACCGCAGGGCAAAGGTTTCGCCTGCAACTACACCGACAAACACGGCTTCTTATTTTTGACGCATGGCACCGGCATCTCGGCAATTCGGCCGGCAATGCTCGAGCGCCGCATGTTCGGGCATTGTAACGATGCCCTGCTCTACGGCATACGCAGCAAACAAGACGAACCAGATCTCGATTGCCTGGCCGCAGATTTTGGCGCAGAACAACTGCGCGCCTATTCGTGCAGCATAGACAGTGCCCATGTGCAGCAGCGGCTCGAAACGATGGATCTCAGCCGCTTCGGCGCGGTGCTCATTGTCGGATCAAAAGAGATGATGACCACCTGCCGCGAGATTCTCACCGCGCGGTCGTTTCCGGCCGAGAGAATATTCTCTAATTTTTAACGTAACTGTATGCGCTTCGCGCATACAGTTACGTTTGACACACCGGGCAAAAAAATGTCGATCGCCCGCTCTGCGTAATACGCTGTATTTTTGTGCCACATTTTTTGCAAGGCTCACCGGCCCGGCTGTAGACTAAAAAATGTTTCTGGTAGCTGCCGGTCTGGAATGCCTTTTCTCCCGGCAGCGAATAGACGTAATCAGAGATGCTGCTGCCTTTGGCTTCAATCGCATGCCTGAGCACCTTGCGGCAGGCAGCAGCAATCGCTGTCAGCTCTCCTTTTGAAAGCGTGTCACCCGCGCGCCGGGGGTCAATGCGCGCGAGAAAGAGCAGCTCCGACACATAGATATTGCCGAGATCCGCCAGAATTGCCTGATTGAGCAACAGGTTTTTGATCGGCGACCAACTGCGACACAACTTACTTTTTACCAAATCAACCACCA
>Ga0154020_10004380_pt1 | contig 16821 bp, 9 predicted proteins | sample Klosneuvirus_201_FD_109709 | JGI IMG/M metagenome (GOLD analysis project Ga0154020, IMG submission 109709) | Active sludge microbial communities from wastewater, Klosterneuburg, Austria - Klosneuvirus_20160825_MG | ecosystem: Engineered > WWTP > Aerobic digester > Activated sludge | place...
AAATTCAACAATGCACTCCAAACACATTTAAGTCAGGTCTATCGTAAAAAGCCTATGGCTAATAGCTATGCTCAAACGGAAGATGCATTTAAGGCAAACACCAAATCAACGCAGCTAAAGACGGATGAAACACTTACAGATGCAGAACGCGAAATAACCCAGGTATTGCAAATGTTAAGCCCTGCTATGGTAAGCGATGTGGTAGAAAAATTCAAGAAGCCACCTTACGGTTGGAAAGACACCGCTGCGCTCGATGTCCTCTTTCAACTGGCACGCAAAGGAAAACGCAAGTTTCAATTCTTAAATGAAACCCTGGATCTAAAGGAGTTTGCAGATAAAGCGTTGAATAACCGCGAGCGGCAAAAGATTGAAGTGTTGGCCGAAGATGTAATAGACAATACCAAGCTCTATGAAGTGGTGCAAACGGTGAACCGTATATTTAATAAGAACGTACTAGAAGCAAAAGAGACAGATGCCAACGTGCTATATAGGAAGCTAAGCGATTTCTTAAAGCAAAAAGCAGATGAGGCAGAAGAGTTATTCAATAGCCACACCAATTATCCGTTTAGTGTTCACCTAAAGAACTATCATACCACGCTAAAGCGTTTGGCTGAGAAAAGAGATAAAGCAATTCTTTTCAACGACATTCTTTCTGATAGCTCCGATCTTCAACCGGTATCAGATCACTTTAAAGTAACGCACGAGTTTATTGCAGAGCAGCTTGATGAATACAAAAAAGTAAAATCCTTTGTGGATGAAAATTCCGGCAACTTCTCATCGCTAGACGACAGCACGCGGGCAAAAGGTCAACGACTTGTAGATTACTTCCAGACTGATGATAAACCACATAATGACTTTAAAGAAGTAAAGCTTATTCACAAAGAACTAAGCAAGGCAGTACATGAACTGGTTAAGAAACTGAAAGAAGATGGTCTTGAAAAATACAACGAGATCTTCGATCGCCTGGAAGTGAAAGTGAAGGAACTTGGCTTAGATGGAAATTTTTTGCCCGATCGCGGTTATCGCATTGATAAAATCAAAAAGCTTAACAGCATTCCTGAATTAAAACTAGAGCTTGCTAATGCCTCCTCATTTGAAACGGATATCATTGGCAAACTGTATGAGCAGAAAGCAAAGCAAGATGAAGCCAAAGGAAAAACATCAAAGCAATTGTCTTTTGTATCGGTAGTGAATGATGCCGGTGGCAACTACGTTGAAATCACCAATGAGGAAGAACTCGAAAAGTTCATTGCCGACTTCCGCAAGCGCGTAGTAGCCGAACTTAAGAAAAATAAAATTGTAGGTATTAAAAAATAAAACCTCCCTTCTCCTTTGGAGAAGGGCCGGGGATGAGGTCTATGAACACCACCAAACTAAAACCATTTGCCCAGCAAGCCCGAAAGATCTTAATGGAAGGCGTGCGCTTGCGCTTACTCTTCTGGGGGTTTGATGGTAAAGACAATGACGCCCCTGAACCAGAGGCGATACCTGGTGGTGTAATATTTCGTAACGAGGTATATAACGACCCAGGTCTGTTGGCCAAGTGGCAACAGATGAAAACACGCATCGGTAGCCACACCTATGCAGATGCAATAGAGGAAGCAGCCTATACGTGGTTCAATAGATTGATGGCTATAAAAATTCTGGAAAAGAATGGCTATGAGCAAAAGCAATTGGATTATGAAGGCACAGTTCCTTCTTTATTGGACAATGCCCGCAACGGCATTATGCCATTTTTAGGCGTAAGCGAAAAACAAAAAGTGCGTGAACGTTTGTTGGCAGGTGATGAAGAAGGAGCCTTTGGTATTTTGCTAACAGGCTATTGCCGAAAAAATTCTTTATTAAATAGAGTGTTCGGTGGCATTGATGATTTCACAGAATTGCTACTGCCCAATAACTTGCTCACCAAAGGCGGAATCATTGAGTTGCTCAATGTAAACGGCTTTGTACTTGAAGAAGATTATAAGCAAGTAGAACTCATAGGCTGGCTCTACCAGTTTTACATCAGCGAAAAGAAAGACGAAGTATTTAAAGGCTTTAAAGAAAATAAAAAGGCGCGCAAAGAAGACATCCCTGCAGCAACACAGATATTCACACCCAAGTGGATTGTAAAATATTTAGTTGAAAATACCGTAGGCCAGACGTGGCTCGCTCAACACCCCGACAGTGAAATTAAAACGCACTTAAAATACCTCGTTGAAAATGACTCCAAAAAGGCCCTCTCCCCCGGAGAGCCTGCCTTGTCTACAGACAGGGGTTTGGGTGAGGCTAAGAAGATCACCCTGCTCGATCCCGCAGTAGGCAGCGGCCACATACTGGTCACCGCCTTTGATGTGTATATGCTCATGTATAAGGAAGAAGGTTCTACCACACGCCAGGCCGTGCGCGAAATTCTGAAGTACAATCTGTTTGGCCTGGACATTGACAAACGTGCTGCACAGCTTGCACGCTTTGCCGTTTTAATGAAAGCGGCCAGCTACGACAGTGAAGTGCTGCAGGAAAATATATTGCCGCACATTTATGCCATGCCCGAGCCATTTCATTTTGAACATGATGTGCTCGAAAATTTTCTCTATGAAAATTATAATGAGGAAGGGCTTGACCGTGAGGGTATCTTAAAAGACTTGAACAAAGGCTTATTGTTATTGCGGCAGGCGCAAAACTTAGGCTCAATCATTCAATTTGATTTGCAGGATGACACTCGCGATCAGTTGTTGTTGCGTTACAGACATTGGGTTAGAAGAGAGGAGCAAAATAAACTTACACTTGATGAACAAAGCTGGTGGAAACCTATAAGTGAGTATTTAAATCCATTGAATGTCTTATTAGGCCGTTATGATTGTGTTGCGGCCAATCCACCTTACATGGGTCAGAAGAACATGAATGGAGAGCTAAAAGAGTATGTGAATAAACATTATCCTGATAGCAAAGCCGATCTGTTTGCTGTATTTATGGAAGTTTGCTGGAACCTTGCAAAATTAAAAGGCAGGGTAGGTATGATTAACCAGCACTCATGGATGTTCCTAAGTTCATTCGAAAGCCTACGGTACAAGGTATTGCATTCACAAACAATCGAAAGCATGATTCACCTTGGCCCAAGGACTTTTGAAGAATTGACCGGAGAAGTCGTACAATCTACCGCATTCGTCTTTAGAAATTGGTGGAATTTTGATGAACATTCATCGGCAACTTATTATCGCTTGGTAGAATACAGAAGTAACGAAGAGAAACAAAAAGCTTTTGAGAGTGACTTTAATAAGTTTGATAAAATTCGTCAACTTCAATTTTCTATAATACCAGGCTACCCGATCGCATACTGGTTAAGCCAAAAAGTCTTAAACCTATTTGAGAAGTCACAAGTGTCGTCAATAGCTAAGTCGGGAGGAAGACTTAAAACGCATGACAATAGTGAATATATTAGGTCAATTTGGGAAGTTTCTAAAAATAGAATTAATGCTGAATGGGTGTTGATTCAAAATGGAGGCGGTGTTAGAAAATGGTATGGTAATGTAAGTGAAGTAGTTGATTGGTCTGATTCAGCCGTTACAAACTATCGGAATCATGGTGGACTTCCGGATCCTAATTATATTGGACGGGAGGGTATTACATGGTCAATGATTTGCTCAAATGGTTTTGGTGCAAGGATCAAAAGTCAAAACGAAAAATATTCATCAGGTTCTCCTTCAATTTTTGCTGAAAATCCTGATTTACATCACTACCTGTTGGGCTTTTTAAATACAAAAATTGCAAACGAAATCTTACAGGTAATTAACCCAACTATTAATACATCGGTAGGTGAGGTAGTAAAACTTCCAATTCTTGAGGATTTAAATGATAAGACTCTGATTATTCCTCTTGTAATTGATTCAATTAGGATAGCAAAAGATGATTGGGATTCGAGAGAAATATCTGTTGATTTTCAGAAGTCATTTTTGATTAATACAAAGTCGAGTTTGGAAAGTGCGGTTAATGGATTTATAGAGATTTCGACTTACAACTTTTTGCGATTATTAAACAATGAAGAAACTCTGAATGAAATATTTATTAAAAATTACGGTTTACGGAACGAAATTAGCTCTGAATTGCAATTAAATGATATTACCATTCTTCAAGATGAGTTAGATTATGGTGAGTTAGAGAAACTGCAAGGTCGGCATGAAGGTCAAATGGTACCAATCAGGAAGGAAGTTGTCATGCACCAGTTCATTAGCTACGCAATTGGATTGTTGATGGGTCGTTATCGCTTAGATAAGCCCGGTCTTAACATTGCTCACCCGGAACCAACGACCGAAGAACTTTCATCCTATAAGTATAACGGTCATTCATTCAACATAGATGATGATGCCATCATTCCACTCTTTGGTGAAGACAGTCCCTTTGCCGATAATGTAGTGAAGCGTTTTAAAGATGTGTTGGTAGCCGTGTGGGGAGAGGAAACGCAAACGGAGAACATAAACTTTCTAAATGAAAGCCTGGGAATACCATTCGAGAAATTCTTAACTGAGAAATTCTGGGATTATCATAAGAAGGTGTACCAGAAGAAACCTATTTACTGGCTCTTTACCAGCCCGGCCGGCAGCTTCAAAGTATTAGTGTACATGCACCGCATGGATAAGTTCACAGTGCAAAAAATCAGGCTCAACTACTTACATCGCTACATGGAGTACCTCGGCAATGAAGTACAACAAGCCGAGGCCATTGGCACTGCCACGCGCACGGTTGATAAACTCAACAAAGCGTTGCAAGACTGTCGTGAGTATGATAAAATCTTAAAGCCGTTGGCTGATCAACAAATCGTTTTTGATCTGGATGATGGCGTAACGGTAAATTATGCGAAGTTCAAACCGGCAGTTGCTGTTTTAAAATAATGAAATATGTTAGGTAGAGTGTTACTATTGCAAGGTTAAGAATGGATCTTCAAAAGGAAATTATACTTCAGTTCGAACGTAACCCCCAATTGAGGGTGCTATTCTTTTTTGATGCTAGCCAGAGTTATGAAAATGAGCTCCACAACTGGCCTGGCACGGATATTATATCAATTAAAGTGGAAGGCCACCTTTTCACACTAAAGCATAGGCTTGAAACTGAATTAAGAAACAAAAAAGTTTTTCTTTACTTCTCACATCCAGAGCCGACAGACGAACAGTTAGAGGATTTTGCATTGGTTGATGTTCTGGTAGCCAACAAACAACTGCACGTAGATCCTGTAATGGCATTGATCGAAGAACTTAATTTGCCACCCATCGCAAAGAGTTCTATCGATAAGTATTTTAACAGTGAGTTGCGACACAGAAACAGGAGAGATTATTTAGCATCGGTGCTAACACCCATGGCTTTTACAGAAAGTGCCTTACGTAGAGGCTTGCTATGCTATCATCTCAGCCTGAAAAAGATTAGTGACTTCAATGTGATTGCAGCGCAGGTATTCATACTGGCGTTAACACCTTCCGAATTTGACGCTACATTAGAAAGACTGCGCAAACTAGATTTAATTGAGCTTCTCAATAAAATTTTGATCGATATTTTTGGAGATTCTTTTAAAGAGGTATCGATTGCAGGTATAAAAGAATTGGCGAGCAGGCTTAAGTACAATCTGTTGTTGGCTACTATTCCGGCCACAGTTTCAGAAGATATCTATAGCAAATTGAAGGAGGAAAACTCAATGCGAATTGGCCGCCTAATGAGCCTGTTTCATGATTGGAGCGCAGATAATGCAACAAAAGGTAAATTAATACCGGTCCTGGAACAATTGGGCGCGGGTATTAAGGAAGAGAAATTGATTGCATGGTATGGAGTAACCCAATCATTTGGATTTTATACGCCTGCATTAAAAAAACGAGTTCTGGAAGAGTGTGTTCAGAATGTGGAACAGCAACCAACCAAAGTGAAGCAAACCGTCAAAAGTTGGGTAGAAAATCCGGAGGATCAAGACGGTGTGACTTCCATCATTCAATATTTGTGGAATGCAGCTTCATTATTTGAAATTCTAAATGACTACAAGAGTTTTATCTTCGATAGCCTTTCAGAATATGTTAGCCGATACGAGAAGGAATTGTTTAAAGTAGACATGCATTATCGAAAAGCTGAAGTAGCGTTCCAACAAACGCTGGTTGATAATGTGGAAATTAGTTTGGAGAAATCAATTAAAGATTTGCGCGATTGTTACGAAAAGGAATTCGTAACTCCAATAAACAATGAGTGGATGCGCTGTCTCAAAGCATTCGATTTTAAACTCAACTCAACGACCTACAGCAAGCAGTACAATTTTTACAAAGACAAAATTGCTTCCAAGCAGCAGCGCACGGCAGTAATCATTAGCGATGCTTTTCGGTACGAGGCAGCTCGTGAACTGGCAGAGAACCTGTCCAAAGATTCAAAAAACAGTGCTCAGGTAAGTATCATGCTAGCATCTATTCCTTCCATAACAATGCTAGGCATGGCCAACTTACTACCTAATAAAGGGATTGCTATTCAGGAAAAGGGATTTGCCATTAATGGCATTAGCACGGAAGGAACTGTAAATCGTACCAAGATACTACAAGCAACTAACCCAAAATCTCAGGCAATCGATTTTGAAGAATTGAAAAGCCTTGATGTAGAAAAAGGAAGAGAATTTATTAAACAAGTAGAAACGTTATACATCTATCACAATAAAATTGACGCAAGAGGCGAAAAGATAAAAACTGAGAAATCTGTTTTCGAAGCAGTGAAAGAGACCATGGACGATTTAATGGTGATGGTCCGCAAACTAAATAGTTGGAATGTATACCGTATCATTATCACTGCCGACCATGGTTTTTTACTGAGCATGCGTGATCTGCCCGAAACAATGAAGGAAGATCTACCTTCTTTGGAGAACGATTTTTTAATCTCCAACAGAGTAGTGATGGCTGAACAGATTAAGGGCGCTGCTTATCAATTTCAATTATCAGATACAACCAACATAAGTAATAGCATTCAAATCGGGTTACCAAAGTCCATTAACCGTTACAGACGACAAGGTTCTGGAATACAGTATGTACATGGTGGAGCAAGTCTCCAGGAGCTTGTTGTGCCAGTTATTGAATACAGTCGCATGCGGGAAGATAGCTCGGAGAAGGTAAAGATACGATTGATGAAATTTGACGAAAGAATTTCCTCAGGCTATTTGAAATTGAATATGCTGCAAGTAGAACCAATCGGTACAGGTTTAAAAGAAATTGATGTAGTAGTTGGCCTCTATACAGAGCAAGACGATCTTGTGTCAAATGAAATTCGAATACTATTTAATTCAACGGCAACCAATCCGATGGAAAGAAATACAGAGAGTGTACTGACTTTGTCTTCCAAAGGTTCAAAACTATCACAATGTATTCTGAAAGCCTTTGATATGGAGGACGAACAAAGACTAAACCCATTATTCAATCAAAGGATAATGATTCAATCACTTATTCAACGAGACGAATTTATATAATATGGCACTTCACGAAAAGATATTACAGCACTTCGAAGGTAAAGTAGTTCGAAAAGACCTTACCAAAATTGTAAAGGGCAATGCTGTTGTGCCCACGTATGTGTTAGAATATCTGCTAGGTCAGTATTGTGCTACGCAGGATGAAAAATTAATCCACGAGGGTATTGAAAAAGTAAAAGACATCATTCGCGATCATTTCGTTTACCGGGAAGAGTCGGAATTGGTAAAGTCATCCATCCGAAGTAAGGGCAGCTACAGAGTAATTGATAAAGTGAGTGCGGTCTTAAATGATAAACAAGACTTACATGAAGTAAGCTTTACGAATCTGGGCATAAAAAAAGTTCCGCTCAGCGATGCCATTGTTGACGCGAACCCCAAACTATTGTCTGGTCAGGTCTGGTGCATTATTAATTTATCATACCAGTTCTCTGAAGAAAGTGCAGGCATGCCTTGGAAAATTGAATCACTGAAACCCATTCAAATTGCTAAAGTTGAGTTAGAAGAGTACCAAAAAGAAAGATCCAATTTTACAAGAGAAGAGTGGATGGATCTTCTCCTTCAAAGCATTGGCCTTGAACCGTCCAGTTTTACGTTTAGAGGCAAACTCATTCAGCTTGCACGTTTAATACCGCATTGTGAAAACAACTACAACTACATTGAGTTAGGTCCCAAAGGAACAGGTAAGTCACATGTGTTTTCAGAACTTTCTCCTCATGGTGTGTTAGTAAGCGGAGGTGATGTTTCTAAAGCTAACCTGTTCGTAAATAATTCAGGAAACAAAATTGGCTTAGTTGGTTATTGGGATGTAGTGGCATTCGATGAATTTGAGCAAAACGAAAACAAGAAAGTAGATGGCGATTTGGTGACCATCATGCAAAACTACATGGCCAATAAAAGTTTCAACAGAGGTAAAGATACATTTGGAGCAACAGCGTCATTGGCATTTGTGGGAAACACAAAGCATTCTGTACCCTTCATGTTGGCCAACTCCACTTTGTTTGACTCAATACCTAAAGGCTTCATGAAGTCAGCCTTCTTTGATCGTTTACATCTCTACATACCAGGTTGGGAGGTAAACGTTTTGAAGGATAAAGTTTTCACTTCGGATTACGGTTTCATTGTCGATTATCTGGCTGAGATTTTAAAAGAACTTCGCAAGCATGATTTTTCACTTGCCTATAAGGATATAATCACATTGGATGATAGTGTTACTACTCGCGACCGTGAAGCAATTTCAAAAACATTTTCAGGTTTGGTGAAGATCATTCACCCGGATGGTAAGATGACTAAAAAGGAAATGTTTGACCTCATGGACTTTGCCTTGGAGGGAAGAAAAAGAATCAAAGACCAAATCCTCAAAATTGATAGCGCATCCTTTCAACCCACGGTTTTTAAATATCTTGATAAGGATACCGGAGAGTACCATGAAATTGAAACACTTGAAACCATCATTTACAAACTAGGGAGAGGATCAGAGCCAAAGGAAGAAACACAGACTACAGACTCAACAGTAGAAGTCAAACTAGCAGAGCTAAGGCCAAGTCACATTAAGCTAAGAGACAATCAAATTGGGCAGTCTTACGAAAAGCTTTTTGGCGCATACTTGAAGGGAGCTACGCAGCTTACGCTCACAGATCCATACATTAGGTTGCCATACCAAATGAGAAACCTATTAGAATTTTGTTCAATGCTGATTAGTAACAAAGAGCAGAATGAAGAGATCGAACTAAAAGTGATTACATGGAACGATCAAATGCTCCAAGAGAGTCAAATTAGCCTTGATGAAATTGCTGCTTCCATTTTTGATTCCGGCATTACAATGACGCACGAGCTAAATCCGAACATACATGACAGGAGCATAGTCGCGAATAATGGCTGGAAGATTTTACTTGGAAGAGGCCTTGATATTTTTCAAAAGGTTGAAGGTCGGCTAAATCTTGCAGATCTTAATCAAGAAAAGCGCCAATGCAAAGACTGCGAAATAACGTATATAAGAAACACATAACTATTTTTTATATAACGCCTGCATTTCTTTGACCAGTGCACTCATCTCCTTTCGCAAGGATAAGGGCTTCTTTATTTCTACACCGGCACCATAGCTCAATAGGATAGATTTGAATTCAAAATTGATAATGAGATTGAGTTCAACAACCATACTGCCATCCTTGTTCTCTTTTGTAACGGCTTGACTATTGTGAATTGGTTTCGTTAAAACATAGGGAACAGATTTCTTGTAAACTTTTATCGCAACATTTTCTGGCTTTGCATCTCGTGGCACCGACACACCGATCAACGAATCGAAATAATGCTCAGGATCGAATAAGTTATTTTCAATAAATGTAGCTTCCGAATTTTTGATCTTCTTTATCCGATCCAGGGCGTAGTTTGTGATGTAACTAGCTTGGCCTTCGCGTCCGATCAAAAACCAGCGATTGCGAAACTCCTTGAGCAAATAAGGATGAACTGTTTTTTCAAACGCATCTTTAGCCCCGAAAGGTTGATAGGAAAGATTAACTGGAATCTTAGCTTCGATGGCATCCATCAAATTGTCAAAAAATTCTTTGCCTGAAGAACTAGTATGCTTTTCAAATTGAACAATAGTAGGCTGGTGGTCCGTCTGAGTATGTATTCTATTCTCCAACTTACGGATAATACCCTCAAGTTCATCTGTCATTTGAAAATCCTGAACCTGCTTAAACACAACAATCGCTTTCTTTAAGGCCACAACATCATCCTCATCTAGCGGAACATTCCGTATTGAAAACTTGGCGATGTAATAGTAAAACTCATCACCTTTCTCTGGCCGATGAACGGGAGCCCCTTTCTCTTCTATAAGATATTTAATGTCCCTGAATAGCGTTCTTTTATCGATAGCATTGCCATCATCAGATAGCTTATCATTGATATAACTCAGCAGTTCTTCTTGCGTGCATTTCTTCCTACCGAAGAGTTCATCTAGTATTTCAAGCCTTTTGAATTGATTCTTTGTTGCAGCCATAAAAAGAGCTCTTTTGACCAAATTTAATGAGAATACTATCAGCGACATAAAATGTCGCTAACGAGTCCTTTCTTGCCTCAATTTCTGCAGTAATCCTTTAGAAATGGCTAATTTAGCATCGATCCTTGACTTTTTAATGCGCTACCGAAATCATGATATGCACTTAATACATCAAAAAAGAATGTGAGCATGGATTATAGAGCCTACCAGAAAGCATCTGAAAAACATTTGTCCACGTGCAAGTCAATTATGAACTCAATAAGTTTGTTGAGCGCAAATAATGAAGCTCTCATTATGCAAGAGATCAAGCTGAAGAGTGTTCTTCACAATGTATACTATTTGTCTGGTTATACCTTGGAGTGCATAATTAACTACGCAATATTTAAGCATTTCAAATGGTCAAAGCCGAGTGTGAGGGATAATGATCACAATTTTAGTAAAAGGTGTGGCCTATCCTACGGAAATCTTAAACAAACTGATAAGCCAGGTAACTATCCTTACATTATTCACAAACATGATTTTGCAAGAAACATTGATATTTTAAGAAAAGAATTCAGTGCGTCTAAGATTCCATTAATTGATATAACTGAAAAAATCGATAATGAAGTTTTAAAGTTATTTAAATCTTGGAATGTAGAAATTCGATATCATGCTTTAACAAGCAATTATGATAAGGTTCAACTAACAACAACCAATATTCAAAACTTCGTTAATACAACAGATCGAGTGTTTAATGGCTTAATGAAAATAATTGGATAACATATGATTAAAATATTTGAAGTGGCGAGCAAAATTGCCAAAGAACTCAACTCAAAAAAAAATCTATCAATAGATGATTTTCGTGTTTTCATACGTCTTAATTTGGAAATAGATGTTTACACTATATCTATTGCTACCAATTTAGAAAATGAGATAAAAGAAAAATACAAGCCTTATAAAGTAAATTTCAAGAGCTTCTCTAAGGAGGAATTAAATGAGTATTCATATTTATCGGAATCATTTAATTCAGAGAATCAAATCGATTACGGGTTAAAATACAGATTCAATTCTTTATTAAACAGGAAGCCAAATACAACCTTTGAATTTCAAAAAAAGAGGCAAACACCTATTGTTACGTTTTATTCCTACAAAGGAGGCATGGGAAGAACTACAACTATGACATCTTACGCTTTAGATCTAGCATTAAATCATAACAAGAGAGTATGCATTATTGACTGCGACTTTGAAGCCCCTGGCTATTTAAATTTCTTCAACTTAGCCAACAATGAAATATTAACATCTGGTGCGAAGAATGGCATAGTAGAATACCTGGTCGATTATAATTTTCAAAATGACATAAATATCGATGACTATGTTATTACACTTGAGGCAAATAACACAAATGGGCTAAAAAACCTTTTCATCATTCCAGCAGGCAACCTTAGTGAAACAAGTATAAGCGATGACAAAACCAATTTTACAACTCACCGCGACCACTATTTGGAGGGTTTATCTAGAATTGATATTGCCAATGAGCATACTATTATTAATGGTTTCGAGTCTCTTTTTGAAAAAATTAATGCTAGGATAAAACCGGATATCATATTAATAGATTCACGCACTGGCTTCAATGATATATTTGGAGTAATCGCCCTGATTCTTTCAGACCTAATTGTAGGTTTTTTTGGCAGTAGTGAACAAACAAAGCCTGGCTTAAGATTCATTCTGGATAGATTTTATGATTTGAAAATAAATTTTGGCAGCAAGGCAGAGCTGATTTTGATTAACTCCATTTTGCCGGATGATGAAAAAATGAGCAAGGAGTTCCACTCTGCATTTATAAATGAAGTTGGAAAATTTGTTGAGTACATACAAGAGAAGAAGCTAGGGAAGGGTACTACAGAGCAGTCTCAGTTACCGGCCTTTTATAAGTTAAGTAGAAATCGGGTACTGGAAAGAATTGGGATTAAGGAGCATGAGGAAGACGACCAAGATAATCATGCTCATATAAAGATGATTAAGGAAAAATCTTTTATTGACTATAATTTAATCTTCAGTGCTTTTAATGATAGCAACGCGATAGCCAAGTTATTTCCTGTTGAAGAAATTAAAATCAATTTAAAAACCATAGAACTCAAAAATATTATTCTTAAGAGACTAAAAGCCGTTCTGCGTAATGAAGATGGTAAACCACAGCTATTTGCGGAAGACGCAGAAATTAAACCAGAAACGTTTTTTTATAGAGAGCAAATGAATGAGCTTTTCAAAAAAGAAAGGTTTATTATTCAAGGTTTTAAAGGTACTGGAAAAACGTACTTGTACAAGGCATTGGTTAGCTCAGAGTTGGAAAGTGTCAAGCATGAATTATTAAAACGAGCTGAGATAGACTCCACCACAATATATAAATTTATCGATATAATCTCCTTGAAGGGAAAAGGTGAACCTAAATCTTTTGATTTTAAGAAGATCAAAACATCCGAGATAAAGGAGAAGCGATTCTACTTTACTAATTTTTGGCTTGTGTATACCTGGAATTCAATTATGTTGGACGCAAAATCCAAGCTGAATTATAATGAAGAATCGAAGCTAAATACATATATCAAAGCAATCAATCCGGACACTGAAACAAAGTTGAGGTTTGAGGAACTTATTAATAGTGAAGAAAGAATTGTGATCATTGAGAATGATCTCAAACGGATAGATGAGTACTTAGCTAAGAGTAAAATCAATCTTGTCGTGTTATATGATCAGCTTGATAATTTAATTGAACCAAATGAATGGGGAGATTCTGTGTCACCATTGGTAGATTATTGGTGGGACAATTTGAATAGATTTAAAAACATTAGTCCTAAAATATTTATTAGAACGGATTTGTACAGACGACTTAAAGGGACAAACACCAGTCGCCTCGAAAATAATAAAATCAAAATTGAGTGGTCGAGGGAAGAGGTCTATTCATTCTTTTTTAAACTCATCTTTTCGAATCAAGATTCGTATAATGCGTTATTTGAAATAATGCAAAGAAGCAAGAGATACGATGAGAAATTCATTAGCAACACGAAAAAGTATTTGGAAAAGAATAATAATCAACTTAATCTCTTCCGGAATGAGATTGAACCATTTATGACAATCTTCTTTGGAAAAGAGGTAAGAGGTAATATGGGTTCTTTAGGAATCACTTTTGATTGGTTCTATTTTAACCTTACTAATGCTGACCAAAAATCTATAAGCCTAAGGCCGTTCATTAATTTAGTTGATGGTTCGTTGGATAATGCATTACAAGATCCAGAGCGACACGTCACTCAAATTATTGATCAAAAATACTACGCGTCAAGAGAAAATAGAGACAATGCTGTTAAGCAGCATTTTGATGACTTGGTAAGAGAGGATTTCAATAAAGATCTTTCTGTAATTTTCACATATCTAAAGGAAAAAGGAGACAGCTATAAGCAAATCTTTCTTTACAAGTCAGAGCTTCATGAGTTGCTAAATAAGATATTTGAAGAGAGTAAGAGTATTCTTGATAGCCAATCTGTTGAAGAACTTAAGGAGATATTGGTTTCTAATGGCATCATCCATGAAAACATAAAACCGGATGAAAACGTGTTTTATTTCGCACAGCTATATAAATATTGGATCGGCTTGCAGAGTAGAAAATATGAATTTAAAAGACCGTACCAGAAGAGAAGATATTAATTAGGAATAAAATGGCATTCGAGCCGATTATTAACTTTCTTCATTTTACTAATCCAACCAAGGAACAAGAAGTAGTTCTTAAGGCGATGGAGGGATTTGTGAAGGAAGATGATCCTTTTGATTTCCTTATTCTTTGTGGTGCTGCGGGTACTGGAAAAACATCCATTACTGCGGCACTGATTGGTTTCTTGAATAATATTAACTTGCAATATCGAATTGCAGCTCCAACTGGTCGTGCCGCCAGGATTTTAGGGAGAAAGGCCAAGACAACAACCTCCACCATTCACTCTCTTATTTACACACCCAATTCCAATAATGAAACGGGCAAAGTATCATTCAAATTAAAAATTGGCTATAATAAGAAATCAACCATCTACATTATAGACGAAGCTTCCATGATACCTAAGCTTGTCGATAACTCAGAAGGACTTTTCGAAGCTGAAAACGGCTTGATTTATGATTTAATAAGTTTTGTAAAAGGCGGAAACGTCAATAATAAAATAATCTTCCTTGGTGATCAATATCAATTGCCACCCATTGGCGAAACCCAATCACTTGCGTTAAATAAAGAATTCCTTGAAAAAACCTTTAATCTAAAAGGTTCAGCATTCTTACTAACGGAGGTTAAAAGACAGGAGGATGGAAGCTATATACTTGAAAATGCTACTGAGATTAGGAAGGCCATTGACGATAAAAAAACGCATCACCCTATTAGCGGAAAGCAAAGTAAAAGTATTTACTCATCCGTTGACAATTATGTTACGGAAGCAAAATCTAAGGGCTTTGAAAACGCAGTAGCTATAGGAGTATCTCATAAAGCGAATAAATTATTTAATGACCTTGTCCGTGAGCGCATCTTCGGTCGCGCTAAGAAAATTCTTGAGCCAAACGATTTACTGATGGTTACGCAAAATTGGCAACGCAGCGGTATTAGCTTGTTTAATGGCGATCATGTTTCGCTACTATCAGTAGATTGGAATTTACAAGAGGAGGTTGCAGGATTACATTTTGTGGCCATTAAAGTCAAGTTGTTATTCAGTGAGCAAGAGACAATTGTTGAAGACTACGGGATATTAGAGTCAATTCTTTCACCAGGCGGCAGAATTGATAGTAAATTGGAAAATGAACTAAGACGGCAACGATATACCAAGAATAGAATCTTTAGAGAAACAAACAATCCCTCAGATGACAGGTACGTTGGCGCACTGCGATTAATGTATGGTCATGCCATTACTTGCAATAAAGCACAGGGTGGCGAATGGAAGAAAGTATTCATCAATACGATGGGCATCCCATCTTTAAAATGGCAGTATACTGCGGTCACAAGAGGTATTGAGGAAATTGAGAAATTTTAAACTGCCAGATGAAAGAACCAAGGGAAATAGGTCTAAACAAAGAGACGTATCGCTGGCTTAACAATCAACCCAAATACAAGCCTAACGATGATCAGTGGTTTAAAGCATCCTACCCAATATTTGCAAAAGGCAAAAAACCAAAATCTGAAGAAGAGTTATTTCAAATAATCGCCTATGCCTACTCGTGGATGCAAACCATTCCAAATGTTAAACCAATAACAAACAAAGAGTGGCTAACTATTTCAAGTCTCTTGAAACGAATCGATACAAAGTCAAACGCCTTAGAACAATTACTGTTTATCTTAATTCCAATCATCAATAACTCGCTTGTTGGCACATCTAAGGTGCTTCATTTTATAAGTCCAGTGCGCGTTCCTATTATTAATAGCCGTGTTCGAAAAGCCTGGAATAAAATATTTGCTAAAAGAAAGGATTTGAAGTTGAAAGGATTGCTGGTAACTAAAGCTAATCTTCAAAGCGTTGTTAATAGTTATTTGAACTATTGTTCGAATATTTCTAAGTGGCAAGAAGCATGTGGCAAAGGTGTTAGCATAAGGGATATAGAGAGCATACTTTACTCCCAAAAATAAAGATCAAAATTAGATTTATCATGGAGAGAAATGACGAGTACGAAACTCTTAAAGAAGAGTATCAAGGCACACAAGTCTACGATGACTTTGTTTCATTTATGGATTTCTTAAATCCAGATTGGCGAAAAGAAAAGGAACTTGGTGAATGGGCTCCGGAGTTCTGCCTGAACTATATTCAAGAATATGAGAGTCTTTTAGAAGATGAGGATATTCAGATCCCATTTAAAGCTTGGCTAGCCGAGCAATACCAGGATATCTGCGAACGCTATGATGGTACAAAGAGTACGTATCAAACAGTGAGACTTCAAAATCTTCATTCAGAAATTGATCAAGAAATTGAGGCCAATGTTAATGAGTTAACTGCAACGGAGTATGATCTGCAATTTGAACTATTGCGCAAGAAAGATGATGAGAAAACCTATCTGAATTTTTAGCTTTGCTTGTAAACGTTCAAAGGTCTACGAACCTATAAGTAGAGTTTTAAGACTCTAAATAAGGCATAGTTAAGTTATCAATTCTAACATGTTGATAATCTGAATATTACAGATCATTTATAATAATTTACTTTTAAATGAATTTTTGTATAGATTCATGTGTTATTTTTGCAACCTATTTTACTTATAAGTGAATTTTGAAGTAGTCAAGCTTTCGGACTTTAGTGGTGAAAAAGCGACTATTTATTCCGTTATCGTAGAAGATGAAGATGCTACGCTATTCGATCATTTCATTGAAGAAAATGAGAATCAGTAC
>Ga0154020_10004382_pt1 | contig 16817 bp, 15 predicted proteins | sample Klosneuvirus_201_FD_109709 | JGI IMG/M metagenome (GOLD analysis project Ga0154020, IMG submission 109709) | Active sludge microbial communities from wastewater, Klosterneuburg, Austria - Klosneuvirus_20160825_MG | ecosystem: Engineered > WWTP > Aerobic digester > Activated sludge | place...
GATGATCAGGGAAACATTTACTTTTCAGCGGTAACCGCTGGAAGTTGGCCAGGGTTCTCGGCTAACGGCGGAAACGACATGATACTCGTCAAGACGGATCCGGTCGGGCGCAAACTTTGGGCCATACAATTTGGCTCTTCGGGAGCCGATTCTGCTGGTCATGTCCGCTTATCGTCAGACAAGCAGTTCATTTTTGTCGTCGGCACGGTCGCCGGGGCTGTCGCTACTGCTCCGGGATTGGGCGGAACAGATGTTTTTATCGGCAAATTTCGCACCATCGATGGCAGCGAAATCTGGAAAAAAGTCTGGGGTGGGGCCGGCAATGATTCGTCCCTTCGACTCGCCGTAAGCAGTCAGGGAAAGGTTTGGATCACCGGTTCCACCACCGACAGTGTCAAAAACGGCGTTAGTAACCTCGGACTCAAAGACGCATTCCTGGCGCGGTTCGATGGTGAGACTGGCTCGGAAGAGTTTGTCGATCAGGTCGGGACTGCCAGTGATGAATTTGGCGGAGAATCTGGCGGGATCGCTGTCGCAAAAAATGGCGATGTCGTGACGATGTTCCGGGTTGGGTCGCCATTCCTTGGAGACGCCTATCCAGGAGCTTACCCGTCGGCGATTATCCTTCGCGACGCCGCAGGACAGATAAAATGGAAGGTCCCATCTCAATGCACCTCTGGGCAAGACAGCGGACTCGACTTCGCGCCCGACGGGGCCGTACTCGTGTTACTGAATTGCACACAGGCTGTAACTGGCGCGACACCTCCTAACACCTCACCACTATATGCAATGGTGAGCAAACTCAGCGTTTCCGATGGATCCGGCATTTGGGTCAACGAGGAGGGTGCCCTCGGAAACAACTACACTCAGGGCTTCGCGGTGGGGGCCGATGGTGCTGTTTTCGTGGCATCAATCTCAGCTGGCGCGTCCTATGCCGGACTCCCAAACCCCGGCGGTTTTTCTGCCCTGATGTACAAACTCACGCCCGATGGTCAGACGCAATGGCGTGTGTTTGAAGGCGTCCCCGAAGTCGATTATGTTTTTCAGCCTGCCATCTTGCCATCAGGGGATCCCGTCGTTGTGCGTAATCAATGCCGCCATGCGTCATCCGGGTGGAATCCTGAAGATGGCGGCTTATGCATGGAAGTCCGCAGCGCGATCAACGGTGAGCGGATTTAAGAACTTCGTTCGAATTGGCCACATGAACCTGCGGACAACTCGTTTCGAACCTTTAAATTTTGGCGTACAATTCATGCTTTCAGAATAAATGGGGCACCAATGCGACGGAACTACATCCCCCTTCTCATATTGCCACTCCTTACGATACGCCGAACACAACCGCTGGACTCAAAAAGAGGACTCCGAAACCCGATTTGCAAAAGACGGAGTCAGTTATTCTGCCAAGTACAGTTTCGACCTCCTGATCCTGGGTTCACGCTATTATTTTTCGGGAAAGCCAAAAGGAACTTATGTAGCGACCGGCCTTTCCACATACACCGTTGCTTCAACAATCGGCACAAAAGGGCAATCGGAGGAAAAAGATTTGAGCACCTCGGCACGTGGCTTTGCTTTTGGTGCAGGATTCAGTTTCCTTGAACACTCAAAGTTTGATCTGACGGTCGGGGCGCGGATTATATTAAGTGCGTTCAACGGAACAAAGTCCGGAGACTGGCCAGAGTTTGAAGATCAACCCGACTCTCATCTGATCAACGACGTGATTGAAAATCCTGTTGTCAAAGGCGACATAACCATCGGCTACCGCTTATAAATGGCTATTTTACGCCACGCGATACCTCGACAATACCCCTGTCTGGAGCGAAAGACCCGTTCACTGCAAAAGCATCTTAGGCTTACCGCTAAGTTGCCTTGCAGCGACGGTATCAAACATTCTTAGTCCTCAAACACCCGATCAGCAGCAAAAATCTGCTGCAGCCGTTGCCGCCAGAAAGCACCTTTGTCTGCAGCGACACCTAACCGGGCCGGCCGATAAATCTCGTTTCCGCCGTTGACGTCCGGGTTAACTTCGTAATCGAGCCATTTGCCATTGGAGGCGATGTTGAAGGAATTCTCACCCGTGGCTTTTTTAGTAATCGCGACCTGTGCGCCGAAATCAAGATTCTCGATTTCGAGTTGGTAGTCGGCAATCCCGACGGTGATCACGTTTTCGATCAGTCGTTCCATCGGGCGGGCACCGTAGCGGGGACTTTGACCCTTCAGCGCCACGTAGTCGTATCCCTGTTGATTCAGGGTTACCGTCCACTCGAAATTCTCCTTCATCTTTTTCATTTTTTTATCGATGAGGATCTTCGCTAGCTGCCGGTACTCCGCCGTCGTGAACGGGAAGAACAGACTGATCGCATCAAAGCGATTGAGGAAGCTCGGACGGAACATCTTTCGCAGCTCCTCATTGACCCTCGGACGAACCGTCGGATCATCAGGCCGTGCCGTGAGCAGTATTTCTTCCGCCGCATTGGTCGTCATGATCACAAACGCGCCGCGCGCAAAGAGTGGACGCTGGTACTTGTCATAGAACACGCCTTCATCAATCATGAAATAAAGGCGATCCAGGACCATTGGGTCCGCCTTGTCGATCTCCTCAAAAAGATAAATTGCAAAGGGATAAAGCGTTAGGTTTGTGGCTACCGCATCAAGAAAGCGGTCAAAGGACTCCGGCGTACGATAGGACGTCATGTCGATGGTGATGAGCTTCATCCCCATAAAATCCGACATTTTCTTCGGAACGTAGGACTTACCTAAGCCGGTTGGCCCAACAAAAAGCGTGCTTCCGATTGGCTTTTCATCCGTTCGCCCCCCGACATATCCTGCTTTGGCCAGGCGCACGACATCATTCTTCGCCTCGGCACAGCCAACAACGTCGCCATCGAGCTTGCTGCGCAGATCTTTGACGACACCATAGGTCCTGTCGATGAGCCATGCGGGAACCTGAGCCACTTCCATGACCGCGCGACGAACCGCATCCCGACTGAAAGTATGTGTTCCAAGCCGCTTATAAGTGATTTTCACGATGCGGAACCCATCCGAATCGTCAGCATCATTTGAGGTGAACTTCAGTCCTACGCTGGCACCAGTGTAAAAAGGTGTCGTAAAGGCACCTTTGTCGCCGCTGAAGGTATCAAGCGTCAAACCCGATGCACTGGTCACGACGAGCTTGTCATTCGTATCGAAAGTTTTGAACATGTCAAACGTCATCGAAATGGCGGTTGCACCAGTCTGCGCTATCGTCTGAGTCCAGCTCATTCCGGGTGTGTAGGGGTGTGGCGTTTCCACTGCGGGGGTTAAGGCCTTTTCAACGGTCTCCGTCGGCAGCCCGCCAGCGCTGCGGATCAGCGTTTTCAGAATCGTCATGGACCTCTGCGGCTCAAGCCCGTTTGGCTGGTAGTATGCTGCCGTTTTGTAGAGGTAACTTGCATAGGTGGGGGTGAGGATGAAGCCGGGGTGAAGGACCCGCAAATAAGCCTGTACCAACTCATCAACCTGCTCGACGGCGATGGGTTGCATATTTACGCGACGACCAAATGAGTTCAAAACATAGGCAAGCCGACTGCGCGCGAAATACTCATATTCGTACTTGTCTATGTAGGCCACCGTGCGGAACCGACCGGCAGTGATGTTTGCGACATACTCTTTTTCAATACCATCTTCGTCGTTCTTATGGGAGCCGATGCCCATCAACCCGGCGAGGCTGGAGAAATAAAGAATAACTTTTTTTCCATCGGACGGAGTCAGGATGTTGTCACGCCAATAGGCATCAACAGATCCAACGAGTGAATTGCCGGCCTCAATTTTGTTAATGTCGATGTCCACATGCGAAAGCCCCTCGCACCCTGCGGTCTCAACTTTCATTGCCATGCGGCTGAAAACATATTTAAAAGTATCCGAAGCTTCACCAACAAGAAGAACGGACTTGTTTTGATCCGTACCACAAAGGACTTCCGCTATGGCAGCCACTTCGCGGTCAAAGACCGTCACTCCTGACATGATCGCATTCGTATCCCGCCATGCCGGGTTTGTCGGATAGCTTGTGCTGGTCGACTTAATGATAAAGCCAGACTGACTCAGCCGGTTCAGATCCGGGGCCTGTGCCGTGGCGACTCCCGCAAGCAGCAGTGCCCAGCCAGTAAGGGCGAGCCTGACGCCCCCCTTCGTCCATTTTCCGTGATTCAATCGCATTAGATGCCTCCCTATCCCTTGAATTTGAGCGCATTCAGAATCATGACTCTGAATAACGTGTTACAAAAATCCTGTGCTAATCTCAGCGCACCGACACTGACGGGGCTGGAGCGCACCGCCAGAATCGGACTTCGCATAATTTCAAAAGTTAAAAACTTGAATGTTCCGCAATAGACTAGATCAAATAGAATTCGTTTTGGAAATAAGGCAATCACTCCATCGCGAATCAGTGAAGACATCGCGCCGCCTAACACCGAATTGCAGACTCCAAACCCGACGAAAAAAGCAAACCTCGACCAGCGCCGGGTAAAAAAGTACACCGGCCCACCAAGCAACGACGCGAAAAAGGTCATCCAGATATTGATGAGGCTTTGCCGGTTAACGGTAAGCCGACCGGTCGCATCCTTGACCAGAAAGTGGTAATCCTCAGCGCTGGCAGTAAGCGGCGCGGAGACGCTCCGCGTCACCACTTCCATGCCAGTGGTAAGGCTGGTATTAATCAGCGTAAGCATCACGATGGGAGTGCGATTGCACCACCAGGTCGTCGACCAGGCGACTACACCGACACGTATCGGCGTGCCATGCGAAAGCAGCAAGCTCGTATACGCATAGACAAACAAACGCCGTCCATTGGCGACCAGGGTACTCATGCAATCCGTGCGGAGTAAAAAGTAATCGGTTTTTCTAATGGCTGAGCGTACTGGATGTGTCAGCTGGCGTCCAGAAATACTTCTTCGCCACCGTGAGCAACACGAATGGCCAGCTAAGGGTCAAAATAAATGCCGACGCAACGACCACCAACACCCACATGCGGCCCCGCAGGTAGTCATCAAAGTGAGAGGAAAGCATATTTCCGAAAGAAGCCGTGGGCTCAGCAACTCCGAGACCCAGGTAACTTAGCGCTCCTTCAATGGACACGACGACAGCCATAGAAAACGCCAGTTCATGGACCAACAGTGGCAACCAGGCTGAGCTGATGCCATAGCGCCATATCAGTTCACTTCGATCAGCACCCACCGCTTGCCCTGCAGTCCAGTATGCCTTTTTGGCGTCTCTTAAGTAGGAAAGCTGAATCACATTAAAAAACCGGATCGACAGGAAAAAAATCAGCGGCAACACAAACACCCAGAGACCGGTGCGCTCAAAAAAAACGGAAGCCGCAAACACGAGGAGAAAAAGCGGAATCGACCCTAACATCGAAAAAATCCTACCCACTCCAAGCGAATACCTGCGGCTGCACACAAACAATCCCGTCATCACCCCCAGCAACCCGGCACCTACGGCCGATAGCCAAAGAGGAAGCACGCTGCTTTTTACGGCGGAACTCACGCGAACCAAAAGATCGCGCCCGAGATTGTCTGTTCCGAGTGGATGCGCAGCGCTGCCAAGGGGTGCATAAGCAGCGGCAAGTTCTACCGAGCCGCTGAACCACTGCTCCCATGGCATTAACACCAATATGGGGAGCAAAATTGAAATCGCCAGCAAAAGGAGCTGCGTCAGTACACCACGACCCGGTATTTTATGGTCACCCATAGGATTCCAATCGCACGCCCACCCAGCGGGACAGGCGGCGATTTACTTCATTCGTGAAAAAGAAAATAGCGAAGATCACCAGCAGCCCTTTAGCAGCCTCGGTGTGATCAAGCCGGCGAGCAGCCTCCCAAAGGGACGTGCCCAACCCGGGCGCGTTAAACAGTGCTTCCACAACGATCAACTCTCCAAAAAACCACGGAAGCGTCGCACTCCAGATTTCTGAAAAACTTCGGGCGACGATCAGCCGCCGCAATTCTGCGTGTGGATCTTTGCCAAGTGCGAGTGAAAGACGCACAAATGGTCTGCCTGCCCAAAATCGGATTTCAGACGCCATGACCCGACGCGCGGACCCTACAAATCCCGCCGAAACCAACAGCACCAACGCTGGTGCGATCGCGTGCAGATTCAAATCAGCAGCAGAAGCCATCAGGCCCGGCGGGAAAATCAACACCGTTTTAAAGGCCAGGTAGCTAAACCAAATCAATAGAGGAACCAGCATAACGGCTGGGACCAAAACCACCCCCCTGCCGAACAAACGATCTCCGCTCCGATCAAACTCCCCTTGCGCGAACGCCGATTCCCTCACCAGCGTTCGGCCCACCGTCTCATACATTGCAAACATCAAAATCAGGGAGAAAACGAACCCCCAACCAATAATAAGGCTAGTGGTACCGATCTCGCCGACAAAGCCCGCCATCAGTCCCCACCACTTTCAGTTAATTGACGGAACCCGCAAAAATCCGCACCGCTCGGACCGCCCTTTTCCACCCGGCAAGTTGCTGGGCGACGACCGCTCTGGCATCCGTCGTGGATACGGGTCGGAAGACACGATCCGATTTGCGCATGCCACCGATTTCGGCGAGTGAGGAATAAAGACCTGCGCCAAGTCCCGCAAACATCGCAGCACCGAACGCAGTCGTTTCGATATTTACCGGGCGATCGACCGTCAGACCGGATAAGTCCGCCTGCATCTGCATGAGCAGATCGTTAGCAACAGCGCCGCCATCCACCCTCAGCGACGTGATAGGCGCTTTGACATCGGCCCGCATCGCGTCGATCAGGTCGCATACCTGAAAAGCCACACCTTCAAGGCTGGCGCGCACCACCTGACCCTGAGTCGTACCACGTGTCAGCCCAAAAAAAGCTCCCTGCGCTTTTGGATCCCAGTAGGGAGCACCAAGTCCGGCTAGTGCGGGCACAAAATAGACCTCTGGTGCGCCGGTTTCTCCATCAGCCTTTTTGCCGGATTCCGCCGCGTTCGTTAGGAGTCCAAGTTGATCCCGCAAAAACTGCACCGCTGCGCCGGCGATAAACGCAGACCCCTCAAAGGCATAAGTTCTCTTTCCGGCCACCGACCATGCAACCGTTGTCAGCAATCCGTTTTTTGACAGAGTAGGATGATCGCCAATGTTAAGCAGGAAAAAAGCGCCTGTTCCATAGGTGCACTTAGCTTCGCCGACCCCAAAACACGCCTGGCCCGCCAGCGCCGCCTGCTGGTCCCCAAGAATCCCAGTGACAGGAATTCCATCCGGTAGAAATCCAAGTCCGAGTGTTCTGCCAAATTCCGTCGCACTGTCTTTGACCTCGGGCAAACAGCTGACACCGGGCACTTTTAAAGGCCGCAGGAGTTCCTCGTCCCATGATCCCGTTTTGATGTTAAACAGCAGCGTCCGGCTGGCGTTGCTCGCTTCAGTCGCATGGACTTTAAATCCAGAGAGGCGGTGCAGCAGAAAAGTATCAATGGTCCCAAACACCGCCCGGCCGGCGCGGACTGCCTCTGCAACGGCAGGATTGTTTTCCATCAACCAGGAAATTTTGGTCCCGCTGAAGTAGGGATCCAGCACCAAGCCAGTGCGCTGGCGGAAGTGGTCTTCGAGGCCATCGGCTTTGAGTTGCCGACAAATATCTGTGCTTCTCTTGCACTGCCAGACAATGGCCCGACAAAGGGGCTTTCCGGTAGTTCGCTCAAAAACGCACAGGGTTTCGCGCTGATTGGTGATTCCGATGGCCGCCAGGCTCTTTTCGTCAAACCCCGGCGCTGCCGTCCGGGCCAGCCCCACCGCCCCCGTCACCGCATCCCGAACAGAAGTCCAGACTTCCTGAAGGTCGTGTTCAACCCAGCCGCTCTGGGGGTAATGCTGCGGATAGTCTATTGTTTTCCTGGCGATGACGTTTACATTCCGGCGGTCCGTCACGTCTACGATGACGGCTGTGCTTCCCGTGGTTCCCTGGTCAATACTCAGAATAAATTCGGCAGTCATTTGAGCGTTTCCCTTGGTATTATTAGAGAAACTTGGCAGCTACTTTCCAGCCAATTTCCACGCAAAATTCAAATCGTTGAATGACCGCATCACGCAACAACTTATACATTTGTGATCCTTGCACTTGTGAACGACGCGCTTTTGGCAAGTATGCCTACAGTCAAGCCGGACAATCAACGCCCTTCTGCAAACTAGGGATGATCATACATTAAATATGGAGTAATACCTTTGAAGTCGGGAGCCAGATTTGTGGCCTCGACGAAGCTGGTTCTATCAAACTTTGATCATCAGGGCAGCGGCAACACATGCGGGTTTTATTTCTCGGTTCACCACAGGAAGTCGTCCCCGTTCTGGACTTTCTGCGTCATGACCCAACATTCATTGCCAACCATAAACTCGTCGGTGTCGTCAGCCAACCCGCAAGGCCGATTGGTCGCGGCGGCAAAATCGCTAATCCGCCGGTCGCCGAATATGCGTTGAATGCGGGTCTGCCACTCCTGCAGCCTGAAAGTGTAAAAGACCCTCAATTTCTCGCCGCCATGAAAGCTGTGTCGCCGGATATCGCATTGACCGCAGCCTACGGACAAATCCTGACGCGGGACTTTCTCACCATCCCAAAGAGGGCGACGATTAACATCCATCCATCGCTCCTGCCGCGGCACCGCGGGGCTGTTCCTGTTCCGGCGGCACTGCTGGCGGGCGATTCCGAAACCGGCGTGACCGTGCTCTTTACCGTCCGCAAGCTCGATGCAGGTCATATTATTTTACAGGAAAAGACCCTCATCGATCCGGACACGACCGCCGAGCTCCTCCTGAGATCCCTGTTTCTGCAAGGAGCAAGAATGATCGTACCGGCATTGACGAAACTGGCTGACCCCCACTATGAGGGAACCCCTCAGGACGAATCCCACGCAACCCACTGCCGGAAAATCGAAAAGGACGATGGGCGCGTCGACTGGAATGACCCGCCGCAGGTCATCGTAAACAAGTATCGCGCGTTTGAGCCCTGGCCCGGCACTTTTACTTACGCGGGAGACCGTCGCATTGCGTTGGCAGCGGTTTCGATTCCTGTCTCCGCCGCCATCTCTCCCCTAAAACCGGGACAGTTCACCTTCGACAAGCGCCAAAAAGTCTTGCTGGTCGGCTGCGGAGATCACTGCTGTGTAGCGGTTAAAGAGGTTCGCCCGGCCGGAGGCAAACACATGGACGCCGCCTCGTTTTGGAATGGCCTCAAGGACCGCGATCATACTTTTTTTACGAGCGAGGCGCGCCCGTGAAGACTGCTGAAAAACTTCGCGTCGCCGTAGCAGTATCAGGTGCCGGACGAAGTCTGGAGAATCTTTTACGCGCATCAGCCGCTCCCGAAAGCACTTACACTGTAAACGGCGTGATTGCGTCCCGACCGGATATTCGCGCCTGCGACATCGCGCGAAACAACCACCTTCCATTGCTCGTGTTGCCTTTCACAAACTCCTCCCTGCCTGAGACAGAAAACGCTCTCTATGAATGGCTGAATGCCCAGAAGATTGATTTGGTCGCTCTTGCTGGATTCCTTAAGCTTTTTCCGGTGCGCGATTCCTGGCACAACCGCGTTATCAACATCCATCCGGCACTGCTTCCGAAACATGGCGGCAAGGGCATGTATGGACACCGCGTCCATAATGCCGTCGTGCGGGCCGGGGACCATCAAAGTGGGGCTACCATTCACTTCGTCAATAGCAGATACGATGAAGGTCGGATCATCGCGCAGGTCACAGTAGATATAAAACCAAATCAAACCGTTGAAGAGGTCGCCGCGCTGGTGTTTGCGGCAGAGTGCCAACTTTTTCCACGGGTGTTGCGGGCACTGGCTGCCGGAGATCTGCCGCTTAAAAACAATGAAATTTACAGGTGCGCTTATGACCCATCTTAACGCTGACGAATCACTGAAACTCCGATTTGATTCAATCGAAAACTGCCTGAAAACGCTGCGTCGACAACGCTACGGAACCAGCGACCCCCTAAATGAGACCATTAATTATATCCTGGCTGGCGATGGTAAGCGGGTCCGCGGCATGCTTGCAGTCCTCTGCGCAGAGATCTACTCCGGGGATTTTCGTCATGGCCTGACCTCCGCCCTCGCACTGGAAATGGTCCACGCCTATAGCCTGGCCCATGACGATCTACCCTGCCTCGACAATGACGACATGCGTCGTGGTCGCATGTCAGCTCATAAAATGTTTGACGTCCCCAAGGCGATGCTGGCCGGAGACGCCTTACTGACCGATGCCTTCTGGATTCTAAGTTGTGACGCACCAGCTGGCGTCAAAGGCGGTGAAAACGCCGTGGAGCCAACCTGGTGGCATGAAGTCTTTTGCGGCGACAAAGCCAGACTCGGACTGGTTCGCGAACTAGCCCTCGCAGCCGGAGGCACGGGGATGGTTTTTGGACAAATGCTCGACGTTCATTGGACCGGCAAATCAGAAAAAATTCCTCGGGACATTCTCGACCAGATGCACCTGGAAAAAACGGGCGCACTTCTCGGGGCAGCCTGCGCCATGGGCGCTCTGGCTGGAGGCGCGCAATTTCAGGAAGCCGGGGACATTCGGCGATTTGGCCGTTCGATCGGCCTGGCGTTTCAGGTGATTGACGACCTGCTGGACACGGAATCAGGTACAGGGAAGTCCATAGGCAAGGACGCTGCCCAGGGCAAATCAACCTATGCGACGATCATGAGCCCGGAGGAGGCCCGTCAACGCGCCGAGGCTCTGACGACAGAGGCGTTGTCCAGCCTGGACCGGCTGCACGACCGGGGCCAGCTTTTGCGGTATTTCGTTAGCGGATTGCTGAAGCGCCGTAAATAGTCATTATGTATAATGGTGCTGAAATCATGCACCCCCGAGACAGGAATCTGAGCAAAATGAAACTGACAGCGAACAATTTCGATCACACGGTATTGGTGTTTCGGGAGCGACAAGCCGGCGTCAGCGTAGTTTACGATCCATTGGAGAATTCTTATTCATACAATGCTTATTGCGTGGAAACAAAGCTGCTGAAAGAGCTGTACTCTGTGGAATTTGATTTCCTCGAGGACGCGCTCACGGCGATCAACGACGAGTTCGGAAATTGGGAAAAGTCAGATCTCGCCGCTAAGCCAGGATGCGGCTCCTGTGCGGCGAAAGGCCACTAATGAGGTCATTTGTGGTTTCATCAGTCGGGGTTCCAGCCTTCATCATTGGCCTGCTAGGGCCTCTTGCCCCTGTGGCCCCCACGTCTTACCTCATCTCTTCCGCGATGGCCGCGGAAGAGACTCTTGTTCCCGCCGCAGCGACTGACAGCTCACCTCGGGAGGCCCTTCGCAAAGAGCTCTTTGCCGACGCTCTTGCCACTCCCTCGTGCCGCACCCTCGACATCGGCCCCAAAGGCGGTCTGTTGAAGGCGGCCCCCGACCTCGATGCATTCATAAAAAAAATCCTGAAAGGGCTCCAATCCAGCGACCCCGGCCTGCTGGCTCCGCTTTTTCATAAGCGCCTGCGCGTCAGAGAGTCATTGCTGCGCGAGCAATTCACAGGATTTGCACAGACCTACCAAAAGCCCCTGGACTTTTCTGTACTCAAAGCATGGGCTTTCAATACCGTTGACGGGAGCGTCGCGGGGTTTCCCTGCATGGAAGGGCTGGAGGCTTTTCCATTGTACGGATACCCACTGCAAATTGGCCTTTGGGTTCAGGTCATGGGACAGCTTGAGTTGGGCCGGATCTACATTCCAATCGTTCCCCTTGAAGGCGCTTGGTGGATCGGTGGATTTCACACGCAACAATGGACTCACAACGGCAAGGATTTTACGGTCTGGCTTGAAGCCGCACAAAAGTCGGCTGGCTCAGGAGCACCGGAAGTGACCTGGGTGCTCTACGATATCAGCACCAAGCTTCTGAATGGCGGTGGTTTGATTAAATTTCCGGCTTTGGAATACATTCAGAGCATCCAGTCCAAAGTCATGTCCAAGTCCACCTTTGACCAATCTATTGGCGGACTCGCGAAAAATCTGAAGCCGGTTTATTCGGCCTCGATCCTTACCGAAGATGGCGCAGGGATCCTGGTACGCATGGCGACTCCGCGTGATCTCAGTCTCCCCGAAGTCACGGGCACCTGCGAGGATCTGGCGCGCTCGATGATTGCCAAAAAATGGAATAACGGACTCGCCGGCATCAAGTGTACTTATGTTTTACCCAAAGAAGACCCATCAAAAGAGGGGGTCCTGGGGGGAATCTACCTTAGCTTTGCCAAAGTGAAGTTGAAGTAAAGCCTGTCACAAAATCCTGAGTATTTCCGCCAAGTCCCAAATTCCCCTTAAGTTTTGCGCTTCAATTGCCGATACGGCCATTATGAGCCCACGTTTAAATCACAGCCTGACCGTGATCATTTGCCTGCTTTTTCTTGCAGGTTGTGAGTCCGGTTCGCAAATTGCGGCACCTAGCTCAGAGCCTCCATCTCCTAAACCAAAACCACCCCAATCCACCCAAGGCTCCGATGCCAGTACCGACGACGCCCCTCCCACGATGATTGAACCGGATGTCTATCCGTCCTACACATTTAGTGGGATCGGCTCAATGACCTACGACAGCGACACGTTTCAGTCGACGTCGTCCATCGAGACGACCGTCAGCGAAGAAGAACTGGTGATCACGCAATCCCGGCGTACGGTTGACCTGCGGGGAAAAGGCGGCTCTGATAAACAACGGGAGGCTGACGATAAAATCCGTCGCCAATCCATTGGACCGACAAAGTACCGGCGCTCCACGGTCGCCGAAAAACGCACACTCGGTGAAGACAATGTCCCGTACGTCATCTTCGCTTCAGGTGTCACGACAGTCTCGGGAAGAAGTTACACATTTTCATCACCGGTACCGGTCTTTCCCATCCCGGGGAAAGAAAGTCGCTATGGTGACCTGAACGGAACGAAGACGTTTCGTTCAGAGGTGAGCTGCACCGGCTGCCCGATGGCGTCGAAATTTGCGATCAACGTATCCGTCACAAAACTTTCGGCGGGAGGCGGAAAAGTCTCGCTGAAATTTGAGACCTCGATCGAGGCCCAGGGGATTGTCGGCGGAATCGGGGCTGCCTATCACGGATTTCCGCTGGCCAAGACCGCCACCTTCGTCATTGATACGGAGAAATCGCTCCTGATGAGCCTCGACTCACTACATTTGTTCCTTCAAAATGAAGCATCAAACGGCGCCGCCTCGGGGCCCGAAGAACGGTCGACCATGGCCTACAAAATCTGCTCTTTCGACAAGGGCACCATGTCTGAAAAATTTACTTGCCCCTGACAAATATAAGGAAGGGGAGAGTATTCAGGCGAATCCCCTGACCATCGTCAGAATTCCCACCAACAATAAAAAAACAAACGTCAGCGGACGGACCAGCGCCCGGGGAAAAAACCCCAGGAGCCTTCCCGGCGCCAATGGCGCAAGGACCATCACCGGTAGTGTCCCCAGATAAAAGGCCACCATGAGCAGTGCACCTCCCATCCACGACGAGGTGCCGGCAGCAGCGGCGAGAGCGGGTGCCAGCGTCATGCACGGGAGGAAAACCGTGACCAGCCCCAAGGCCAGATACTGCTGTTGTCTGGTGAATTTTCGGGTGAGATTCGCTATGGTCTTTCCCGTAAAGTGAGACAAACGATCAAATATCGGGGGCAGACGCCCCCCCCCGCTTTGCAGCGACAGGAAGCTGGCAAGGATAATGGCGCCTCCCAAAATGCGGGATAGCCACGCGCCAAGGCCCGGGAACCAGTCTGCAGTCTGCCAATGCAGCGCTCCGAGTGCTGCACCGGCAGCGATGTAGCTGATCCCGCGTCCAGCGTTGTAGAGCCAGAGTGATCCGGACCTTACTTTCGGGCTGGGGCCGAGCCTGGCCGAGACCAGCGGTGCGCACATGGTGGCGCAGTGCATGGAAGTGACGAGGCTGAACGACAAAACCGCCAGAAAACCCGCGACAGTCAGTGGGTCTATGTCCGGCATGTGGAATTGGTGCAATTGGTCGGAATTTAGATGACCGGGAAAATGGCCAAAATGATGTCCAACATGATTGTTATCCAAAACCTGCCACCCCCCTCAGCTGCATCCACCGTGAAGCCGTTGATATGCGCACATTGCCAGCAGCCTTTCAAGGGAAAGACGATTCTGGTCGCGGATCAGAATTTTTGCTGCCGTGGCTGCGGTGCAGCCTGGTCCTACATTCACGAGCTGGGACTGACGTCGTTTTATCAGCTGCTGCAATGTGCCAATGCAGCGACAGACGCGGTTGTGACCTCTGAAACCGCACTGCCGAAAGACTCCTCAAAAACAGAGCTTTACGACAATCAGGCCTTTCAGGCTTCCTTTGTAAGCCCTTTGCCAGCGACCCAGACAAATGCCGCAACCCACGAGGCTCGACTCTCTCTTTCCGGATTGACCTGCTACGCTTGTGCATGGCTTTGCGAGCAGGCTATCAGCCGCAAATTCCCCGGAGCCCACATCGAAGTCAATCTATCTCGTGGGTCAGCACGGCTCACCTGGAATAATAACCGCCATAGACTCTCTGAGCTGGTCGAACTGCTCGACCGTCTGGGATTCAATCCCACCCCCCTCAGGTCAGAAGGGCAGTCCGGATCACGTCAGGAGCTCGTACAGCTTGGTGTCGCCGCTGTTTGCACCATGAACGTCATGGGCTTCGCCTTAGCCGAGTACCTCACGCCGGCGGCAAGGCCGGGAGACCTTAACCCGTTATATTTTCAGCTTTTCCGTTGGCTTTCCCTGTTGGTTTCACTGCCCGCGGTTTCCTACGGAGCACTTCCTTTTTATCAGGCAGGCCTGCGTTTTGCCCGTCAACGACGAATCTCCATCGACCAGGCGATCGCTTTCAGTATTCTGATTTCATTCGGCTTCTCAGCCTGGAACACCCTCCGGGGCGAAGGGGCCGTTTATTTTGATTCGATCTGTGCCGGCATCACTTTGCTTCTGGGAGGACGGATTGTTCAAAAAATTGTCCTCCGTCGCGCCGAAGATGCCATCCGCAATCTCTACCGCCCCGCGGAAAGCTTCGTCCGCCTCCTGAACCCGCACCACGGGCCAGAGGAGATGGTGCCGGTTAGTCAAATCGCAACCGGCAATCAGCTGCGAATCCTGCCGGGGGAATTAATACCGGTCTCCGGCATAGTCACCATGGGCTCCGGCGAAGTAAGCGCAGAGCGAATCACCGGCGAACCCGGGTTTTCCTCCGTAGCCCCTGACAGTCAGGTTATCGGCGGTAGCACGAATGGTCCCGCGCCACTGGTCATCACCGCAATAGAAGACGGTGGGACCTCATGGATATCGTCGGCGCAGAAATCGATCGACGCGATGCTGGGGGAGCGCTCCCGTTTCACGGTCATGACCGAAAAATTTGCCACCTGGTTTTTTGTCCTGGTTGCTGCCTGCGCTATGGCAGCTCTGGCAATCTGGTGGCAGGACGAAATTGATCAGGCTTTTTCAAGAGCCGTCGCCATCATCCTCATCGCCTGCCCCTGCGCTTTTGGCGTCGCTGCTCCCATCACCCTCGCTGCCGGGGCTGCTCGCGCCCTGCGGGATGGCGTCGTTTTTCGCCACCCAACCGCCATAGAGAGGCTCGCAGCGGTCAAAAAGGTATTTTTTGATAAGACGGGCACGCTCACCGCAGGCAGGTTGACGATAAAAAAGGCAGAAATCTTCGACTCTGCAGCCCGCCAATTTTCGTTAGACGCTGATGATGTCTCTCGCCTGGTGGGCGCGCTGAGCAGACACTCTTCCCACCAATGGGCGACCGCATTACATGAATGGGGAGAGAAGTCAGACAATAACCAATTAGAAAACTTCCGGGAAGTCTTTGGGTTGGGGCTCCAGGCCGAATGGCGCGGCCACCATATTCGATTGGGTTCAAGAAAGTTCGTCGCTGAGGCTGCCCCTTGCGACCAAAATGCCTCGACTTTTCTGGCCATCGATCACGCCGTCGTTGCAGCGTTCTACGCCGATGACGAGCTGTTGCCGGAAGCAGCTCACTGCGTCCGGAGCCTGCGCTCAAAGGGGCTGGAAGTCGCCATCCTGAGTGGCGATCAGACCGGGCGAACGAGGGCTGTGGCGAAGCAACTAGGAATCAAAGAATTTACCGGGGAACTCTCTCCCGAGGCGAAGCTCACGATGGCCACGCCCCCCATTCACTCGACTCTTTCCACGGCTGCATCGACTGCCATCGCCGCACCGCCGCCGTACGCTATGATCGGAAATGGCTTCAACGACTCATTGGCAATGGCTGGCTCTTTTGTAGGCATCGCCGTCTTCGGTTCCGCTCCGGCCGCCCGCGAGGCTGCGGATGTGTTTATTGCGGAACCAGGCCTTCACCGGGTAACGTATACGTTTGCTCATGCCCGTGCGACCATGAGAACCCTCACGCTGGCTTATGGTTTTGCGGGGGTTTACAATGTTGCCGGCGTTGTTTTGGCATTTTCAGGGCTGGTGACGCCAGGGGTCGCCGCGGCGATGATGCCGATCGCCTCGCTGGTGATTGTCAGAATTGCAACCCTCGATCTGGGCAGAGAGATAGAGATAGAGAGAGAGAGTTAGCTTATGGAAGTCATCGTGGTCCTGATTGGAATCAGCCTGACTATGGCCGGCGTAGCTATAGCGGCGTTTACCTGGGCCGTGCGTAGTGGACAGTTTGATGATTTGAAGCTTCCCGCGGAGCGGATAGTTTTTGACGATACGATCAGGAGGTAGGGAGTGAGTTCAAACAGAAATGGTTCTTCGGCATTGCCTGGTGCAGCGACTGCTGCAGGTACCAGCGTGAAAGTGACCTACGA
>Ga0154020_10004383_pt1 | contig 16816 bp, 14 predicted proteins | sample Klosneuvirus_201_FD_109709 | JGI IMG/M metagenome (GOLD analysis project Ga0154020, IMG submission 109709) | Active sludge microbial communities from wastewater, Klosterneuburg, Austria - Klosneuvirus_20160825_MG | ecosystem: Engineered > WWTP > Aerobic digester > Activated sludge | place...
GCGTCGGCAGCGGCAGCGCCACCTCGGCGGAACCGGCGGCGTCGGCTGGCACCCCGAAGCGGCGCGCCAGCGCGTCAGCGTCAGCGCCGGCCTCGCGCACCCGCGCCAGCACCGGCGCCACCAGCTGCGAGCGCATCTGCACCGAGCGAGCGCGGGCCACGCCCCATTGTTACCCGAGGCGCTGCCACGGCGGGCGCCTTGTTACACCGATATGAACCGAGGCGCGTGCTTATGACACGGTTCTGACAGGCCACCTTCGCTAGCGTGGAGGACATGAGAGCCGTCCTGCTCGCCGCCCTGCTATGCCTTTCGCCCGCGTGCTCAGGCGATGATGATGATGATGATGGCGTCACCGTCGACGCGCGCGTGGTCGACAGCGGGGCCAGCGTCGATGGCGCCTCGGGCCTGAAGCCCTTCGGCGCCAGCTGCAACACCGGCCCCGAGTGCGCGTCGGGGCTGTGCTTCAACTTCAACATGGACGGTCCGCACTGCACCAAGCCGTGCACCACGGCCACCGCGGCGGCCGACTGCGCACCGGCGACCTTCGGCTGCAGCGGCATGAACGTGTGCAAGATCCGGTGAACGACCACGCGCCGGTGTACGATCGCCGCGTGGACACGAGCAGCACCCTGGACGCCGTGCTGGTGGTCGAGGACGAGGCCGACCTCGCCCGCGTGCTGGCCTTCAACCTGACCGAGGCCGGCTTTCACACCGTGACCGCGGGCAGCGCCGCCGAGGCGCTGATGGCGGCCGCGCGGGTGCGCCCCGCCGTGGTCGTGCTCGACGTCATGCTGCCCGATCTGCCCGGCACCGAGGTGTGCAAGCGGCTGCGCGAGGACGCCCACCTCGCGGACGTCGGCATCCTGATGCTGAGCGCGCGCGGCGACGACGCCGACCGCGTGCTCGGCTTCGAGCAGGGCGCCGACGACTATGTGGTCAAGCCGTGCCCGATGCGCGAGATCGTGCTGCGCGTGCGGGCGCTGGCCCGACGCTGCTCCGAGCGCCGCGCCGGGCGCCGCGGCCCCACCGGCAAGATCCTGCGCTGGCGCGAGCTCGAGCTCGACCTCGGGCGCGACCGGGTGCACGCGCAGGGCCGCGAGGTCGCGCTGCGCCCCATCGAGTTCAAGCTGCTGGCCGCCGTGATGGAGGCCGGCGGCGAGCTGTGCACGCGCGAGCAGCTGCTGGCCACGGTGTGGGACGACGGCGCCGGCACGGTCAGCCCGCGCACCATCGACGTGCACGTCCGGCGCCTGCGGCTGGCGCTGCGCACGGCCGGTGATCCCATCGAGACCGTGCACGGCCTCGGCTATCGGCTGCGCCAGGCCTGATGGCCCTCGGCTTCCGCGCCCGGCTGCTGGTGGCCTTCCTGGGCCTGGTGCTGGTGGTCGAGCTGATCGCGGTGCTGGTGTTGCAGCGCACCCTGTCGGCCGATCTGGTGGCGCGCCTGGACCAGCGCCTGGAGCGTCAGGCGGTCGGCGTCACCGGCTGGGTGCTCGAGGGTGGCCGGCACCCGCAGAAGCTGGCCCCGCGCCTGGGCCGCGTGGTCGGCGCGCGGGTCACCATCTTCGCGCCCGATGGCCTGGTGGTGGGCGACTCCGAGCGCTCGCCCGAGGCCGCGCCGGCCGCCGAGCCGGCAGCCTCGGAGCCAGCCGAGGTGCTCGCCGCGCGCCACGGCCGGGTCGGCCGCGAGAGTCGCGTGGTTGACGGGGTGCACATGCGTTTTGTCGCTGCGCCGGCCGACAATGGCATGGTCGTTCGCCTCAGCGTGCCGCTGGCGGAGATCGACGATGCCCTCGGCGCGCTGCGCCGGCGCCTGCTCGTGACCTCGGGGCTGGCCTTCCTGGCCGCCCTCGGCCTCGGCCTGTGGGCCGCCAGCCGCCTGGCGCGCCCGCTGCGCGCGATGACCGCGGCCTCCGAGCGCATGGCCCAGGGCGACTTTCGCGTCGCGCTGCCGGCGCGCGGGCGCGACGAGATCGGCACCCTGGCCGGGTCACTGACCTCGCTGGCGACCCAGCTGGAGGCGCGCATCGGCGAGCTGACCGCCGAGCGCGAGCACCTGCGCCGCCTGGAGCAGATCCGCCGCGACTTCGTGGCCAACGTCTCGCACGAGCTGCGCACCCCGGTGGCCGCCATGCAGGGCGCCGCCGAGACCCTGGGCGCGCGCACCCTGGCGCCCGCCGAGCAGCGCGAGTTCCTGGCCGTGATCGAGCGCCACGCCCACCGCCTGACTCACCTGGTCGCCGAGCTGCTCAGCCTGGCCGAGCTGGAGGCGCGTCGTCCCGGTGCCACCCCGGCCGAGCCGGTGGCGCTGGCCGAGCTCTGCGCCGAGGTCGCGCGCACGGTGGAGCCGCGCGCCGCCTCGCGCGGCAGCCAGGTCAGCATCGAGGTCGCAGCCGGCACCCGCGTGCTGGCCCACCCGGCCGGCCTCGAGCAGGTGCTGGAGAACCTGCTCGACAACGCCCTCAAGTATGGCCGCGCTGGCGGCGCCGTCACCGTCAGCTCGCGCGCCGACGCTGGCACCGGCCGGGTGACGCTGACCGTGGCCGACGACGGCCCCGGCATCGCCGCCGAGCACCTGCCGCGCCTGTTCGAGCGCTTCTACCGCGTCGACCCGGGCCGCCCGCGCGAGCTCGGCGGCACCGGCCTCGGCCTGGCCATCGTCAAGCACCTGTGCGAGGCCATGGGCGCCACCGTCAGCGTGGACAGCAGCCCGGGCCAGGGCACCCGCTTCAGCGTCAGCCTGCCCGCCGCCCCGCCCTGACCGGCCCTGGCCGACCAGCACGACGTCACCGCGGGCGGCCGGGAACCGTCGAGCTCAGCGCGGGGCCAGCCGGCTCAGGGTGTCGGCGAACCGGCGCTGATCGATGGGCTTGGTCAGGTAGCCGTCGAAGCCGGCCTGCTGCACGCGCTCCTCGTCGCGGCGCATGGCCATCGCGGTCAGCGCGACCACCGGGATGTGCTTGGTCTCGACGTGGGCGCGCAGCTCGATCAGCGTCACGTAGCCGTCCTGCCCGGGCATGGCCAGATCCATCAGGATCAGCGCGGGGCGGTCGCGGCGCGCCACCGCTACACCGGTGACGCCGTCCTCGGCCTCGACCACCCGATAGCCGAGGCCCTGCAGGAGGCGCCGGGCCAGGGTGCGGTTGAGGTCGTTGTCGTCGACCACCAGCACCAGCGGCGCCGCCGGGTGCGCGACCGGGCTGCCGCCCGCGGGGGTGCGCCCGGTGGCCTGCTCGAGCACGGCGACCAGGGCGTCGCGGGTGAGGTCGCCCTTCTCGATCAGGGCCAGGGCGTCCTTGCGCAGCTGGGCGCGCTCGGCCTCGCTGAGGCGCTCCGCGGTCAGGACCAGGATCGGCAAGGACGCCGTGGCCGGCGCGGCACGCAGCGCGGCGATGACCTCGAAGCCCGACATCTCGGGCATCACCAGATCGATGATGGCCACGCTCGGTATCTGGCGCCGGATGGCGGCCAGCCCGGTGCGCCCGCTGGCGGCGGTCAGCACGGTGTAGCCCGCCGGTTCCAGCGCCGAGCGCAGCAGGGTGCCGACGCGCGCGTCGTCGTCGATGACCAGCACGGTGGGCGCCGCGCCGCCGTTGCTGGGCGCCAGCGTGGCCACGCGCTGCCGAACCTCCGCAGCATCCAGGCCGTGCGGCACGAAGTCGATGCGCGGCGCGGGACGGGCCTCGGCCGGGATGGTGAAGGTGAAGGTCGAGCCGTGGCCGGGGGTGGTCAGGACCTCGATGGTGCCGTCGTGCTGCTCGACCAGCCGCTTGCAGATGGCCAGCCCCAGGCCGGTGCCGTGGTGGCGCTTGACCATGGGGTCCTCGCCCTGCACGAAGGGCTCGAACAGGCGCGCCTCCAGCTCGGGCGGGATGCCGGGGCCCTGATCGCGCACCGAGAAGCGCACGAACTGGCCGACGTCGATGACGCGGATCTCGATGACCCCGCCGTCGGGGCTGAACTTGACCGCGTTGGACAGCAGGTTGAGCAGGATCTGGTGCAGCTTGCGGCGATCCGCGCGCATCGAGCGCGGCGAACCCAGGTGCACGACCAGCTTGATGCCGCGGCCGTCGGCCAGCGGGCGCACCACCTGACAGGCTTCCTCGACCGCGGGCGCCGGGAAGATCCAGTCGAACACCAGGTCGGCGCGCCCGGCCTCGATCTTCGACAGATCCAGGATGTCGTTGATCAGGCTGAGCAGGTGGCGCCCCGAGTTCAGCACGTCGGTCAGGCAGGCGCGCTGGTGCTCGCTGGGCGGCTGCTTGCGGTCGTCGATCAGCAGCTCGGAGAAGCCGATGATGGAGTTCAGCGGCGTGCGCAGCTCGTGCGACATGTTGGCCAGGAATTCCGACTTCAGCTTGTCGGCGCGCTCGACCACCACGTTCTTGGCCGCCAGCTGCTGGCCCTGCGCGCGCAGCTCCTCGGCCTGCGAGGCCAGCTCGGCGCTCTGCGCCTCCAGCTCGCGGTTGGCGTCACGTAGCTCCTGGGTGCGCCGGGCCACCGTGGCCTCGAGCTCCTCGTGGCTGGCGCGCAGCGAGGTCACCATGGCGTTGAACTGCCCGCCGACCACGGCCACCTCGGCGCCGCTCAGCGACGGCACCTGCACCGTGAGATCGCCGGCGCCGACCTTGCCCGCCGCGTCGGCCAGCGTGCGCAGCGGGCTGATGATGCCCCGCGACAGCAGAAAGCCCACCAGCAGACACAGCGCGACCGCGACCGAGGCCGACAGCATGAGCAGCCAGGCCAGCGAGTTCATCGACGCCAGCACCTGGGCGCGCGGCGCAAGATAGAACAGCGTCCACTGCACGGTCCGCAGGCGATGGCCGACCACCAGGTTGGTCTGGCCATTGGCGGGTGAGAAGGCGGCCCGCGCGACCTGCGGGGGCAACACCGGCGCGGTCGCTGCCCTGAACTCGAACGGCATCTCGATGGGCGCCTCGAGCAGCGCGCGCGTGCTCGGGCCGAAGCGGTTCTCGGCCACCGCGGCGTCCACCACCTCGGCAGGCAGCCGGCCGGCGGGATGGAACATCTCGCTCTCCGAGAAGCTGTGCGCGATGCGCACGCCGTGGCCGTCGAGTAGCACGCTGAAGCTGCCAGGGCCCGCGCGGCCGTTGCCCGCGCGCACGGTGTTCCAGAACGCCGCGGCGCGCACATAGACCCCCAGGATGCCCACCGGCGCACCGTCCGAGATCACCGGGCACGCGTAGGCGATGAGCGGATCATTGGCGTTGAGCTTGGACACGAAGGGGTCCGAGATCACGCAGCTGCCCTTCATGGCGTCCTTGAAGTAGCTGCGGAAGCCGAGGTTCACGCCGTAGCCGCTGGGGTCGGTGCTGTACACGTTCTGCCCGGTGGCATCGAGGACGTTGATGGCGCGCAGCTCGGGATCAGACAACAGCGCCGCGCTCATGAAGTCATTCAGGACCTTGCGATCCGCCTCGCTCTCGCTGTGCGTGGCATAGGCGACCACCTGCGGCAGGCCGACCCGGCGTGCCACGATGCCCTGGTACTTGACGTGGAACTTCTCCAGCTCGGCGGACAGCCACTCGGCGCGCGAACGCAGCAGATCGACGGTCTGCCTCTCGAAAACCTGGCGGGTGCGGCGCAGGCCCAGCAGGGTCGTCACCACCAGCGGCAGCGTCGACACCGCCAGCACCAGCAGCATCAAGCGTGTGCGCACCGACCAGGTCTGCGGGCGCAGCCTCATGAGCGCTCCCGACGCCGGTAGATCCTGAGCTCCGGCGCCACGCGCGGGAACGGCTCCAGCAGCGACTCGGCCTCGGCCGGGATGACCTCGGCGCTGCCCAGCACCAGCGCGCCGCCGGGCACCAGCCCCTGGGTCGCGCGCTCGAACGCCTTGCGCTGCAGCCGCGGGTCCAGATAGATGAGCACGTTGCGCAGCAGGATGAGGTCGAAGGCGGCCAGCACCGCCTCGCGCGGCACCGCCTGGGCGCTCATCAGGTCGTGCACGGCGAAGAGGACGTGCCCGCGCAGCTCGGGCTTGATGCGGCTGTGATCGCCCTCGACCTCGAGGTAGCGCTCGCGCAGGTCGCTGGGCACCGTCAGCGTGGCCGCGGTCGGATAGACGCCGGCACGCGCGAGCGTCAGTGCGCGCTGGCTGATGTCGGTGGCGAGGACCTCGAACGGGTTGCCCAGCGCGCCGAGCAGGAAGCCGATCGACCAGGCCTCCTCGCCGCTGGCGGTGCCGATGCTCCAGGCGCGCAGCAGGCTGCCCGCGGTGTTCTGCGCCGCCAGCGAGGGCAGCACCCGGTACTGCAGCGCCGACCACACCCCGGGGTCACGGAAGAAGCCGGTGACCCGGACCAGGATGGCCTCCAGCAACGGCCGGATCTCCTCGGAGCGCTGCTCCAGCAGGCTGAGGTAGCTGGCGGCGTCGGGGCAGCCGGTGGCGCGGATGCGCTCCTCGATGCCGCGCACCGCGGTGGCGGCGCGGTAGTCGCGGAGGTCGACCCCGCCGCGGGCTGCCACGATGGCCAGCACGCTGGCGAGCAGGTGCGGGGTCAGGGTCGAGGGCGGCGTGGCCCCGGCCTGATCGGTCACCCCACCAGCTCCGTGAAGATGGCGTCGAAGCGCGCGTGGGTGTCGCCGAAGGCAGCCAGCACCTCGGGATCGAAGTGGCCCGGCTGGGTGCGACCGTCGCCGTTCATGATGGTGCTGAGCGCGACCTCGTGGGTGAACGGCGGCTTGTACGGGCGCTTGGAGCGCAGCGCGTCGTAGACGTCGCAGATGCACATGATGCGCGCCGCCACCGGGATGGCGTCGCCGCGCAGCCCAGCCGGGTAGCCGGTGCCGTCCCAGCGCTCGTGGTGGCCGAGCGCGATCTCGGCGCCCATGCGCACATACGGCGAGTCGTTGCCCTTGAGGATGCTGGCCCCCAGCGTGGTGTGCGTCTTCATGATGTCCCACTCGCCGGGGTCCAGCTTGCCGGGCTTGAGCAGGATGGCGTCGGGGATCCCGATCTTGCCGACGTCATGCATCGGGCTGGCGTGGAAGATCTGATCCTCGAACAGGGTCCCCATGCCGATGGTCTGGGCCAGCTCGCGCGAGTAGTGGCTGATGCGCTGCACGTGCGCGCCGGTCTCCTCGTCCTTGTGCTCGGCGGCGCGGGTCAGGGTGAAGATGGTCTCGCGGTAGCTCGACTCCAGCTGCTGGGTGCGCTCGCGCACCTGGGTCTCCAGCTGCTGCGCGTGGTTCTGCAAGAAGTCGGCGTACTCCTTGAGCCGCAGCAGGTTGCGCACCCGCACCAGCAGCTCGGCGCGGTCGACGGGCTTTTGCAGGAACTCCTCGACGCCACACTCCAGCGCCTGCAGCTTGGAGCTGTGATCGTCGAGCGCGGTCACCATCACGATGGGGATGTGGCGGGTGTTCTCGTCGCTCTTGAGCCGGGTCGCGACCTGGAACCCGGTCATGCCCGGCATCATGGCGTCGAGCAAGATGACGTCGGGGCGATGCTCGGCGGCGGCCTCGAGCGCGGCCTGCCCGCTGCTGGCGCTCAGGGTGTGGAACGGCTCGCCCTGCAGATAGGCCTGCAGCAGGCGGACATTGCGCTCCTCGTCATCGACGATGAGCACACGGTGCGTGACGACGGCGGCAATAGCCTCGCGCTCCATTCCGTCCTCCGGATGGTTCCCCCATCACCGATTGAACGACGGATTGCGAGGCGAGACAAGTGAACTTCGAGCGGAAACGCTGCGGCAAAACGCCGCGGCGGACGTCTCAGTCCTGGAAGATGATGGTGCCGACGTCCTCGCCGGCCAGGGCGCGGGTGATCTCGCCGCGGCGCAGGCCGTTGACGATCTGCAGCTCCTTGCAGTAGCGCGAGCGGGTCAGGTACTCGATGACGATGCGCTCGAGGACCAGGTCGGGCAGATCGCGGGCCAGCAGGGCGCGGGCGCCGATGCGCGGGATGTGGGCGGCCTTGGGGTTCTTCTTGGGGTCGTCCTCGTAGAGGCCGTCCTCGTCCTTGATGAAGATGGCGCGCTTGGCGCCCAGGACCTCGGCCGACAGGAAGACGCCGGCGTCGGTGCGGTGCTGCGGGATGCGGCCCTCGGCGCTGGGCTTCTCCCAGTAACCGAACGGCGGCATGCCCGACATGATCGGGATGCAGCCCATGGCGAAGTACAGGGGCAGCTTCTCGAAGTCGTCGTGCATCATGAAGATGCCGCCGTGGCGCGCCAGCAGCATCTGGATCATGCGGGCGTTCTGGCGCGGCACGTAGCCGCCCAGGGCGGCCAGCACGCCGGTCGGCATCTCGAGGTCGGCGCACACCGAGTACAGGTGGCGCGCGCGGGTGCCGCCGCCGCAGCACAGCAGCAGCTGGTGCTTGGCCTTGGCGGCGACCAGCTCGTCGAGGATGGGGAACACCGCGCTGCGGCCGCGATCCATGATGGACTGCCCGCCGATCTTGAAGACCTTGACGTCGGGCATCATGGCCACCGGCGAGTACTGCAGGCCCGGCGACTGCGCGGTCAGGGCGTTGCCCTCGAGAGAGCTGTGCAGCGAGCTGCGCTCGGGATCAGCCACGGGCGACCTCCTTGGTGATGATGGTGCCCACCGGCTCGCCGGCCAGCGCGGCGGTCAGCTGGCCCGGGCGCAGGCCGTTGATGATCTGGATCTGCTCGACGTGGCGCGAGTCGCGCCAGCACGGCCACAAGAGCTCGTCGAGCATGTGCTGGCGCGGTGGCGTGGCCAGGATGTCGGCCAGGGTGGCACGCTCGATGCGCTTGGCGTCGGCGTGCTGCTTGGGATCGCAGTCGTACATGCCGTCCTCGTCCTTGACGAAGATGATGCGGCGCATGCCCAGCACCTCGGCGACCATGAACAGGCCGAAGTCGGAGCCGTGGGTGGGCAGCGGGCCGCCCTCGGGCGGCGGCTCCCAGAAGTGGTAGGGCGGGATCGAGATGACGATGGGCATCATGCCGCTCTCCAGGTAGAGCGGCAGCTCCCAGAAGTGCTCGCGCTGCATCACGATGCTGCGGTGCTTGGCCAGCAGGGCGTTGAGCAGCACGGCGTTGGCCTCCTCCATGGCGCCGATGACCTGGGCCACGCCGCCGGTGGGCAAGCCGAGATCGATCGCGATCGCCACCGAGTGGCGCACCCGGGTGCCGCCGCCGACGCCGACGATCATCTTGTGCTTGCCGATGGCGCCGCGTAGCTCGTCGGCGACCGGGAGCACGCCGGCCTTGCCACGATCGAAGATGGAGTGGCCGCCGATCCCGACCAGGGTGACGTCGGGCAGGATGCTGAGCTCGCGCTCGGAGTGGGTCTTGGCGATGACGCGCCGATCGACCAGCGACTCACGCATCAGCGGCGACTCGATGTGGGTACGACCGTCGTCGGATACCAGCTTGCGACTCAAGAGGCCTCCTCGTGGGGAATGGGCTCGGGGTGAGCTTGGTGTTCGGCGGCGCGGGCGGCGCGCTGGGCGTCCCAGGCGCGCACCAGGTGGTGGGTGATGTAGCCCGACAGCACGCCGAAGATGACGTGGACGCTCATGCCGGGGATGAGGATCAGGTAGGCGGCGCCGGGCGCCTGCACGGTGAAGATGATGACGAAGATGGTGGCGAAGCGGCCGGCGGCGATGACGCCGCCGAAGATGGACCAGCCGATGGCGCCGGGGCGGCGGCCGCCGGCGGTCAGCAGCGGGACCAGGAGGTCGCACAGCAGGCCCGGCGTGATGTGCTTCAGGATCTCGAAGATGCCGTACTTGCCGTCGCCCATCAGGAAGGCGACCGTGCCCATGACCGCGCCCACGATGGTGGCGCCGAAGCGGGTGCGCGTCATCAGGCTGGCGATGATGTAGAGCGGCGTCAGCAGCACCAGCTTGTGGCCGGGGGCGATCGGGATCGAGGGCAGCACCTTGAGCGCCTTGATGCCCAGCATGGTGAGGACGACGCCGACGATGACGGCGAGATCGCGCGCGCGAGCGGCGCCGCCCTTGTCGAGGCCTTGCGCCTCGGCGTGGCGCTCGGCGCGGCCGATCTGGAGCTCGAGGCGGCCGAGGATGCCGCCGACGTCACCGCCGGAGAGACGCTTGAGGGCGGCCCAGAAGCCCTTGGGTTCGGGGGGGCCACCGCGGCCACCGCCACCGCCACCGCCACCGCCACCGCCACCGCCACCGCCACCGCGATGACGCCCTCGCCCACCGCCACCACCCATGCCGTCGCCCATCAGCGCCAGCACCGAGTCGATCGACACCGCCGCGATGCGCGGCACACCCAGCTTGCCGAGGCCTGCCGCGATGGCCCGCGCATCACCCGCGCGCGCCACCTGCGAGGCCAGGATGACCGTGACCACACGCAGCACCATCGTCACGCCGGCCAGCGCCGCGTGGCCCGAGAAGTCGACCGTGAACAGCCACAGATCGACCTGCCACACCGGTCCGCGCTTGCCGCCCTCGGTCAGCGCGAACGACAGGATGAGGAAGGTCGCGAAGCCCCACAGCTTGAAGATCTGACGCACCAGGCGCCGTGGCGGCAGCCCGATTAGCAGCCAGGCCGCGGCGTGCGCCGCCGCCAGCGCCGCGACCATCCACAGTTTCGGCACCACGAAGATGCCGATCGCGACCACCAGCAGGTACAGCACCCGCAGTCGTGGATCGAGCGACCTCTTCGCAACTGCCTGCATCTCCGGGGATCTTACTCCCCATTGTCGGCGGCGCGCGGCGATCTGGCGAAGCCAAGGTTCATCCGGCGCGGTGCCATCGCGTGTACGATGATCGCGATGTACTCACGCCTACGTGCACTGCGGCTGAGCCTGGCGGTGCTGGCCCTGCTGTGGCTGGCCCGCCCGGCCGCCGCCCAGGCCGACGATCCCAGGCGCGCGCTGGCCGAGTACAAGCTCGCGACCACGCACTACAACCTCAACGAGTTCGAGGACGCCATCAAGCACTACCGGGCGGCCTACCGCCTCAAGAGCGACCCCGCCTTCCTGTTCAACATCGGGCAGTCGTACCGGCAGCTCGGCGACTATGAGAGCGCCATCCGCTTCTATCGCAGCTATCTGCGCGACCTGCCCGACGCGCCCAACCGCGTCACCGTCGAGGCCCGCATCAGCGAGATGCAGGAGGCGCTGAAGATCAAGTCGCGCGCGCCGACCGATCCGATGAAGCGCGTGCGCCCCGACGACCCCCCCGCCAAGGTGCCCGACCCCACCCCGGCCGCCCAGAAGATCGCCAACGCCGCCCCGCCTCCCGAGGCAGCGCCCTCGCGCCAGCGCCGCCGCAAGGGCAGCGTGCTCGGCAAGTGGTGGTTCTGGACTGCGGTCGGGGTGGTCGCCATCGGTGGCACCGTGGCCATCGTGGCCGCAAGTGGCGACAGTGGAGGCACCGACGTGCCGCAGACTGCGCTGGGCGCCCAGGAGGCGTTCTGATGCGCGCACGGCTGATGCTGCTTGCGGCGCTGGGGCTGACGCTGCCGAGCTGCGGCGACGACGCACCGTCTGACACCGTCGTGGTGGTCACGGTGTCCTCGGGCGCCCCGGTGGTCGGCGCGCGCCGCTTGCAGGTCACGGTGCAGAACGAAGGCGACGCCAACATGCTGCTGTTCCCGGCGGCCGGCCCCACTGACGGGGAGATCGTGCTGCCGACCGACTTCGCCCTGCGCTTCGAGCGCGACCGCGAGGCGCCGCTGGACGTCACCGTGCAGGTGCTCGACGTCAATGGCGTCAAGCTGGTCGGCGGCAGCGCGCACCTGACCAGCCTGCTCCAGGGCGAGCGCAACGATCTCAGCCTGCGTGTCACCCCCGACGGCGGCGAGCTGCGCCGCCTCACCGTCACCAGCAGCGCGACCGGTGGCGCCACCGGCACCGTCACGTCGACACCCGCCGGCATCGACTGCGGCACCATCTGCAGCCACGACTACGAGGCCGGCACCCAGGTCACGCTGAGCGCGGCGGCCGACGGCAACGCCACCTTCATGTGGGGCGGCGCCTGCAGCGGCACCAGCAGCTGCGTGGTCACCATGGAGCAGGCGCGCACGGTCAGCGTCAGCTTCCTGGCCGGGCAGCCGGGCAAGAACACGGTCACGGTGTCGGCGCTCGGCGGCGGCACCGGCAAGGTGACCTCGAGCCCGCCGGGGCTCGACTGTGGCGAGGGCGGCACGGTGTGCTCGTTCGCGTTCGACACCGGCAGCGCGGTGGTGCTGACCGCGGCCGATGCCAGCGGCGTGCGCTACCACCTGTGGCGCAACGGCTGCACCGGCCTGACCACGTGTGATCTCGTGCTGACCAGCAACCAGAGCGTCGAGATCATCTTCGGCAGCCCGGGCATGACCCTGGTCCCTGCGGGCTCCTTCATGATGGGCTGCAGCGACGCCACCGGCTGCCCCAGCGACGCCGAGCCGGCCCACCTGGTCGAGCTCGACGGCTTCGAGATCGACGTGCTGCAGGCGACCAACACCGATCACCTGGCGTGTCGTGCCGCCGGGGTGTGCTCCGACGCCTGGAACACCGGCGCCGCGATGGATCTGCAGGCCGCCGGGGGCATCCCCTGGGTCGAGGCCGACAAGTACTGTCGCATGCACGTCGGCAAGCGCCTGCCCAGCGAGGCCGAGTGGGAAAAAGCCGCGCGCGGCACCGACGGCCGCAGCTACCCGTGGGGCCAGAGCTGGGACTGCACCTACGCCTGGTCGGCCGACGAGTGCACCGGCAGCACCCCCGACGTCGGCGCCAACACCAACGGTGCCAGCCCGTTTGGTGCGCTGAACATGGGCGACCTGACCTCGGAGTGGGTGGCCGACTTCTATGACGCCGCCTACTACGCCAGCAGCCCGATGCTGAACCCCATGGGGCCCGCCAGCAGCAGCAGCAACGTCTTCCGCCGCGGCTCGCCGGTGTGGCGCCGCGACGGCGCCGACCCCACCATGGCCACCGCCGAGCACGGCTTCCGCTGCGCGCGCTCGCTGCCCTGAGGGCAGCGCGGCGGCGCCGTCAAGGCATGCCGAGGCCGCCGGTGACCGGGAGATGGGCGCCGGTGATGAAGGCGGCGCCGTCGCCGACGAGGAAGCAGCACAGGGCGGCGGCGTCGTCGGGGCTGGCCAGGCGGCGCAGCGGGGTGCGCTGGGCCTCGGCGAGCTGGGCGCGCGGGGACACGTCGCGAGTGAGGTCGGTCGCGGTCAGGCCGGGCGACACCACGTTGACGGTGACGCCGACCGGGCCGAGCTCGACGGCCAGGCTGCGCGCCAGCCCGAGCAGCGCCGACTTGGCGGTGACATAGGCGGTCATGCGCGCGGGTGGCGTGCCCATGAGGGCGCTGGTGCCGAGCAGGATGACACGCCCCCAGCGGGCCGCCGTCATGGCCGGCTCCATGCGGCGCACCAGGGCGAGCGGCGCGCGCACATAGGCGGCCAGGTAGCCGTCGAGGTCGGCGTCGAGCGCGGGCTCGGACAGCTTGCGCAGGCTGAGCCCGGGGGTGGCCGCGTGGACCAGCGCGGTCGGCGGGCCGAGCTCGGCGTCGACGGCGGACAGATCGGGGCTATTGCTTGACAGCACGTCAAGCTGAACGGTCATCGCCCGGGCGCCGGCGGTGCGCAGCTCCGCCACCACCGTCCGGGCTGCCTCGGCGCCCTTGTGGTAGCCGACCACCACCGCCAGCCCGGCGCGGCCCAGCGCCAGCGCGATGGCCCGGCCGATGCCCCGGCTGCCTCCGGTCACCAGCACGACCCTGCCGCCCGCAGCCGGATTCGTGCTCGTGCTCGTGCTCGTGCTCGTGCTCGTGCTCGTGCTCGCCGCCGCCAGCAGCCCCACCGTCGCGGTCGCGCGCATCACCACGGTGCCGCTCTGGTTCCTGGCCTCGGCGCGGATCACCATGGTCTCCGCCGCGGCCGACCACTGCACCACCTCGCCGCTCACCACCACATGGTCGCCCGGCAGCACCGGGCGCACCCAGTCGACCTCGACCGAACGCCACAGCGCACCCGCCCCGGGCAGCTGCTTGCCGATCAGGGTCGACAGCAGCGACAGGGTGAGACAGCCGTGCACCACGCGCTGCGGAAAGCCCCACGCGCGTGCGGCCTCGCCGCTCATGTGCACCGGGTTGTCGTCGCCCGACAGCGCCGCGAAGGCATCGACCATCGCCTCGGTGATGGTCGCCGCCACTTCGGCCCGCTGTCCCACCGCGAAGCTCGTCACGAAGCCCCCTTCTCCTCCAGCAGCGCCACGATCAGCTCGACCGACAGCAGATCCGCGGTGTCATCGTCGCTGAACGCCACCGCGAACTCGGCCTCCAGCGCCATGATGAGGTGCACCACGTTGACCGAGTCCCAGGCCTCGACGTCGTCCTTCGAGGTCTTCGGCCCCACGCGCTCCAGCGGCACGTCGAACACATCGGCCACCACCTTGCGCACCCGCTCCAGCAGCAAGCTCATGCCTCCTTTTCGACCTCCGGTTTCCGCTTCACCACCGCCGGCCAGGCTGGCCCCTGGGCCGCGATGTCGCGCTCCCACGCGCCGTCACCTACCGCCAGCCAGCCACGCTCGTCATAGAAGGCGCGCACCGGCGCGTTCTTCGCCGTCTCCACCAGGAGCCCGCGCAGCCGCCGCGCCCCGCGTCCGCGCGCCTGCTCGGCCAGGTAGCTCAGGAAGGCATCCTCGACCTGGCGCCCCATCACCCGGCAGCTCATCAGCAGGCTGTCGATCTCCCACAGCCCCGCCTGCCCGGCCGCCTCGCCCGCCACCGCCTTCGCGATCCCCACACACACCAGGCCGAGATCGCCGAAGCGATCCGCCAGCCTGAGCCACGCCACCACCGCGTCGTCGGCGGCGCCCAGCCGGCGCACCTCCTCCAGCGCGTGCCGCCGCGTGGTCAGGTTGAACTGGTTGGTCTTGTGGAGCAGCTGGTGCACCCGCCCCAGGGTAGCCTCGTCGACGCGCCCGACCTCGGCCACCATCTCCAGCGAGCCCAGGAAGTCCTCTACCGAGCCCGCCTGCGCCGACCAGGTGCCACGCGCCGCATCCCCCGCCACCATGCCCGCGCGCGCACGATCCTCGGCCAGCAGGCGCGGCGCCTCCAGCCCCGGCGTGCGCCTGAGCGCCGCCAGATAGCCCGCCGGATCCGTGGGCAGCTCGACCACCTGCACCTCGGGCAGCGCGGCGCGCACCTCGGCGCGCTCGACCGGGCTGTCGTCCACGAACACCAGCGCATCGACGCCGATGTTGAGCGCCTTCGCGATGGCGCGCAGCCCGTCCGACTTGGGCCCCCAGCCGATCTCCATCACCGCGAAGTGCTCCGGGCGCAGCAGCATCTCGGGGTGCGTCGCCAGCGCCTCGCGCGCGACCGCGTCGTCGTTCTTGCTGGCCACCGCCAGCAGCATGCCGCGGCGCCGATAGCCCAGCAGCGCCGCCTGCAGATCCTTGTACAGCGCGCCCCCGCCGTCATCGCCCAGCTTCAGCCCCGCCGGCCCGTCATCACCCAGCACCCCGCCCCACAGCGTGTGATCCAGATCGACCACGATGCACTTGTGCGCCGGCCGCAGCAGCGCGCGCGCCGAGCCCGCCAGCCGCCGCGCCACCGCCACGTGCGCCTCGGTGCTGCCCACCGCGCGCGCCATTGCCCACAGCTTGGCGTCGGCGAAGCGCGCCGCGCCGACCTCGGCCACGGTGCCGGCATAGTCGAACACGTGCGCGTCGGCGACCTCGCGAAGCTCGCGCGCCAGCAGCCGGTTGTGCTCCGCCAGCAGATGCCCGAAGCCATCCGGGTCGCTGGCGTCGAACAGCGCCACCGGCCCCTCCAGCGCCAGGTTTGCCACCAGCACCGGCGCCGCCGAGCGCGCGCGCAGCTCGCGCGCCAGCCCGACCAGCCGACCGCGCAGCGCCGCCAGCCGCGCGGTGACGCCCGCCGGCCCCAGCTCGGGCGCCTCGTCGACCAGCCGCCGATCGACATCGCTCAGCCGCAGCACGACGGCCAGGACGTCGGGCGCCGAGGCCCACAGCGCCGACCCGGTGTCCAGCACCAGCTGCTCGAACTGGCCGAACGGCGCCGTCCACATGCGCAGCGGCAGCCCGGCGCGCGCCGCCTCGACCACGAAGTACGGCTCCAGCAGCTGGCCCGCGAACGACGCCAGCAACGCCACCCGCGGCTGCCCGCTGATCAGCGGCGCCAGCCGGCGCGCCGCCTTGAGCACCCCGGTCGGGCCCTCGGCCGCGGAGCTGGCGGCGGCGAGGATGGCCTCGACCTCGACCGCGGCTGAGACGCCGGAGCTCACTTCGCCCGCGCCTCCTCGCCCTTGTCCTCGCCCTTGTCCTTCGCTGGCCCTGGATCGGTCGCGGCCGGCTTGACCACCCGCCCTGGCACGCCCGTGATCATGGCCTGCGCCGGCACATCCACCGTAACCATGCAGCCCGCCGACACCGCGGCGCCCTCGCCGACCGTGACCCCCGCGATCACCACCGCGTGTGCCCCGGTCCAGGCCCCGCGCCCGATCACGATGGGCGCCCCCAGGGGCGTGCCATGCCGGTACGAGCCCTGGTGCTTGCTGTGCAGCGCGCCCGCCAGCACGGTGTACGGCCCCAGCATGGCCTCGTCGTCGAGCCGGATCCCGCCATAGCCCATCAGCCACGAGCCACGCGCGATCCAGACGTCGTCCCCGAGCTCGATGCTGGTGGTGTACGACGCGCTGACGTCCTTGGCGATCATCAGGTTCTTGCCGCACTTCTTGAAGCACGGCGCCAGCAGCCGACCGCGCAGCCGCTGCACTGCGCGAAAATCGGGCAGCGGCGCGGTCGCCCACATCACACCCTCGAACCAGGCGAACGCCAGCGCGCGCCTGAGCGGACTCTGTTCGACGATCTCGGTCGCGTCC
>Ga0154020_10004384_pt1 | contig 16816 bp, 17 predicted proteins | sample Klosneuvirus_201_FD_109709 | JGI IMG/M metagenome (GOLD analysis project Ga0154020, IMG submission 109709) | Active sludge microbial communities from wastewater, Klosterneuburg, Austria - Klosneuvirus_20160825_MG | ecosystem: Engineered > WWTP > Aerobic digester > Activated sludge | place...
GATTGCAAACAATCAGATACTGACCCTGATACCGGGTGCCGGACTCAATTACCAGATAGACGATAAAATGACCTTGTTTGCCGGTCTCCACCGCGGCTATGCACCGCCCAGGGTTAAAGACGCCATTTCCAATTCGGGCGAAGTGTATCAGCTGAACGCCGAAGAAAGCTGGAATTACGAACTGGGCTTCAGAGGCTTGTACAAGAAACTGCTGACTTACGAACTGACCGCTTTCTACATGGATTTCAGCAACCAGATCATACCTGTTTCCGAATCTTCGGGCGGCACCGGCAGCGGTTTGCTGAACGGCGGTTCAACCGTGCACAAAGGCATAGAGGCGGCCTACAGACTGAACATCTCGAGTCTGTTTAAAACCAGCAGCAAAATTGTGCTGAGCAACAACCTTACCTTTGTTCAGGCATATTACACCGGCGAGCGCTTCAAGAAGAGCGGAACCGAAACCATCAACATCAACGGCAATTCAACACCGTATGCGCCTGCCTATTTCCACAACGCATCGCTGAATGTGGAGCTGCCGTTCGGTCTGGGCATATTGCTGAGCGCCAATTTCACAGGCAAACAGTACACAGACGAACTGAATACCGTTGCCGCAGCAGCCGACGGGCGCAATGGTCTGCTGAGCGCCTACAAAGTGTTCGATGCCAATCTCTACTACAGAATTCCAAAGGCAGCCACCACTTTAAGCTTTACCGTAAAGAACCTGAGCGACGAGCGCTACATCGTATCCAAACGCCCTCAGGGTATACGGGTCGGTTTGCCGCGTTACTTCATGGCATCGGTACAGGTCGATTTGTAACATAAAACACAACGCATAAAAAAATCCATCAGATGCCTGATGGATTTTTTTATGATTCAGATTTAATCTTCGTCCGGACCGTGGTCTGGACCGACCCCAGGAGGCGGACCGTTTTTGTGGGGTGCACGGGCTTTCTCCATCAGGGTCTTCTTAAATTCACGCTCTACCATGGGCAGCATGGCCACCTTCTTAACGGGTAAAACCTTTTTAAACTTCTCGATGTAGGTTTTGTACAGATTGTTCTGGTCTTCGCGCAGCTTAATACCGGCGTTCAGATACTCTTCAGCCTGTTTGTCGTTCATAAACACCACATCGTTGGGCTTGTATTTCTTGTGAAAGCTGTCTCTGAGGGCCTTTTCTTTCTGCTTGTATTCGGTGTACAAGGGCCAGAAGGCTTTTTGTTCGGCCTCGGTAAGCGCCAGCTTTTCGTTGATGTAGGCTTTGCGCAGCGCTTCTATTTTGACCTTTTTATCCGGTCTTTCTTTTTTGGGTTGTGCAAAAGATTGCTGAGCGGTAAAAAGCATCAGCATAGAGAGGCATATGGGCAGCAAGCCGTATGCCTTTCGGCGTAAATTCGGGTTTAAAATGTTTGGGTTCATGTGTATAAGGTTGTTAAATGCCGTTGTCTTCGTCTAATATGGAGTATTCTGATTCCAGATCCTGCAGGAGATCTTCTTCGTAATAGGTGGCTTCTGCAATCTGGGTATTGTAAATGGAATCTACCAGTTGTTCCGGCAAGTAGGCTTCAAATTCCTCTTCATCCAGTTCCAGGTTGCCGGTGTATTCGGTCAGTTCGGCAGAATCCAGATGTTGCAGGCTGTAGCTGAGACCGGTATTGCTTTCGCTGCCAGGGTTGAACAATAAAAAGGCAAAACTGCCCAGTATAAGACTGGCGGCTATGGGCCAGGCGGCTCTGCTGAACCGGAATCGGGGCGCTGCTTTTGCCGTTTGCTCTGAACCGAGGGCGGCAAGAATGCGGCCATCCAGGGTCTCAAAGTAATTTTCGGGTACTTTGAATCCGTGCTTTGGCTTATTGCTTAAATTTGGATTCATATGGGTTAGACAATTTCGGTGTTTAAAGGTTTAAATGGGGTCGAGTTTGCTTTTAATTTTTTCGGCGGCAAAATGGTAGCTGGCTTTCAGTGCCCCTTCTGAAGTGCCTGTAATCTCGCTGATGTCTTTGTAAGACATCTCGTCAAAGTAACGGTACTGAAATACAATGCGCTGTTTTTCGGGCAGGGTAAGCAACGCCATTTGCAGGCGGCGTTCAATTTCATTGCCGTCCATTTCTGAACCGTTTTGTATGGCGCTGGCATAATGCCCGTCTCTGTCCAGCAGGGCATCAAACGACGAGAAGCGCTGCTTGTTTTTCAAAAGGGTCATGCTTTCGTTGTAGGCTATGCGGTAAATGAAACTGCTGAGGGCACTGCCGAACCGGAACTGTTCGGCATTCTTCCACAGTTTAATAAACACCATCTGCGTCACCTCGTCGGCATCGTCGTGCAGAATCACCAAACGGCGGCTCTGCCAGTATACCTTTTGTTTGTAGCGCCGCATCAACTCCCTGAAATGCAATTCAGAGCGTCCGCTGTCCAGAAACATTCTGAACAGTTCTAAGTCGCTTATGAGATTCAGTTGCTGCAATTTTGTGTTTAGACGTTTCCGGATGTGCTTGGTTTAATGCCGTGAAAAACATTTGTTCAGACCGCCGCCTTTGCATTAGCGGGCAATACCTGTGCCACAGCCTTTAAATTGCCGGTTTTATGTAAAAGGAAGGCTGTTTAATCCTGCATTTCTATGCGAAATCGCTTATTTTCGCTCCTGAAATGCCAGTGAACCGCCGAGTGCTCAACATTTTCCTGCTGATGGCCGGGTTTTGCCTGTTTTACTGGAACTGTTCGTTCAGACCGGATCCCGATTTTGCAAAAGATGTGGCCCCTTTAATACACAAGCACTGCACGCCCTGTCACAGTCCCGGTGGTGCAGCTCCGTTTTCATTGCGCACCTATGCCGAAGTGTCGGCCAAAGCCAGAATGATTGCTTTGGTAACCCGTTCGGGTTATATGCCGCCCTGGCCTGCCGACCGGCATTACAGCAGTTTTCAGAACGAGAAGACCCTTACAGAACAGGAAATTGAACTGTTGCAGCTTTGGTACAAGGCAGGCAGTTTGCCCGGCGATACCGCCGCTTTGAAAATGCCCGACACGAATGCCTTCCGGTCTGTGCTCGGCACTCCCGATATGGTGATCGATCTGCAGCCGGTAACGGTGGCACCCGATAAACGCGACCGGTTTTATGTGCTTAAGATACCCTACAGCATACCGGAACCCCGCTTTGTAAGAGCGGTTGAGTTTGTGCCCGGTCGCCCGGCCTATACCCACCACGTAAACGGCCATTACCTGCGCTTTTCAGACGAAACCGATCCCTTTGCAGGCAGCCGCTTAGCCGATACCGAGTCGCCCGGCTTCCTGACGCAGTTTGAAGCACTTTCTCTGAAGAACCGCGACGGCAGTACCCCTGAGCGGGTGCATTCGGCGGTGAATTACCTGCCCGGGGCTTTTGGCGTGCGCTATCCGGCGGGAATCGGCGGATTTGTGATGGGCCGGAAAGGGGCTTTTGTGGCCAATGACATACACTACGGTCCCTCCGCTATACCCTTTACCGACAGCTCTAAGCTCTACATATACTTTTCAAAGCAGGCACCCGAACGGCCAAGCTACGAGCTGATGATGGGCACCAATGGTGTATCTGAGATTGTGCCGCCCCTGCAGGTGCCTCCCGGAACCATCAGCAGACACAGTAGCCGGCTCAGCATTTACAACGACATTTCAATACTCACTGTTAATCCGCACATGCATCTGATCGGCACACGCTTTAAGGCCTATGCATTGAAACCAAACGGCGATACGGTTAAATTGATTCACATTCCGCGCTGGCAGTTTCGCTGGCAGTATTTTTACACCTACAAAAACCCCGTTAAAGTGCCCAAAGGCAGTGTGCTGGTGGTAGAAGCAGAATTCGACAACACGGCCATGAACCCGTTTAATCCCTTCGATCCGCCACGCCACATCGGTGAGCGTCTGGACAGGGGAGGTGCCAGCATGCGCACCACAGACGAAATGCTGCAGTTCATCATCACCTACATGCCTTACCGCAAGGGCGACGAAACCATAGACCTGACAAAACCATGAAATCCATCAAGCCCCTGCTGATTCTGTTTGTGTTGCTGCTGGCCGGTACCCTGGCCGTGGTATACCTATTGCCTTACCTGAAATCAGAAGGCAAGGTATCTGCCGAAGACCGCAGGGGCGGTACCGACATGGTGCTTAAAAATTACGGCGAAGACATAGACAGCGCCGCCGCCCTGTTTGGCATTTCGCCGGCTTACCTCAAAGCCCTTTGCATGCTGGAATGCAGCGGCAAAAAAGTGTTTCCGCATCGTTTTGAACCACACATTTACAAAAGGCTTAAAAAGGTAAAGTTCGGCACCTTGCCCAATTACGAACATGTAACCCGCGACATGCTGCAGGATGCCAACGACGATGCGCTTAAAAACCTGGCCAGCAGCTGGGGGCCATTTCAGCTGATGGGCTATAAGTGCCTGCTGCTGGGCATCAAGATACGCGACATACGCGGTCCGCAATCGGTATACTACGGTGCTAAATGGATAGACATGACCTATGGCGACGCGCTGCGCGAAAAGCGCTTTAAAGATGCGTTTCACATACACAATGCGGGTACCCCTTTTCCGGCAGATGGCAGAGCAAGAACCCACGATCCGCAGTATATTCAGAGGGGTATGAAATACATGCAGGTTTTCAGGTAAACGCGCCGATGGGCATTGCCGGAAGTCGGCCTGTTTCGTTTGGAAACTTGATAAAATAAAGGAAATACGGCCCTTTTTGCGTATATTTGTAATTCTTCGGAAATTCTGTATAAATGACTGTTCTCATAATTGTATTTTGTGTTTTATTGCTTCTGGCGTATCTGTTTGACATCAGTTCAAAGTATACCCGCATACCCTCTGTAATTTTATTGCTCTTACTCGGCTGGGTTGTCAGGCAGATTGTATTGCTGACGGGCATTAACATACCCGACCTGAACGTACTCCTGCCGCTGCTGGGCAGCATTGGTCTGATTCTGATTGTTCTGGAAGGTTCGCTTGAACTGGAGTTAATCGGCGACAAAAAAAAGCTGGTGCTGAACTCTTTTCTGATGGCGCTGATACCCATGGTCTTGCTGACAGTCCTTGTGGCCTTTATGTTTTACCAGACCGGTCATTATTCGTTTATGGATTGTCTGCTGAATGCCTTGCCGCTTGCGGTCATCAGCAGCGCTATCGCCATACCGAGTGTGCGCAACCTGGACAGGGCCAAACGCGAATTTGTGATTTACGAGAGCAGTTTTTCGGATGTTCTGGGCGTTTTATTCTTTAATTTCTTTATTGCCAATTCGCTTATTACCGGATACTCATTTTTGCATTTCGGAATGCAGATGCTGATTATGCTGGCCTTTTCTTTTCTGGGCACCCTTTTGCTGGCGTTTTTACTGAACCGCATAAAACACCACATCAAGTTTGTACCCATAATTGTGCTGGTGATACTGATTTACGAAATTTCGAAACTCTTCCATTTACCGGGCATGATTTTTATTCTGATCTTCGGTATTTTCATCGGCAACATCGAACATCTGAAACACTACAAATGGGTGGAAAAACTAAAGCTGAAAGCGCTGAACAATGAAGTGCTTCGCTTCAGGGAGATTGTAGGAGAGGCGGCCTTCATGGTGCGGGCGACTTTCTTTCTGCTCTTCGGTTTTCTGATCAGCACCGCCGAGGTCTTTAATCCTGAAACCATTTTACTGGCTTTGATTGTGTTCTCTTCACTGATTTTGCTGCGCCTGATTTTTCTTTTGTTGTTTAAATTACCGGTTTTTCCGCTGCTGTTTATTGCGCCGCGCGGACTGATCACCATATTGTTGTTTCTCTCCATTCCGGCAAGCCGTTACATTCCATACATAAACAACTCACTGGTCTTACAGGTGATACTGCTGTCTGCCCTGTTTATGATGATGGGCCTCATGTTTACAAGCAAAAGGAGGCTTAAACCCAAAACCGTTTAAAATGTCTGCAGAAACAACACTTGAAGACATGCGGACGGTATTTGAAACCGACCGGCTCAGCGTGCGGCCACTCACCGATGCCGATCTGTTGGGCTATACCGAAATGCAGAGCGATCCGGAAGTGATGCATTATACTTTAAGCAATGCCATGGATGCCAGCGCCTGCCGCACTGATCTGACCCATGTGATGCAGCAATACGATATGCCGGGCAATGCCCTCAGAATACTGGCGGTGACCCGAAAGTCCGATCACCACTGGATGGGCACCTGCATTTTATCTGAAAAAGAACCGGGCGTGCTGGAGGCCGGTTACCGGCTCAGACGCGAATTCTGGCAGCAGGGTTATGGTACGGAGGTGTTCGAAGGTCTTTTACACCACGCATTTGTGGTGATGAAATCGGATCGCGTGGTGGCAGAAACCGACATACGCAACACAGCTTCCAGAAAAATCATTGAGAAGAAAATGCATTTTGAAAGCGAGTTCTACAACACAGACCTGGATTCTGTAGACCGGCTTTACGGCGTTTCGTCTGAAGAATACGGTCAAAGCATGCCGCCTGAACCCGTTCAATAAGTTTCAGTCAATGTTTATTGTGTGTTTCTGTAGACCGTTTTACCCATGCGGCATACCCGTATGACTTTGGTTTTAAGCACCGTGTTTTCCTGAGCCATCAGCAAATTCTGATTCATCACCACATAGTCGGCATCTTTACCGACTTGTAAGGAACCCTTTCGGTGTTCCAGTTTGCAGGCTTTGGCGGCCCATATGGTCATGCCTTTCAGCGCTTCTGTGCATGTAAGCCTTTCTTCGGGCATAAACGCAGCCTGTTCGGGGGCATTGGCGTTTTTACGGAATACGGCGCTGTAAAATGTATACAGTGGATTGATGTATTCTACCGGGAAATCGGTGCCCAGCGGCAAATACCCGTTTTGTTTCAACAAGGTTTTGTAAGCATAAGCACCCGCCATGCGCGCGCGGCAAAGCCGGTCTTCTACCCAGGGCGCATCGCTGCTGGCATGGGTGGGCTGCACACTGGGAATAACGCTGTAGCGTTTAAACAAATACATGTCGGCGGTATCCACCACCTGAGCATGCTCTATGCGCCAGCGCCGGTCGTCGCCCGCCTTCAGATACAGGCCGTAGGTTTCCAGCATCAGCCGGTTGGCCGAATCGCCTATGCAATGGGTGTTAACCTGGTATTGTGTTTTTGTATACACCGTTTTGCAGAAATCGCTGTAAAAACCGAGGCTTTTCATAAACATGCCGGCATGCATTTTATGGTCGCAGTAGTCTTTTTTCAATCTGGCGCCGCGACTGCCCAAAGCGCCGTCTGCATACAGTTTAAAACTGCTTATGCGGGTATGTTCGTTTTCAAGAATACCGTTTTTCTGCGCATAGGCCAGCCCCGCACTGTCCGGATTCAGCATCAGGTACAGGTAAATGGAAAGCAGCTTTTTCCTGGAAAGGGAATCCAGAAACAGACAGTCGCCCAGATCCAGTCCGGCATCTGCCAGCGTGGTCAGGCCATGGCTGTAACATTCCGCTTCGGCTTTTTGCAACACCGGTATCAGCGTTTCCGCTTTGGGTGCTTCCATGATGCCGGCCACCAGGTCAACAGCGTTGTCTATCAGCACGCCGGTAGCTTGGCCATTTGACTGAACCACCATACCGCCCGACACAACTGTTTTTATGCTTATGCCGGCCATATCCAGGGCCTTCTGATTGCAGATGGCGGCGTGACCGTCTATGCGCTTCAGCATGACGGGTTTGTCCGGAAATAATTTGTTCAGCGCCACGTTTAAGGGAAATGCCTTTTCAGCCCAGTCGTTCTGATCCCAGCCGCGGCCTTGTATCCATGGGGTCTGAGGATTTTCGGCCGCAAAGGTTTTCAGGCGCTGCAGCACTTCGTCCCACGACTTAGTGCCCACCAGATCACAGGTCAGCAAAGTTTTGGCATAACCATAAAAATGACAGTGTGCATCGATCAGACCCGGGTAAACGTATTGCTTTCCGGCGTCCTGCATGGCCGAGTCGGGGCAGGTGTAGCGGTCCAGCAAATCTTTTCCGCCAATGGCGAGAATCTTTCCGTTGCGGATCACCATGACTTCGGCACTGGGCAAAGCATCGTCCATGGTGATAATCTGAGCATTGAATACAATGCTGTCTGCGCTTTCTTTCTGAGCAGTATTGCACGCGCCCAGCAAAAGCGAGGCTATAATGAGGTATTTATACATGTGTTAAGGACTGACCAGATTGATGCTGACGTTGCAATAGGGGGCAAAACCGGCTTTGTTCAGCATTACGTATGGCTGGGTGCCGAAAAAGCCTCTGAAAATCTCTGTGTTGTTTTCACCAAGGCTGTCTACATTATAGGTGTAGTTTTGACGCACACCTGCCTGAACCGATATCCAGAAGAAACCAATCAGTTGCCGCTGATAATCCAGTCTGAACCTGAGTTCGCTTCTGCGCAGTTCGAGATTCTTCGGATTGATGGGGCTGTTGTAAAAGATGCCGGTATTGTACAGTCTGTATGAGCTGCCTTCCAGTTCATAACCGGCCAGCAATATGCTGCGCGAATTGAATTTGCGGCGGTAGGCTGCCCGCGCCGGGAATAAGATTTCGGTGCCCCATTTGCGGTTCACAGAGGTGTAGTTGTACATTACCACCGGTATGTAGTTCAGTTCGCCGGCCCGGTAGGTTCTGGATAAACCCACGGCCCACTGAAACCGGTCGTGCGGACGCTTACCGTATAAAAAACTGCCCGAGCTGCGTATGGTGCTGAAATCGGGTTTGCGGACTTCTTCGCTCAGGCTGTAGTTGCCGTTCAGTTCGGCCATCAGCTGCACAATGATGAAACGCTTTTCGCCCAATGGCACAAATACGGTGCTGTTCAGGTTCAGGGCATGCAGACCTTGTTTGTCCAGCCTTCTGAAAAACTGTTCCTGCGATGAATCGGACAAAGGCAACTGGTAATCGCCAAGTGTTCTGTGGTAATTGCTGCGGGTATAGCCGCCGCCCAGCTGCCAGAGCAGTCTGGTTCTGGAAATGATGGGAATGTTGGCATTCAGTCGCAGCCCCGAGGTGCTGAAATCGCTTGTTCTGAGACTGTCCGGTTTTGCGTCTTCTTTATACGAGCCCAGGGGCGAAGCGCTGATGCTGTGCTTCAGAATATAGTCGTAGCCCAGCGATACAAAACGGTTGGGACTGAGGTCGAATATCTTCGGGTTACACCAGGTACGGATGCTGCTGTCGCTGCTGGCATTTTCATACTGGCTGTAATCTTCTTCGTCTTCGGCGGCCGGTGCTTTTGTGGTATCGGTTTGCGCCCACACCGCGTTCATGGTCAGACAGCTGATGAGCAAGAGGCCTGCCCGGCATTTGGATGTCAACATGCAGGTTTATTTGATCACCATCCGTTTCCATGTATCCGTTCTGCCGAGCGCTTTTATGCCGATATAGCCTCTGATGTCGAGCACATTGTCGTCTTTCATATTGATCACGCAATTGTAAGTGCTGCCATTCTCAGGGTCGTAAATGGTGCCATCACTCCATTCGTTCTTGCCTTTAAAGACAAAGTCTTTCAGAATGCGGTAACCTTTCAGCGGAACACTGCGCATAGCCGTATCCGGGTTGTTCTTGTCTGTCTTAGGCTTTTTGCTGACGGGATCCATAGGCTCTTTAAGCCACACAATTTTGCCATAGTACTTAGTGCCTATCTTTTCAATCTTGATGCGCGATCTGCCATTGCTTGGTTCCCATACGCCCACCAGTTTGTCGGCAGTGGCATCGGCGCCGGTAAACGACATGATGGCCAGTGTGCACATCAGTAAACCTGTTTTGATGATGTTTGTATTCATAAATGGATTATTTGCATTCTATTTCAAATTCCAGCCTGCATTTAAAGTCAATGTTGGCAGAGGTGTCTGCACCGATCAGTGCATCGCCCACCAGGAAAATCTGCTTCTGTTTGAGAATCTCAGACAGCTTGTCTTGTTCGCCCGCCACCTTCAGTTCAGCCTGCTGCACATTTTTCGGGAAAGGATTCAGCACGGCAATCTGCATCATATCGCTGTTTTCGGAAGCCAGTTGCAAGGTAATGGACTGATACAGGTTGAAGTCGGACGAATCGCTGACGGCGATGCCGGCCTTTTTCAATGTGATGCGGCTGATCTGATCCATGCTGAGCTTATGGTCTTTTAAAAACTGTTCGAGTGGTGCATTCAGTTCCGTCTGTACGGTGTTGGATCCTTCAAAGAGCGGTCCTTCGGCAAACATGGCGACGTCTTTCAGTTCAAAACTATATTGTTTTTTCTGGTCTTTACATGCAGCTGAAAAAAACAGCAGCAATACCATATACATGTACAAAGGTAATTTACGCATAATGCAATATTAAGGTTTGCCTCCAATATTTGCAAACATCTGCGCTTAAGTTGCCGGGTTGTGCTCATACAGAATACATTGCACATCTGAATATACGGATTTGCGCAGTTCCGGCGGCCAATTTGTCTGCTCAGAAGTGTTTAGACATCCAGTGCAGCAACTGTGTTGCATTCAGTTGTTTTTTTGACTGAAAGTAAGTCCGGATTATGCCCTGTTTTTATTAATTTTGCGCAATGAATTTTCCAAGTCCCAATTTATTTGAGGAGAACCACGATCTGTTTAAACGAATTGGTGCACTGGCAGACCGCGAAGGCTTGGAACTGTATCTGATCGGCGGATTTGTGCGCGACATTTACCTGCAGCGCGAAAGCAAAGACATCGATTTTGTGGTGATTGGAAAGGGGATTGATTTTGCCCGCAAGGTGGCGGCCGATTTAAAAAACGTTAAATTCAGTTTTTTTGAAAACTTCGGAACCGCTCAGCTGCTTTACAATGACCTGATCATAGAATTTGTAGGGGCCCGCAAAGAAAGCTACCGCAGCGACAGCCGCAAACCGCTTGTGGAAGAAGGTACGCTGCAGGACGATCAGGAAAGACGCGATCTGAGCATCAACGCCATGGGCATAGGCATGAACCGGCAAAATTTCGGTCAGGTCATTGATCCGTTCAACGGTCTGGAAGACCTTGACCGGCAGATCATACGCACCCCCATGGATCCGGACACAACCTTCAGCGACGATCCGCTGCGCATGATGCGCGCCATCCGTTTTGCGGCCCAGCTCGGATTCAGAATAGAAGAGAAAACATTTGAAGGCATAGAGCGCAACAAAGAACGCATTAACATCATTTCGCGCGAACGCATTGCCGACGAGCTGAACAAGATCATACTGTCGCCGCTGCCATCCATCGGTTTCGAATATCTGTTCGACACCGGTTTGCTGAAACTGATTTTTCCGGAAATGGCCGCCCTGCATGGCGTGGAAACCATTAACGGATTAAGCCATAAAGACAATTTTTACCATACGCTGAAGGTATTGGACAACTTGTCTGCGCTCAGCAAAGACCTCTGGCTGCGCTGGGCCGCCATATTGCACGACATCGCCAAACCGGCCACCAAACGCTTTGAGCCGGGAGTGGGCTGGACCTTTCACGGACACGAAGACAAGGGCAGCCGCATGGTGAAATCCATTTTCACACGCCTGAAACTGCCGCTGAATGAGAAGATGAAATTTGTCGAAAAACTGGTTTTGCTGCACCTGAGGCCCATTGTACTGTCTCAGGAGAAAGTGACCGACAGCGCTGTCAGACGGCTGATGATGGAAGTGGGCGAGGACATAGACGCGCTGATGCTGCTCTGCAAAAGCGACATCACGAGTAAAAACGAGAAAAAAGTAGAGCGCATAAAGCAGAATTTTGCCCAGGTGGAAATCAAAATCAAAGCGGTTACCGAGCGCGATTATCTGCGCAACTGGCAACCGCCGGTATCCGGTCTCGACATCATGCAGAAATTTGAAATTGTGCGCAAAGAACACATCGGTGTGCTGAAAGAGGGCGTGAAACAGGCCATACTGGATGGTCTGGTGGAAGATACGCAGGAAGCCGCCATGGCCTATTTGTGCACAAAAGCAGCAGAAATGGGCATAGCAGAAAAAATAAAAATATAATTACATTTGCATCTCATATGATCTATCGTTTTAAAGTTTGGTTTGAAGAAGATGAAGACATTTTTCGTGTAATAGACATCAACCCGTCTGCTACTTTTCTTGAATTTCACAACATCTTGCTGGATTCCATCGGTTTTAAGAAAGACATGCCCAGTTCTTTTTACTGTTCAGACGACAACTGGAGAAAAGGCAAGGAAATAACCCTCAAGGAAAGCGGCAAGCTGCTGATGGAAACAGCCAAACTGAATGCCCATGTAAACGATCCGCACCAGAAGTTTATCTATATAACCGACTTCAACGAGCAGTGGACCCTGAATGTGGAATTGCAGAGCATACAAAACGATGTAAAAGGCATCTCTTATCCGATAGTGTTCAAAACAGCCGGTAAAGCGCCCAAACAGAACGAAGGCGTGGGCCGGTTCAAAACCGTTGACGAAAACGAGTTCGACGAGATTGCCAACAAACTGGTAAGCAAACACGCTCCGCTGATAGACGTCGATTTTGACGAAGAAGGTTATGGCGAAGAAGGTGAGGATGTGGACGAGGAGGCAGACGAGTTCGGCGAAGCAGAAGGCGGAGAAGAAGAGATCTGATGAGCAGCAGGGTCACATTCTTAGGCACGGGCACCTCACAGGGCGTGCCGCTGATTGCCTGTACCTGCCGCGTTTGCAGCAGCTCTGACCCATTAAACAAACGCCTGAGAAGCAGCATACGCATTGAAAGCGCCGGTAAAAACATCGTTATAGACAGCGGTCCCGATTTCAGACAACAGATGCTGCGCTCGCACACCACACGACTCGATGCCCTGCTGTTTACCCACGAGCACAAAGACCACATTGCCGGCATGGACGACATCCGGGCCTACAATTACATACACCGCACCCCCATTGATGTGTATGCATCAGAACGGGTTCAGGAAGCACTCAGGCGCGAATACCAGTACATCTTTTCTGATTTCAAGTATCCGGGCATACCCGAGATCAATCTGCACACGATAGAAAAAGACCGCGACTTTATGATCGGCGAACTGCGTGTAAGCCCCATCGAGGTTATGCATTACCGATTGCCCGTTCTGGGTTTCAGAATCCACGATTTTACCTACATCACCGACGCCAATTACATTTCGGATGCCGAAAAGGACAAAATCAGAGGGTCAAAGGTTTTGGTGCTGAACGCCCTGCGTCACGAAAAGCACATCAGCCATTACACGCTTGATGAAGCCATTGCCCTGGTGCGCGAACTGGAAGTGCCCGAAGCCTATTTCACCCACATCAGCCATCAGCTGGGCCTGCACCACGAAATAGAAGCGCAGCTGCCCGAAGGCATGCATCTGGCTTACGACGGCCTGGAGCTGGAAATCAGCTGAAGTCACCGGTGGCAGTCAATACATTAATTTTTCAGCAGTTTTTCGTAGAGGGCTATCCATTGCGCGCTAACACCTGCGTTGCTGTAATGGGCTTCCGCAAACTGTTTTCCGTTTTCAGCAATGCGGTTTCTTAGTTCCGCATCGTTCAGCAGACTTAAAACCGCCTGTGCAAAATCGGCTTCGGTATCGGCAATCAGGCAGTGTTCGCCGTGCTTTATTGGCAGACCTCTGGCGCCGAAACTTGTGGTGACCACCGCTTTGCCGACCATCATGGCTTCTATGGTTTTTATGCGTATGCCGCTGCCGCTGCGCAAAGGCACCACCAATATCGATTTATCGGCTGTAAACGCATTTAGATCGTCTATTTCGCCCATTATCTGAAAGCGTTTGCTTTGCCAGTTATGGTAGTGTGCAGGCATGTTCTTGCCGGCCATAAAAAAAACGGACGTGGCATTCTGCTGTGCTATCAATGGCCATATCGATTTGTGAAACCACTCCATAGCTTCCTGATTGGGCATCCATTCCATCGATCCCACATGGTAAACCGTGTTGAAATCGACCGGTGTTTCGGGCAGTGGCTTCGTTTCTATACCCGCCGGTATGCTGTCTGAGAGGCCTTTGAAGCCCATTGCGTCAATTGCTTTTTTATCGTCTTCTGTTATGCTGACCACCGCATCAAACCGGTGCACAATGTTCTGTTCAAAGCGCTTAAGCCGGCGGCTAAGCAAATGCAGATACCATTTTTTAAGCCCCGGGCGGCAGGTGTCGGCCAGACTTTCCCATATTTTGTATTCGATGTTGTGCTGCCTGAGCAGTTTTGGAATGCTGCAATCCAGACCTTCGGCGTATCCGGCTACAAACAAGCCTTCGAAATGAATCAGGTCGTAGGGCTTGTCGTTCAGTTCTTCCAGTATGTCTGCTCTGAACTCCGGTGTCATAAACCGCTCAATGTTGTAGGATTTGTCTGTAAACAGATTGCGCAGAGCAGGCCAGAGCTTCACAGAGGTATCAATGTTGCGGTAACCGACCATCTCCAGAAACCCCCACTGCTTTTGCATAATTTCATCATCTGCAAAATGTTTGTTCGTGTTCAGAGATAAATACGAGACCTCAACGCCGGCGTCCGACAAACCTTTTAACAGATTGTAAGTGGCTATGGCGCCTCCGTCGCGGAGCGGCCAAGGAATCCGGCTGCCTATGATCAATACCTTCAAAACGGTTCAAAATTAAGCTGAAATTTACGGCTTCAAAGGAATTTTACAAAAATATTTGGAATTTTGAGAGATATGTTTACCTTTGCAGTCCTATTTTAAGCAATGGCAAACCACAAATCATCGATCAAAAGAATCAGGCAAACTGAAGTGAAGAACGAAAGAAACCGTTACCAGCACAAGACTACACGTAATCTGGTAAGGAAACTTCGCGATACTACCGATAAAACCGCCGCTGTTGCACTTTATGTGGAAACAGCAAGCATGCTTGACAAACTGGCCAAACGCAATGTCATTCACAAGAACAAAGCGTCCAACCTTAAATCAAGCTTGTCTGTTCACATCAACAGCCTGAATTAAGACCTTAACTCAAAAGTGAGCCTCCGGAAACGGGGGCTTTTTTTATGCCCGTAATTTCGAAAAAATTTCTATCTTTGCGGCCATTATCAATCCGATCAATTAAACAATCTTATGGCAGATATTTTTGAAAAAGTAGTGAGAAACATGGGACCACTTGGTGCCCACATCAAAGAAGCACACGGTTATTTTACCTTTCCGAAACTGGAAGGCGAAATCGGCCCGCGCATGATCTTTAACGGAAAAGAAAAACTGAACTGGAGTCTGAACAATTACCTTGGGCTGGCCAATCACCCCGAAGTGCGCAAAACAGACGCAGAAGCAGCTGCAAAATACGGAATGGGTTACCCGATGGGTGCCCGTATGATGAGCGGTAACAGCAATCCGCACGAACAGCTGGAAAGAGAACTGGCCGCATTTGTAGGCAAAGAAGACGCTATACTGCTCAACTTTGGTTACCAGGGCGTTGTGTCCATCATCGATGCGATGGTAGACCGCCACGACGTAATTGTTTACGATGCCGAATCACATGCCTGCATAGTAGATGGTGTGCGTTTACACGCCGGTCACCGTTTTCAGTTTAAACACAACGATATGGAAAGCTGCGAAAAGCAGTTGCAAAGGGCTACCCGCCTGGTTGAGAAAAGCGGCGGTGGCATATTTGTAATCACAGAGGGTGTATTCGGCATGAGCGGCAATCAGGGCAACCTGAAGGGCATCGTTGCGCTGAAAGACAAATACAACTTCAGACTCTTTATAGACGATGCACACGGTTTTGGTACCATGGGCAAAACAGGTGCCGGTACAGCCGAAGAGCAGGGTGTAACCGATCAGATAGATCTGATCTTCTCTACATTTGCCAAATCTATGGCCAGCATCGGCGCCTTTGTGGCCGGTCCGAAACCCATACTCGATTTCCTGCGCTACAACCTGCGCTCACAGATATATGCCAAGTCACTGCCCATGCCTTTGGTTTTAGGTGCCCTGAAACGCCTCGACCTGATCAGAACCCAGCCAGAACTGAAAGAGAATCTGTGGACCATTGTAAATGCGCTGCAAAACGGACTTAAAGCGGCCGGATTCAACATCGGAACCACTTCAACTCCGGTTACACCGGTGGTGCTGAATGGTACCGTTGCCGAGTCGACCCACCTGACCTTTGATTTGCGCGAGAATTACGATATTTTCTGTTCCATCGTGGTTTACCCCGTTATACCAAAAGGCCTGATCATTCTGCGCCTGATCCCGACAGCCGTGCATACCCTTGCCGATGTTGAACGCACCATTAAAGCTTTCAAAGAAATCAAAGAAAAGCTGGATGCCGGTGTGTACAATCAGGAAAAACTGGTGAACGCCGCAACAAACTGATTTCCCCGCTTTTTTATTTCGAAAGGTTTTCATAACTTCGGATAAGCGTTTTGGAGTGGTGTCTGCAAGGACACTCGTCTGCAAGCGTTAAAACGGAATTATGAAAACCTTACGCGCTTATTTTGATTTTACCAGATCCGAACGCAACGCGGCTTTAATGATGCTGACGGCTTCATTGCTGCTATTGGCCATTCCTTATGTGTTTAGGCCAAAAGCCGATGCGCCTTCCGATTTTTCCATCTTACAGGCCATTGCCGACGACACAAGCTGTGAACCGGATGTTTCAGAAGCCCATTCAAATTATGACAGGAAACGGCATGCATATGCTAAACCGTTTGCGTTTGACCCGAATAGTGCTGATGAACAAACACTTGTAAAACTCGGGTTTAAACCCTGGCTGGCCAAACGGGTTCTGAAATTCAGATCAGCCGGGGGACGTTTTAAAACGGGTGCAGACCTTTACAAATTGTATGGTGCAGACAGCGTTCTTCTGGACAGATTGCAGCCCTTTGTGCGCATAAAACCGTTTGA
>Ga0154020_10004385_pt1 | contig 16814 bp, 18 predicted proteins | sample Klosneuvirus_201_FD_109709 | JGI IMG/M metagenome (GOLD analysis project Ga0154020, IMG submission 109709) | Active sludge microbial communities from wastewater, Klosterneuburg, Austria - Klosneuvirus_20160825_MG | ecosystem: Engineered > WWTP > Aerobic digester > Activated sludge | place...
GGCGACCACTTCGTCCGGATTCACGCCTTGATGCGGCGGTTTGTTGACGAGCGCATGCGCCGTTTCGACCACCCGCGGCATGCGGGTCATGCCACCAACCAGCACCAGTTCGTCAATTTTTTCCGCGGCAATGCCAGCGTCCTTCAGGCACGCCTTCACGGGGGCAATCGTTCGCTCGAAAAGAGAATCCGTGAGTTGCTCCATCTTGGCGCGCGTGAGCTTGGTCGAAATATGCTTCGGCCCGCTGGCGTCCGCTGTGATGAACGGCAGGTTGATGTCGTATTGCTGCGCGGAGCTGAGGGCGATCTTGGCTTTTTCGGCCTCTTCCTTGATGCGCTGGAGGGCGTCGGGCTGCTTGCGCAGGTCCATGCCGTTCTCCTTCTTGAACTCGTCGAGAATCCAGTCCATCAGGCGATTGTCCCAGTCGTCACCACCGAGATGCGTGTCGCCGTTCGTGGCTTTCACTTCGAACACGCCATCACCGATTTCGAGAACGGAAATATCGAACGTGCCGCCGCCCAAGTCGTAAACGGCGATCTTCTCGTCCTTCTTCTTGTCGAGGCCGTAAGCGAGCGAGGCTGCGGTGGGCTCATTGATGATGCGGAGCACTTCGAGACCCGCGATGCGGCCGGCGTCCTTCGTGGCCTGGCGCTGCGAGTCATTGAAATAGGCAGGCACCGTGATGACGGCTTGCGTGATCTTTTCGCCGAGGCGCGTTTCGGCGTCGGACTTAAGCTTGGCGAGGATCATCGCGGAAACTTCGGGCGGGGAATATTGCTTGGTCTTGCCGCCCTCTTCGACTTCGACGGCGCAATCGCCGTTCGAGGCGCGCACGACTTTGTAGGGCATGCGCTTAATTTCTTCCTGCACTTCATCAAACTTGCGGCCCATGAAACGCTTGATGGAGTAAATCGTGTTGCGCGAGTTGGTCACGGCCTGACGCTTCGCCGCGTCGCCGACGACGCGTTCACCGCTCTTGGTGAAGGCGACGACGGACGGGGTCGTCCGTTTGCCTTCCGAGTTTTCCAGAACGAGCGGGTCGCCCCCGTCCATCACTGCCATACAGGAGTTCGTCGTTCCCAAATCAATGCCGAGCACTTTAGCCATAAAATCGTTTAGTTAGAAAGTTACGGGAGTATCTAAGCAATGGTGGTGCCGAGCGTGCCAATGTTTTATCAAGATGCAGTTGCAGAACGACTTAGGTATTATTCTGGGGTGTTGTAGCCGAGGCGCGCGTGAGCCATTTGGCGCCGCGATGGCACACTTCGGGTCGCGTGTGGCACAGTCTGTGGCTCACGGCACACTTTGAGAAGCCCATTGCCCGAGAGGAAACCAAGCTTGACCACATTGCTTCCTGTGGGAAATTCCCACCATGAATGAAGTGCTCTACATGGACAAGGGGCGGGTGACGATTCCTAAAGAGTGCCGCAAACGGCACGGACTAGAGGATGGTTCGACGCTGCTCTTCTTTGAAACCAAGTCCGGCGCGCTGGTGCTCAAGCCGGTGAAAACAAAGCCGGAAATGGACTTGGTCGATCACCTTCTTCGCTTCAAAGGGATTGAGATCCCCGAACGGAAGCACATCTGCCCGCCCCGCGTATGAAGCGCTGGTTGCTCGACACGAATATCGTGTCGGAACTTTCCAAGGAACAGCCCGATGCTGCGTGTCTGAAATGGCTGGGTGAACATCGTGGTCAATGTTTCATCTCCGCGATCACAGTGGCGGAAATTGCGTTCGGCATTGAACGGTTGGCGGACGGACGTCGCAAGACGGAACTCGCCCGCCTGTTTGCGTTCTTGCTTGAGGACTACGAGGGGCGGTTCTTCGATTTCGATGGGAACGCCGGACGCGAATGGGGACGCTATGCTGCTGAGTTGGAGGCGGATTTCGGAGCGGGCTGGTTCGAGCAATTCGACCTTCGCGACACGCAGATTGCCGCCATTGCCCGCGAATACGAACTCACCATCGCGACGCGGAACATCAAACACTTTCCATTTTGCGATGTGGTAAATCCGTTCGTTGCGAGTTAACCCATCACGCCAGCCGCGCCCGGAAGCGGAGCGATGCCAGCGCGAACAGCACCACGCCCATCACCGCGAGGACGGTGTAGTGCCCCCAGTAATCCGCCACGGTCGCGCCGCGCAGCATGATCGCTCGCATGAGTTCGATGAAGTAGGTCGCGGGGATGATGTTGCTGAGCCATTGGAAGATTTGCGGCATCGTCTCGCGCGGGAACAGGAACCCGGAAAAAAACACCGACGGCAGGATGAGCGCCATCGTCATCTGCATCGCCTGCATGTGATTCTCCGCCTTGGTCGAGATCAGCAGTCCCAGGCTCAGCAGCGCGAAGACGAACAGGAACGTGGCGAGAAACAGCGCTGAGATGTCGCCGCGGATTGGGATCTGGAACACCCAGCGCGCGACGAGAAAAATCACCGTGGCCATCGTCATCGAGACGATGAGATACGGCGTGAGCTTGCCGAGCATCAAGCCTGAGCGCGACAGCGGCGCGACGAGGAGGTTTTCCAGCGTCCCCTTTTCGCGTTCGCGCACAAGCGACAATGCCGTGGCGAAAACCGTGGCGATTTGCAGCGCGATGCCCATAACGCCGGGCACAAAGAAATTCGCGCTCTTCATTGTGGGGTTATAGAGAATCTGCGGGCGCACCTCGACGGGCATTTCACGGCGGCCAGTCTCCTGCATGAGTTGCAACATCGAATCGCGCATCGCGAGGCCCATCGAAGTTTGCAACGCCTGCATTGCGACGGTGGAACTGGAGCCGTCGATCAACACCTGCACCTTCGCGCCACGACCCGCCCGCGCATCGCGCGTGAACTCCGGCGGGATCTGCAAGCCGACGTAAGCCTTGCCTGCGCGGATGGTGGCTTCGAGTTCTTTGACGCTCTGAACTTCTCCGATGATCTGGAACGAACTCGTGTTCGCGAACTTCTCGATCATCTGCCGGCTCTCGACGGAGCGGTCCTGGTTCAATACGACGGTCGCCATGTGCTTCACGTCGTTGTCCAGCGCGTAGCCGAACGCAATGATCTGCACGATCGGCGGGAAGAACATGAAGAACAGCGTCGTGGGGTCACGAAACATGATCGTGAATTCCTTGAGCAGAATCGCGTTGAAGCCGCGGAAGAGCTTGCTCATGGCACAACCTCCTCGGCGATTGGGGAAAATGACGAAGCCCTAAACCATAATGACGAAGGAATGACGAAATCCGAATGACGAATAGAGATGCGCACGCGTCCGGTGCCCCATTCGTCATTCGTCATTTGGAATTCCTTCGTCATTATGGTTTAGAAATTAGTCATTTCTCCTGTTCCGCTGTCAGTGTCACGAACACATCTTCCAGCGACGGCGCGATGGGCCGGATGTCCGCGGTCTGAATCTTCACTTCCGCCAGACGCTCTTTGATCGCCGCATCGCTCACGCCCGCGTCGAGTAGCAGATGCATGGATTGACCGAACACCGTCGCGCCGCGCACGCCCGGAAGCTTGCGCGCCGCCTGCAAGCCGACTGTGACATGATCACACGTCACATCCACGCGGCGCGTGCCGGCGGGATTCACGGCGGGGAGCTGCTTCAACTCGTCCGGTTCACCACAGACGATGAGCTTCGAGAGATAGATGTAGCCAACGTGCGAGCAGCGCTCCGCCTCGTCCATGTAATGCGTGGTGACGAACAGCGTGATGCCCCGGCTGGAAAACTCGAACAGCAAATCCCACAGCTCGCGCCGCGCCACCGGATCAATACCTGCCGTCGGCTCATCGAGGAACAGCACGGTCGGGTTATGGATCAGCGCACACGCCATCGCGAGCCGTTGCCGCCAGCCGCCTGAGAGCAGCGCCGCACGCCGCCCGACGTAAGGCGCGAGGTGCGTCATCGCGATGAGTTCATCCATGCGCCGCCGGAGCGCCGGACCGTTCAAGCCGTAGAGTCGGCCATAGAACAGCAGGTTCTCCGTCACCGTCAGCTCGTCGTAGAGCGAGAACTTCTGCGACATGTAACCAATGGTGCCCTTGAGCTCTTCGCTTTCTTCCGTCACGTCATGCCCCGCGATGCGCGCGCTGCCGCCGCTTGGCGCAAGGATGCCGCACAGCATCCGGATGACCGTGGATTTGCCCGAGCCATTCGGCCCGAGGAACCCGAAGATCGAACCCTTGCCGACCGAAAAGCTCACGCCATCCACCGCCGTGAAATGGCCGAAGCGCTTCGTCAGGTTTTGGACTTCGATCATGGGTTGGTTTCGACTTGCTGGGCCGCAGGTTACGCCGATTGGCGAAGATGGAAAGTGCGCGCATGACTCAGATGTTCATCGGATGGATTTGTGACTGGCTCCCGGCCATAATCCGTCCACTACACACCGACAAAAACGCGCTGTAGTTGATTTCATCCATGAAAAACCTGACGCGACGCAGTTTCATCAAATCTTCCTTGCTAGGGGCGGGCGCACTCACCCTGCCGAACTTGTTGCCCGGGCATATCTGGGCGGCTGAAACCAAGCCCAACTCCCGGCTGACGGTGGGTTTCATCGGCATGGGCAGGCAATCCGGAGGTTTGCTGGGCGGTTTTCTCGGTCAAGGCGCGCAAGTCGTGGCGGTTTGCGATGTGGACACGACCCGGCGCAACGCGGCCAAGAAACGCGTGGATGATCATTACCAGGAGCAGGCGGGCGCGGGCGCGAAGGCGACGGTGTGCGCAGCCTACAATGACTTTCGCGACCTGCTCGCCCGGCCAGACATCGATGCTGTGTGCATTGCTACACCCGACCACTGGCATGCCATCATCACCATCGCCGCCTTGCAGACCGGCAAGGATGTGTATTGCGAGAAGCCGCTCACACATAACATCCATGAAGCCATCGCAGTGATGCAGGCCGTGACCAAGAACAAGCGCGTCCTGCAAACCGGGTCGATGCAGCGTTCAATGAGCGAATTCCGGGTGGCCTGCGAACTGGTGCGCAACGGTGCCGTTGGCAAAGTGGAGCGGGTGGAATGCAGCTTCGGCCTGCCACCGGTCGCGTGTAACTTGCCCGAGGAGCCCATGGAACCCGGACTGGACTGGGATTTCTGGCTCGGCCCGGCACCGGTGCGGCCCTACAACTCCGTTCTCAGCCCGCGCGGGATTCCCCAAGATTATCCGCGCTGGCGGAATTATTATGAGTATGGCGGCGGCATGGTCACCGATTGGGGCGCGCATCATCTCGACATCGCGCAATGGGGCTTGGACACGGACGAGAGCGGGCCGGTGCGGGTGCTGCCTCCGCCGAAGTCCACGGATACGACCGGTGCCACGCTGGTTTACGCCAATGGCGTCACCGTAAAGCATGTGAATGGCTTTGGGGTCGATTTTCACGGCACGGAGGGGCGGGTGCGGGTGAACCGGGGCAGGTTTATCTTCGAGCGAGGTGGAAAGGTCATCGCGGCTTACCGTGGCCGGCAGGATGAGGACACGAACTTGCAGGAGCAAATCACCTTGGTCCGGGACGAATATTTAAAAGACGCGAAGGTGAAACTGTATGTCAGCCGCAACCATGTGGCAGACTTTCTGGAGTGTGTGAAATCCCGGAAGCGGCCAATCACGCACGAGGAGATTGGTGGACGCTCGGTGATTTGCTGCCACCTGATGAACATCGCCTACCTGCACCACGAGAAACTGGATTGGAACCCGAAGCAATTCACCTTCACCAAGGGCACCGGCAATCCGAAATGGCTGACCCGCGATTATCGTGGGCCGTGGAAGGTGTGAGCCGAGTTTGACGACGATTGCGGATCTCGGAGACGGATGGCGTAGTCATCCATCGCCTAAAATCGCCGAAGCGTTTCGTCAGTTTTTGGACACCAATCGTGCTGCTAGGAATCTCCGGTGTGCTCAAAGCCGTATGTAATGGTAGGCATAGACCCCGTCGGCGATTCGATAATGAGAGTAATCCTTCTCGAGATGTTTCTTTGTGTAAACGATTCCGATTTCCCGTTCGGATACGAAGAATACCTCCGTGCTCCCCCTGTTTGTAGTGACGAGGACATATCTAAACTTGCCTCTCAGCGCTTCGGGCAACTCGGATTCCGCTACAATTAATGAAACATGCACGAGCGCAGAATATGGCTCAGCTGGAGGTGAATTCGTTGCCAGAGTTCCAGCTCGGAACCGTTGTGCAATCAAGTTTGAGCAATCCTTCAATGTTTGGATTGGGAGATTTCGATTGAGTCGGTGACCGACGCCGATCGTCTCAATTCTTGCACCGGGCGGAAGAAGCCCAAAAACCAGCGCCACCTGCAAAATTTGCACTACGAAAAATGCGGTGATCCGTTGAGGCGATGACTTGAAGCAACGAAGCGCTATCAACAGAGAGAGTATGGGAGTGCCTACAAAAAAGAAACCGGCCGATAACATGAACCCAGTTGGCCTCGGAAGCATTCCAAAACCTTCGAGATAGGGGCCGACGGCGAACCAAAGCGGCGCAAGGCAAGCCAGCAGGACTAGCAAGGTGCGCTTCATATCCCCGGCCTCCTCAACCGCTTCGCCTCTTGCGTCAGTGCCGGATAGTTCCCGCTCGTGACAACGTTGCGACCGCTTTTCTTTTCCAGTTCGCGCCGGGCCGGGCGTAAATCCATAATCCAGGCACTACGGCAAAGGGGAGGGGCAATTTGCCCCCCTCCTTTGCATTTCGTTCCGATATCCGTGTGCATCCGTGGTTATCCGTGTTTATCCGTGGTTAAGCATCTTCACTTGCCATTCGCGAACGTCACATCCGCCGCCATGCCGGCGCGGAGGTCGCCGTCTTTGTTGTCGAGGCGGACTTTCACGCCGAAGACTTGCTTCACGCGTTCCTCGGTGGTTTGCACGTTACGCGGCGTGAACTCGGCAGCACGGGCGATTTGTTCGATGACGCCTTTGAAGTCGCGCCCGGGAAATGCATCCACGCGCACGGTGGCAGATTCGCCGAGCTTGACGCGGCCCAGCCAAGGTTCGGGCACAAAGACGCGCACCCAGAGATGATTCGTCAGCAGGAGCGTGGCGACTTCGCGGTTCGGCGGGACGACGTCGCCGACTTTTACGCTCAGGGTTTCGAGCACGCAGTTCGTGGGCGAGACGACGATCAGCTCGCGCAATTGCGCGTCCACCTCGGCGAGCCGGGCGCGGCCGGCGGCGAGGAGTTCGGAGCGTGTGCCGGCGAGCAGCAGTTCGTGGCGGCTTTTCGCGGCGGCAACCGTTTTCTCCAGAGTTTGCGCGGCGGCGATGGCGCGGTCGTGTTCGGTGCTGGAGATAGTTTTCTCCGCGTAGAGTTCTTCGGCGCGTCTGGCTTCAAGGCGAGCGAGGTCGAGTTGCGAGACGAGGGCCTCCCACTCGGCTTTGGCGGCGCCAAGTTCTTCCTTGCGCGGGCCGGCTTCAAGTTCGGCAAGTTGCGCGGCAATCGTTTCGCGGCGGGCGCGGAGATCGGGCGCCTCGAGTTCGACGATGGGCTGACCCGGCATGAGGCCATCGCCTTCTTGGGCGAGCAGTTTCACGATACGCCCGCCGGTGCGCGGGGCAACGCGAACTTCGTCCACTTCAATGGTGCCGGAGACGCCGGAGTGGTTTACGTTTGGTTTGCAGGATGTAATGAGAGCGCAGAACGCCAATGCGGCCGCGCGGAGGAAGAGCTTGGTCTTCACGATGCGAGAGCCTAGCAATGGCAAGTCTCAGGTTCAATGGGAAGACATGAGACAAATAGGACGAATGAAACAAAAACGCCGCGCTCCTTGCGGAACGCGGCGTGCGGGAGAATTTATCCGGCCTTACTCAAAGCTGGTGGCGGCGCCGACTTTTGACGCGAGCCACTTCTCGTATTTTTCCTGGCTCTCGACGACGAGGAATCCACCGCTCATGCTGGAGTGACCGTTGCCGCAGAGCTGGGCGCAGTTGATCTGATAGTAACCTTCCTGCGTGGGCTTGAACCAGGTCGGGATGCGCATGCCGGGAATTGCGTCCTGCGTCACGCGCATGGAGATGACCTTGAAGGAGTGGATCACGTCCTTCGAGCTGATGTAGGCGATGACCGGCTTGCCGACGGGCAGATGAATCTCAGGCGAGGGCGAAACTTGGATATCGTCATGACTGTTGGGGTCGCTGAAATCGATGCCGAACATGTTCGTCTCGGAGATGAACTTCATGTTCTGTTTACCGAAGACGCCGTCCTTGCCGGGGTAGCGGACGTTCCAGTTGAACTGCTGCGCGACGACCTGGATGGTGATGGCTTCCTTGGCGTTCTCCGGAGAGAGCTTGGTCACGTCGGACGCATAGGACCACATGGGTATGGCGAAACCGACGAGGAGAACCACCTCGATACCCGCGACAATGATCTCAATGTAATTCGAAACGTGGCTGCGCACGCCATGGTGATCGGCCTTCGGGCTGCGCTTGGCGCTGAACCGCCAGATGGCGTAGAGGAAATACGCGAACCAACCGACGAAGAGCGCGATCATCAGCCAGTGGATGTAGATGATGAGCCGGTCAACGGGCGCGCCGTTTTCCGCGGCCAGCACGGGCAGTCCGAGAAGTTTGGAGAAGAAATCCATCATGATTGTTGGTCAGTTGGCAGTTGAGATTGTTCGGCCGCCTGCAGCCGGGCGGCGCGGCGTCCGATGTGGACGAAAAAGACAACGAGGACACTAAGCACGGCACCGATAAACCCGAGCAGCACGGCGATGCCCCAGTTCATGCCCTGCGCGAGCGGTGAGTCCGAGGCGCCGTAACACGTCGCACATGCCAGAGCGCGCCCGGGCAGGCCCAGAGCCAGCGCCAGCAGTGCGGCGGTCAAAACGTTTCTAGAAACAGAACGGCTCACAGGAAACTTTCGTTCTTAAGCTTTTTGAGGAAGAAGCGTTCGTAAACGAGCAAGCCCACGCCGACAACGAGCGAGCCCACGCCGCCGATAAGATCACCCGCAACGCCCGACTCTCCGCGATATTCGCGCAGCAACCACACACCAAAGCCGAAGGCCAGCGCGCTGGCGGCAGTGATAAAGATAACGTGAAAGGCTTTCAGTGACATAATTCAATGAAGCGCAGTTGTGGCTGGCGGATTGTGATAGGCCCAGACCGTCAAGGCCATCATGCCCGCAAAGAAGAATCCCGTGAAAGCCAGCACGGTGTAGATCATCTGTTTTTCAGAGATGAGGTGCATGAAATAGAGCGCCACGAGCGACGCCTTTGCGGTGGCGATGACCAGCGCGAGCACGATGTTCCAAGAATGGCCCAGATCCACGTAGGAGGCCAACACGGTCAGAACGGTGCCGATAATCAGCGTGCCTCCGATGATAAGGTAGCCGCGGATGTGTTTTGAAACGTCGTGATCGTGTGCTTGTGCGTGATCGCTCATAAAATCAAAGCAAGTATAGAACGGGGAACAGGAAAATCCAAACGAGGTCAACGAAGTGCCAGAACAGCCCGGCGACTTCGACGCGGTTGGTCTGACGTTCGGGATCGCGCTGCCACAGCTTCGCACCGAGGCAGATGTAGGCCATAACGACTGCGCCGCCGAGAACGTGCAGTGCGTGCAGGCCGGTCAGCGTGAAATAAATCGCGAAGTAGGTGCTGTGCGCCGGCACGAAAGCGGAGAGGCGTTGAATCTCGCTGACGGGGATCGTGACACGCGGATGCTCACCACCGGTCTTGCGCGCCTCAAGCTTGCCCTCGGCATAGTGATGAGGATCGGCGATGAACTCGATGTGGTCCTTGCCCGCCGCCTTGACCTTGGCGAGGGTCTGGAACATCGCATGATTCTCGAAGTGGCCTGTGAGGCGGGTGACTTTCGTCTCATGGTCACCGTGTTTCACCGCGATCGGGTTCTTCAACCAGACTTCGTGATGGAGGAACTTGTCACGATACTCAAAGGACTTGATGCACAGGAACGCCAGCGCGCAAAGAACCGTGCAGATCATATACATCTTGAACTTGCCGAACTGATTCATCTTCAGCGACGCCCACGCCATCACGACGGTGACGGACGAGATGATGAGCACGGCGGTATTGAACGTGCCGATGGGGATGTTCAGCAAACCCGAAGGCCAGTCCTCGGGAAGCGCGCCAACGCGCAGGAGGATGTAGGACGAGAACAACGCGCCGAAGAGCATGACTTCCGACGCGAGGAACAGCCAGATGCCGACCTTTGCGTTGTAAAGCCCTGTGTCCGGACGCGGTTTGGATGTATAGGGAATTTCCATGATCGTTCTGATTCGAATTAAGCCTGGCTCTGCGGCGTGAAGTCCTTTGCGGCGCCGGGAACGCTGTAATCATACGGCCCGCGATAGGCGTGCGGCGCATGCTCGAAGTTTCCGTGCGGCGGCGGCGTGGGCGTCTGCCATTCGAGCGTGGTCGCCTGCCACGGATTGTCGTTCTCAACCTTCTTGCCGTTCCGCATGCTGACGAAAAGATTGATGATGAACGGAATCTGGCAGAGGCCCAGACCGACCGCGCCCCAGAAGATGGGTTTGTGCAGCCACATCACGGCGTCGCTCAAGCCGCCAACGGCCTCGATGCCGTTGGTCTTCAGCGTGGACGTGGCGTAGTTCGCGCCACCATCCGCCATGCGGCGGATCATACCTGACATGCCCTGGTAGAACATCGGCTGAAACACCACGTTCATGAAAATGAACGAGCCCCAAAAATGCACACGCCCCCAGAACTCGCTCATCATGCGACCGGTCAGCTTCGGATACCAATAGTAGATGCCCGCAAACATGGCGAAGATGGTTCCCGGCGCAACGACGTAATGGAAATGCGCGATGACGTAATACGTGTCATGCAGGTGCAGATCTGCCGCCGCGAAACCGAGCGGCAAACCCGTCAAGCCGCCAATGCCGAACATCGGGAGGAACGCGAGCGCGAAAAGCATCGGTGTGTTGAAGCGGATGGAGCCACCCCAGAGCGAGATGAACAAGCATGTCAAAATGATCACGGACGGAATCGAGATGATCATCGTGGTGGTCTGGAAGAAGGCGGAAATCTTCGTGCCCATGCCGGTGAGATACATATGGTGCGCCCAGACGATGAACGAGAGGAAGCCGATCGCGAGCACCGAGTAAACCAGCGACTTGTAGCCCCACAGCGGCTTGCGGGTGTTATTGGCGATGACTTCGCTGACGATGCCCATGCCCGGCAAAATCAGAACGTAAACTTCGGGGTGCGCGAGGAACCAGAACAAGTGCTGCCAGAGCAGCGGACTGCCACCGCCGCTGACGTCAGCAACGCGACCGCCGACTGCCAAACCGGTCGGGAGAAAGAAGCTGGTTCCAAAAACATTGTCCATAAGCTGCATCACGCCCGCGGCTTCGAGCGGCGGAAACGCGAGCAACAACAGAAAAGCCGTCACGAACTGTGCCCAGACGAAGAACGGCAGGCGCATCCATGTCATGCCCGGCGCGCGAAGCTGGATAATGGTCGCGATGAAGTTCACCGCGCCCAGCAGCGACGAGGTGATCAACAGCACCATGCCGACCAGCCAGAAAGCCTGACCGTGGGTGGCAACGGTGGTTGCCAGCGGCGAATAGGAAGTCCACCCCGCCTGCGCCGCTCCGCCGGGTATGAAGAAGCTGGCGAACATCACCACGCCACCGACGAAATAAAACTGGTAGCTCGCCATATTGACGCGGGGAAAAGCCATGTCAGGCGCGCCGATTTGCAGCGGCACGACATAATTGCCAAAAGCGCCGAACGCGAGGGGCACAATGGCCAGGAAGACCATGATCGTCCCGTGCATCGCGCCGAAGATGTTGTAAAGATCGGCGGACATGACACCAGCGGCGGCGGGGCTGCTGCCATTCTCATTCTTCAGGACGGTTTCGAGGAAATGGCCGATGATGGGCAGGGCTTTGCCAGGATTTGCAATCTGCCAGCGCATGCAGAGCATGAGGCAGAAGCCGAACAGCAGGAATGCCAGCGCGGTGAGGCCGTATTGAATTCCGATGACCTTGTGGTCAGTGGAGAAAATGTATTTCTGCCAGAAGCCGGGCTCGTGATGATGAGCGTCGTGGCCGCCGTGCGATTCTGAATGGCTGTGTGCCTGCATATTCGTTCGTATTTCTAAGTTCTGACCGTCTGCATAAATCTGTTCGGAGTTCCGCCTTTAGGCGGTTCCGCAATCCGTCAAAGCAGGGCACCGCCTAAAGGCGGAACTCCCGACCAAAAATCACTTCACCTTGTCAGCCACCAGCGCGATCAAGAGCAGCGGCAGATAGATGATGGATGCAAAAAACAGCCGCTTCGCCGCCGACATGTCCAGTCGCCGGGCAAACTGAATCGCACAAAGCAAATAACCCATGCCCAGCACAAGCGCCGCCGCCAAATAGACCGGTCCTGCCAAGTGGAATAAAAACGGGCACAAGCTCACAGTCAGCAGCCCTAGTGTGTGGCTTACTGCCTGATGTCCGGTGCGCGCTCCATCCGGATCAACGGCCGGCAACATCACGAAGCCAGCCTTGGCATATTCGTCGCGGTATATCCACGCGATGGCGAAGAAATGCGGCAACTGCCAGAACGCAAGGATGGCGAACAGCGCCCAGCCACCACCGTCAAGGCTGCCGCGTGCCGCCGCCCAGCCCATAAGTGGGGGGAGCGCTCCGGGAATCGCACCGACATGCGTGTTGAACCAAGTGATGCGCTTCAGCGGCGTGTAGATGAAGAGATAGCTTACCAGCGAAACCGCCCCCAACACCGCAGTGAGCGAATTAACCAGAAGCGCGAGATAAACCAGCCCCACCAGCGAGCAGAAACCACCGAACAGAATCACCGTCACCGGCTGCAAACGGCCCGAAGGCAGCGGGCGACCCGCTGTGCGGCGCATCCGCGCATCGTATTCGCGCTCCAAAAATTGATTCAAGGCCGCCGCACCACTGGCGACGAGCGCCGTTCCCAGCAGCGCATGGAACATCAGGGCGTAATTCATCGTCCCCACCCAGCCGATGTAGAAGCCCACCAGCGTCGTCAACAGCACCAGCAGCGTGAGCCGAGCTTTGATGAGGTCGGCATAGACTGAGACCCAGCCCTTTTCAATTACGGCTGTGCTTTCAACGGACGAATATGTCGCCTTCATCAATTACTGGTAGGCCGGAACGGCGCCTGGTTTCCGCTAATCAGGCCGTCTGGCCCGCTTGCAGGCTGCCTCTCATGCCAGATTTTGTCCTGCACCGCAACAACGGAAGTTAAAACTAACCTCCATGTTCCGGATTAGCGCGACCGCCAAGGCTACGTCGCCACATTAGTTTTGTCGCCGTGATGTTTCCAATCCGCCACCAGTTTGTGACACGCCGGCACCATGTTTGTGCGTGAGGTGCAAGATGATTAACGCGATTCCACAAACCTTGCTGCAGCCACACGCGCTGACCGCGCTCGAATCCATGCCCGCCGACCTGCGGCTTCTGCTGGGCTGGCGGCGACTCTTCGCGCTTACCCTCGATTCCGTCATGGCGGTCGCACCGGAAACAATCCTCGACGATGGACGGACGCCGATTCTGCTGACGCTAACGACGTATTGTTACGCCGCGAACCAACTGGCCTCGGATGACATTGAGTCAATGTGCCGTAGTTATGGTGACGTAGCCTACATCACTGATGGGGAGGTTGTATCCGCAGCGGAATTACGCCGGTTTCGGCGCAGCCACCGGATCCCCATCGAAGGCTGCCTGCAGCGCGTGTTCGGTGCGGCGCTGGAAGACGCGCGGCAAAGATCTTCTGCGGATTTCGGGGATGTGAAAGCAACGACGGCGGCCATTTGCGAATTCACCCAACGCCGGCTCAACCTCGCGGTTTTATTTGATACGGCGTTGAGCGAGTAGTGAGGCGGTGCTCAAGCATTTGCCGCGCGGCGAAATAGAATCAGGCAAAGCATCGCCCCCACCACCAACGACAACGCGCCGCCCACAACGTGGAGCGTCGCGATGTCCGCCGCCTTGTTGGACCAGACGGTCCAGGCGCCCAGGCCGGCCTGCGCCAGCACCAACGCAAGCCATACCAGACTGAAGCGCCGCCATGATACCTCCGCCCCAGATGCACGGCGTATGCGCCAGAAGCAAATCGCCACCAGAACCAGGATTGTTACGGCCACCAGCCTGTGCGCCATCTGCAATGCGACTTGCACCGCGGTGATTGGTTCTGAGGCGATCACTTCATTGCGGGCGGCGTTGTAACGCCGGATGGATTCATCGTCGAGGTCCGGCCACCACTGGCCGTGTGCGAGCGGAAAATCCGAAATCGCGAGTCCGGCATGTTGATGACGCATCGTAGCGCCGAGGATGAGCTGAAGGAATATCAGCGCCGTCGTGAACAACAACGGCGCGGACAATGCACGCGCAGAAGTCTGGCATTCCGCGTTTAGGCGGCCCGGAGATCCGGCCGAAGGCGGGCCTCCGAACTGTTGCCTCCACCAACGGCTCGTCATCAGCGCAATCGCGCATAGCAAAACTAAAAATGCCTGCGCCAGACAGCCGTGGAAAATGCCAAAAACCACGCCGAGCTTGGTTCCCGCGAACACGTGCGCGTCGAGCACCACGCGCAAGCCACCGAGCAATCCCTGCAGTTGCACAAGCCAGAACGCATACCAGCCGAGCTTGGGCAACGGCCCGGGCGCGGGTTCGTTACGCACCCAGACGATACCCGCCAGCAACACCACGCCGCCGATGCCAGACAGGAAAAAGCCCGCGCCCCGCCATTCTGTCCCAAGCAGGTGCATGGCGAAACCACCCAGCAATTCAACAATGCCAATAATGATGAGCGGCGTTCTGGATTTGTTCCCGCCGAGCCAGCGCGTCAGCATCACCACAAGAACGCCGACGATGGAAGCCCATTGTCGGTGGGTGTGTTCGTGAAATACGCCGCCGGTCAGCCACATTGAAAATGGCAGCGTGAACATGCTGTAGCCATAGCTGGTCGGCCAGTCGGGCACGGCCATGCCGACGCCATGACTGGTCACAAGACCGCCAATAGCAATCAAGACCAGCGCCGACAGCGCAACCACAACCGCGAAGCGGTGAGGGGAGGAACTGAATTTCGATTCCTGCATTGGGGAAAGAAGATGCTGGCTTGGGCGCAAAAAGCAAACCGCTGCGATGGTTGCCCATCGCAGCGGCGCTGGTTCAAATCAAATTACTTGGCATCAAGGGCGAAATCCGCCTTGGCGCCGTCCGCCTTGACTTCGACTTCCTGTGAAACGGCGCCCGCCTTGCGATGCAGCGCTTCGACGGTGTATTTGCCCGGCGGGACATTCGCGATCTTGAACGTGCCGTCAGCGCCGGTCACCGCGAAGTAGGGATGATCCACCGCCGTTGCGTAGGCGAACATCCATGGATGCACGTCGCACTTGAAACGGAGGAAATTTTCAGCCTTATCGATGCTCAGGTTCAAATCTGGGCCGCCCGCCATTTGAGCCTGATTAAACTCGGGCGCGCCGCTCGTCGGCGTGGTGTGAACGTTGTGTATCACGGGATCGGAATTCTTGACCACGATCTTCTGCCCGGTTTGGACCGCGAAGATGTGCGGGAGGTAGATGCACGCCTTCTGGTCAACCACCATTGGGGCCGCGCTCGCGCCCGTGGACTTCGCGCCCGGAACCCCCTTCACGATGACGACGCAATTGGCGAGTTCCCCCTTCGCACCGACGACATAGTGCGTCGTCTTGGCGGTGGCTGCTCCAGGCAACTTGCCGCACGTGGCATCTTCCTTGAGCGGGGTGATGTCCTTCTCGGCGGGCGGCGTGCCCTTGAGGGTAACAGTTCCAGTAAGATCTCCCGCCGTTAGCGAGACGGTGAAGCCGGCGATTAAAAGTGCAAGTGCGTTTTTCATGATGTCATTCGTTGGTAATTACAGACGAACGCACCGTATCAGCGATTCAAGCCGCCTGCAAGAACTCGCCATGCCCGCAAAGTGCTTCCAATGGCCTGAAGCGGACGATTCTTGCGCGGAGCAGCATGATTTAACAATTGCGACCCCAGCACATTCCGTGAGCACTTATTTTATCATGTTGTTATACGATGATCACTAATTCCAATTGAGATTTTCTTGTCTGCCAGTTCACAACAAACGGGTGATGAGAATGAATGAATGTTCACCGGCCTTTCATTGCCGATTCATTCGCCACCCCCAGACTGCGAATATGGAAAAATTGGTCGCGAGCAAAATGGAAATTATGTCGGCGCATTCACCCGTTCCGCCGTGTCCCACCCGCGCGCAAATCACTGACTTCGGACATGACACTCAACTCATGCACGCAGAGTTGAGAAACGACCCGCTCAACTGCATTGCGACCCGTCGGCACGGCTCTTTTCAAGCGTTGGCATCAACCATGCACCTGCTCAATGTCGTGATGAATTCTGAACTAGCCCAAACTTGCGCAAGGCTTGGCGCGAACATTCCCCGCCCCCGTCTGCTCGCCTTGTCACTCTGGCTGCTCCTCTTCGCCATGCCTGGCCGCACCAAGGCGGAAGACCGCGCGGACTATCGCTACGAAGATTACAAGGAGGCCGACGGTCGCGTTCACATCCAGACGCACGGATTCTATTTTGATGTCGGATTGCGGCCGTGGCTGACCGTGCAGGGGAACTACATTTACGACAGCATCTCCGGCGCAACGCCCACGGGCGCGCCCGCGTTGAATGGCGAACCCGACTTCGCGACCGTGCCCGTGAGCGACATCCGCCGCGCCGGGTTCCTGCAAGCGGCAATCAAGACCGGCAACCACACCTTCTCGCCGCAGGTTTCCTACAGCGAAGAGAGTGATTACAAATCGCTCGGCATCTCGCTTGGCGACGCGATCGAGTTCAACGAGAAGAACA
>Ga0154020_10004386_pt1 | contig 16812 bp, 42 predicted proteins | sample Klosneuvirus_201_FD_109709 | JGI IMG/M metagenome (GOLD analysis project Ga0154020, IMG submission 109709) | Active sludge microbial communities from wastewater, Klosterneuburg, Austria - Klosneuvirus_20160825_MG | ecosystem: Engineered > WWTP > Aerobic digester > Activated sludge | place...
CGAGGTTCTAAAAAAACCGACTCATTTGAATTAGGATTGGTAACGGTCTCACTTTTGGTTGCAAATTCAAGTTGTGATAAAAGTTTTTGTTCTTCCTGAGTTAGTCTCATAATTGATATACAAAAAGGGAGAACGAAATCTTATAGTTCAATATTGTTTTCTTCATTATCTCTTCCATCCACATGATCTTCTTCAATGTAATCTTTTGCCATTTTATATAATTGTTTTGGCGTAAAGGTCATTGGTTCTTTGAAATTTAAATCATTTTTATCTGACGCATGAGTAATATGAAGAATGAAATTTTCAATTACCATTAAGTTGAGGTCTGCTTTTGTCATTTTTGGATGTATTTTTTATTTAGTTGTTATCTGATAATCGAATTTGGTTCATAAAACTTTTCATAAATTTGCAAAAACTTTTTGCATTTTTATCCCACAATTCATTATATCTTTTTTTATAAGAAATATATGGTTCACAAATTGGAACAATATTTAAATTGTGAATTTGTAAAAGTTCTCGCTTTAGAAAACTAAATTCTTTTTGTTCTTTTGGTTCCATAATTCATATACAAAAAGGGAGAACTAAATCTTATACTTTATTGAATCTTTTTTCAAGAACCACGTAAGCGGCATTGATATTCTGCATGATCTCGGTGTATTTTTCCTGTTCTGTCGGGTGTTTATCCGGGTGATTTTCAATAGCAAGTTTGCGGTATGCTTTCTTGACTTGGGCAAAGTCTGCATTTGCCGTTAATCCCAGGATTTCAAAAGGGGATTGATTTTGGCCTGAAAGTATTTTGTTCGCCTCATCAAAGCCCATGCGCTTATTAAAAGCACCTTTCCACTCGGATGAGTCACCATAGCCTTCTTCTTCGGGCTTATACTTTTTGTAGCCGTCCATAAATCCTTTTGCCATTATCTTGAAAGTATTTCAGTTTCTTTTACGCACAACGTTGCACCTTCGCCTTCATTTGCTTTAATGATATATTGTTGAATGATTCCACTAACTTTAATTACCGGTCTAACAACAATGGCTTTATCAAATCCCCAACCTTCCCATTCTGTTTCAATTGAAGGTATTAATTTCACTTTTTGTGTTTTTGAATATTTCATTATCGCTCGATTTTAGGTTCGTATGGTAATTCAAAATTAGGGAGACCTATTGCCTCAAGGTGTTTACATTTGCGTCTTGTACGCCACGCAGGGCATGAACAAGCCCAATGCTTTTTCTTTATGTTCTGAGATACAATATAAATCCTGTCAGAACTTTCCGACCTGATCTCAAAACGGTTTTGCCATTGATCGTTATCAGGCAAAGTAACTCCGGATGGTATCCTAAAAACAGGGAGATTTTTATTTGTTGCCATTTGTTATGGTTTTAAGGAAAAATTTGTTTCTTCAAATGTTTCAACTAAATGGACTTCCATATATGGAACGCCTTTCTTTTTAACAATCCGAGATTGTATGTACTTCAGTTTGGTTTCCTGCTGAGCCTTTTCAGTGGCTGATTTGTCTTCTTTGTTTTTTAGTTGCTGCTCATTGAACAGTCCTACGAAATGTTTCATATCTTATATACAAAAAGGGAGAGTTAAACCTTATACTTGTTTTAAAATCTTTTGCCACAATCACCACAATGAACTCCACGATGAGTATTTACTCTTGAATCTATGGGGTGAGGGCAAAAATCTGCAGCCATTTCAAGTTCAAACAAACATTCTGCACAAATCCAATCCACCTCTTTTTGGGTTTTATATATATCCCACAGGTTTATTTCCTTTCTGAAAGCAATTGGTTCACGTAATGAATAGCCGAAAGCTGACAATGCTTTGTCAATGGTTCCGGATTTAAACTTCGACAGATCAATGATGCGTTGTGCAATATTATCCTCCTTAAACTCATATAGACCGGAGGATATAAATCTACCCATCTGATTTGTTGAGGGGTCAGTAACAACCCATTGACTTGTAAAATCCATGATTGATATACAGAATTAAGTTTGTAAATCTTATACTTTAGTTCAAAGAATAATAAGAAGGTTCATAAAAGCCAATATCATTTTTTAGCTCCTCCAATTTAACTTTCATTTGAGAAAGTACAGCGCAAACTTTAAAAAACAGTTCATCAGATTCATTTCCATGAAATTCAAATAATAATTCAACTGTTTGTTCGCACGTTTTTATTGCAATGTTAAGCTGAAAATATAGTTGCCATAATTCACGATCAAATGTTATCATTCGCTTTGTATTTTAAGTCCGGATGATTTGGATATTTGTTGATAAAATATTGCACGGCACGGACAACATTCCTGCGTGTTAAAAATTCATTGGCTGTATCAGTGGGGTTGCGTTCAAATGGTAGATCAACAATTCGCTTTTGATTCTCTGCACTGAGTCCCAAAAACCATCTTTGTATTTTTATGTGTGGAGTATTCTCATGTATGTCGTCATAAGATAATGGTCTGGATTGTGATATGGATCGCAATCCTTGATTCATTTCTGGCATACCTCCTGCCATCATTAAAGCCATTCCAAGTATAGATTTTAGTTTGCTCATTGCTTTGTTTTACTTAAGCAATATACAAAATTCTAATTAGAAACCTTATACTTTAAGGCGAACTTTTTCACCCACTTATATACACACACATTTATATACAAAGATGTTTATTTTAATTGGTACATTGTCTGTTCCAAATACATTGAACATTGTTGTATATCAATATAGAGTTTAAATTAGAATCATTTTGGGTACTATGAGTACTGATAAAAGAGCAATAAAAAACCCCAGATAAACTTAATTATCTGGGGCGTTGTATCGTGATCGCTGTGCTTATTTATTCTTTCTCATCATCAGGGTCGATCCTTTTTTTGTGTTTAGGGTTGCGTGTATAGTCCTTGTCAGTCTTATGTACTTTGTTCTTATTGATCTGCAACAAGCCTGCTTCTTTTAAAGAATTGCGGTGAGCAGTTTTATCCATTTTCAAAAGCTGTTCTTTTGTGATAACAAGTTTTTTATTATTCTTTTTCTTCTTTGCCATAATGAGTAAGATTAAACCGGGAGATTTTCCTCCCGGTTTCTTTTAGTTTTTAGCGACCAAACGCAGGTCCGAAATTAAATTCGTATTCTGCAAATTCAGATGCGTAACTACAGTTGTTTTCCATGTATTTAGTAGATTAAAGTTATACTACATATACAAAAATGGAAATGGAAATCTTATACTTGTGTTTAAGCAATTTTTGATTTGCATATTTGTGCAGAGCGAAGGGATTTATGTCTGCCGTGTAATTTCCCATTGACAATAGTATTGTGAGTATATTCAGGCGTGTCTGATGGCACAATCTCAACGGTTGGAGCCACATATTTTGGGTGCTTATATAAAACCATTTTGGATTTGAAGTCAACGATCTTGACAATCGAATCAGTCATTAGAGCACTTCCTCCATTTGAACGAGAAGTTCTTATTAATAAAGGAATTTTTATTGGTCCGGTTGAACGTCCAATAGTTCCAATGGTTTCGTATTCTTCGCACCAATCTCTTCCTGTTTCGGTATCTCCAAGATAAAATTTTAGTTTTTGATTTGTGTTATATGCCGTGCAAATTATTCGGGCAATTTCATCCAAGGTATTTTTTGGAAAATAAATACCACCGATCAATTTATATTTCGGCAATTCTTTTTGGAGATTATTTTCTATGTTGCTCATGATTGATATACAAAAAGGGAGAGTTAAATCTTATACTTGATTAATTGTATTTACAAGGGTATGCAGTAATCGTTGGACATAAATAACCAGTGCGCCACCATATAGCTACCTGTCCACATTTACATTCAACATTGTCCTTCTCTTTATTGAGACGGAATTGCGTATGTGTACCTTCTTTGATTGACTTCAGCATTTCGTTCTTTTGCTGAAGGGCTAATTCTTGAATGTTTTCCATTGCTTAAAACATTTTTAGCTGGTGATCTGATTGTTCCTGCGTCAGTCCTTCGAGCTTAGTTTGTCCTTCAAACATATTTGTGTTTGAATCATACCGAATGAAATCTAAATCAATGGAAATATAATATCTTTCATATCCATCAAAAGATGATTGCCCGTAGGCTCTGGAATAGATTGCTTCGGGAGATTCATGTGAACGATATATAGCACCTTCACCTTTAAATTCTTTGATAACCCTCTTGATAAGGTTTACAATCTTTTGCATATTGAAGGTTGCACGATTGTTTGGAAAGTAACCCCTGCTGTTTTGTTTGTAAACATCAAGGCTACATAAAACAGAAAAGTTTCCGTGTCGTCCGAAGTCATCAACATAACATTCACTAACACCAAATGATTTGCCTTGTTCAGTAATAAGCCGAGCGATATGGCCGGCTGTTTCTTTCATTTTATCCGTTGTGTTGCTCATGGTATATATACAAAAAGGGAGAATGAAATCTTATACTTATCTCTTTTTATTAGGTGTTAATTCACCACTTTCGCCAACGTATCCTGTTTCGCCATCCTCTTTTTCATAGAGAACATAGGAATATTTTTCTGTTGCAAAATCAAGAGCTGCCTGTTTGTCTGTGAAATGTTTTCTTTCAGGCTCATACTCGCTATCAACCAATTTTTCGTAGGGAACGGTATAGGTTATCATATTTTAACTTTCATTTCAAATAAGTTTTGATATTAGAAATTGTGATCTTCTCACTTTCATAGTCAGCTTTTGGAACTTCAACTGTACGGAGTTCATCCCAATACTTTTTGGTAGGAGCTTTGTCAGTAAGCAATCCTTTTGGTTTGCCTCCAACCATTGCAACGTGAAGTGTAATTGTTTCCATGATTAAATATACAAAATTTGGTTTGAAAATCTTATACTTTATTCATCTTCAAAAGAAAATTCCTCTTCCAAATCATGTTCTATAACGGAGGTATCAATGAATGAACGAGGTGAAATAAAGTCCCTTGTTCTGTTCCATGAATCGTAACATCCCCACTTGCGATTGTTAAAAGCCGTAACGATTCGTTGAACATAACTTTCTTTCATGGTTATGCCTTTTTTCTTTAACACTTCTGCTGCCTGTTTAAAGCGTTCCAGTTCTTCCCAAGGTCCGCAGGTCATTGAAGTTCCAACCACGTCATTGATTGCATGAAAGACATCGTGAATGAACCAAAAGATATGTTCTCCTTCAACTTTAATTGTCGCAGTCTTACGGGTATTTATAAGAAAGTGATAGTAAAAGATCATGAAGTCTGAATTGAAACAGTCAAAATCATAACCATCCTCCCATTCGTCATTGTCGATATTGAAGTCTGAATTAAATTCATCAACTTCATAATATTTCAGCATTGGTTTGCGATGGTGTTTTGGAATTGTCATTTTTCCAAAACCCAAAAGAGTGCCTTCGTCTCTTTCTTCTTCTGAGATTAAACCCTCTTCAGCGGCATCGTAATAGCCTTCGTAGATGATTTTTAAACGACAATCTTCTGCCTTTAGGTTAACTGTTATTTGTTTGCTCATGTATTATATACAAAATAGCTTGTTACATTCTTATACTTTATAAAAAGAATTTTGTCAATCAACTATTGCATACATTAATAGATATACAGACATGTTTATTTTAATTGGGATTGTTCCAAACACATTAAACATTGTTGTATACCTATAAGAATAATATGCTTGGACACGTATGTCCAAGTAAGTGTCCAAGTCCGGCATAAAAACCAGGGCATAAAAAAACCGCCTCGAACCAGTTAAGGTCGAGGCGGCATGAGCAGAGCAGCAGAAAATATTTTGTTTAAGGTGTTTTCACTTTGAATGTATCTTCACCGATGTAATTTACTTCGTATGAAAGAACTTGATTAGCGATGTGAGCAATCCATTTGTGATCCGCTTGGCGTAAGCTATTAGCTATCTCATCAATGATCTCATCCGCTGTTTTTATTTCATTATCATCTTCATCGTCTTCTATTCCATTCTCAAACATGGTAAGATGGTTTTCCCCATCTTCCTCTTGTTTAGAGGGACTTTCACATACTTCATGCAGTAATTGTTCTACAACCAAATCAAAAGTACCACTTGGGTCTTCCTTTTGAGCAGAAGGATATCTTTCAAGAATTTCCTTTTTTTGTTCATCCGTAGGTTTGAATCCTAATTTGGATGCAATACGCTCGATATCTTCAATTACAATTTGTGACATTTTGTTTGTTTATGATTGATATACAAATTATGTGAATGAAATCTTATACTTATCAGAAGATTATTTCACCAAAGAATACTGTTTGAATAATAGCGTCAGCAGTTGCTGCATCATCGTTTTCCTCGATCATATCGGTGAGGTGATGAATTGGAACCTTACTCATTTTTTCATGAACGTCATTGAGGATTATTTCACGGTTGTATTCTTCGTTCTCAAAGTCATGAATTTTCAACTTGCATCCTTTGCGAAGCATTTCCATCCATACATCTTCAAGGCAAGTATTTTTTTTCTGTTCTACCAAAGACTTTTTTGCATCTTTATACTCTTGCTCGTTCCAATCCAGTTCAATTCCGGATGAACGGATATAACCTGTTCCAACAGCATTGCAGAGTGCATTAAAGAAAAACTCTTCTGTCTTTTCTTTTGAAAGGGAGATTGTAATTCCTTCTGTTTTCATGATTGATATACAAATTAAAGGGAGAGAATCTTATACTTATGTTACAGGTTATTTTGCTTTTTCAATAGCTTCCCTTGCTTTAACAATGGATGGATATTGGCTGGCTTTTTCAGGACCTACTTTTGATTCAATTTGATAAAACAAATCACTTAAACAATCTTTTAAAGCATCGACCAAATCCGGCACTGCTTCAGGGTTTATATTGCTGGCATAAGTAAAATTCAATGCTTTGCTGATATGACCAACAAGAGATAGCCTTTCTAATAAAGGCAATTTATTAATTTCTCCAAAATTATCAATGTCTTTAATCAGTTTCTGGAGTTGTTCTCTGCGAGATTCTTTATTTTCCATGTTTTATATACAAATTAAAAAGGGAAAATCTTATACTTTAAAGTCCATAATCTTTAGGGTTTCCTGAGCCGAAATGACCAGAATCCAATACTTCTTGTTCTGGAATTGAATCCTTGATTGTTTTCAAGACTCTGATAAACGAGGCGTGATCGGCTATGCGTGCATCAACTTCGTGCCGTTCATCATCACTCATTGAATCAATTTCTTCGGAACGGTTTTCTTTCATATTATTGAGCCGTTCAGTATAGAGAGCAATGTTTTGCTCACACAAATTCTTTGTTAATGTCATTTTCCAAAGTCAGGTTTATATTCGGTTGGTTTTTGTGTATAAGTGTATTCTGTTTTGCCACATTTTTTGCACGTTCTTGACCAACGTGGTTTGTCCTTGTCCATGTATCCAGTCGCAACCGGATAAACATCGGAGCCATGGCCTTCCATTTTATAACCTGAAGGAACTCGTTCTATTTCGGGGTCATATTTTGCAGGAGGAAAATCGTGAGAACAATTCTTTTGTTCGTTTACGATCTGATTGTCGAGGGACTCTAATTGTCTTTTTAGTTCGTCCCGTTCTTGGATTTTATTGATTGTTCCGCTCATGATTGATATACAAATTAAAAGGAGAGAATCTTATACTTTTAATACAATTCTTTAATCGTATCCAAATAGTGGATTGTGTGATTGATTATAATGTAATTACGCTTATTCATTTCTGAATCGTTCCAAACGTATGCGTCTGTAACAAATTCCTTATTAATGTATAAGGAAATTGTGTCATCGCCAAAATCCATTTTGGATAGGTCTGCATCGTTGAAGTCGCCTTCTATGAGTACTCCTTCATCGCTATCACTACTTATGAGTATTGTTTTCATAAGCCAATATACAAAAAAATAAAAAAGAACCTTATACTTACCAGAACATTTTTTTCTTGAAGGGTGAGTTTGCTTCCATCCAATCCATAACCTGTTCTGCATAGTAATGGGAAGTGAGATCATTTAAGAACTGGGAAACTTCCCGGTGAGCATTTTGATTATCCAGGGAGACTGTAAGCCGGTCAAATTCTTTGGCTCCACTTTGATCTGAACCTTTATTGTAGCCCTTTGAAGTATCCCAATCTTTGGCGATCACTGTTACCTCTTTATCAGAGACCTCAGCGGTAATAATTCCGCCTTTACAGTATTCACCAATTTTGAATGTTTTTGTTTTCTTTGCCATGTTCAATATACAAAATTATGAATTAAAATCTTATACTTTTATTCAACTTCCGGCAATGAATCAATAACTTTTGATTTTGTCATTATCCATTGAATAGGGTCTAATGCTTCTGGGTCTTGACTAACAACCATTACTCCATATTCATTGCCTGTTGCCCATAATGCCTTTGCCATAGTTAAAGCAGAAGCATACGACAATCCTCCTTCTAATACCTCAGCTGGTGATGTATCGCTTTTAAATGTTGCCACTTCATATAATTCTGTTTTCATTATGTTCTGTCTTTTATTGCTCCACCATTGCCAATGGAGAAACGAATTTCAGTTAATAATATTTCAAGAGCATCATTACTTTCTCTTGCGGTTGCACCTTTCGACTGGCAAACCTTATCAAACACGTCAAGCATTTTGTTCCTTGCTATTTTAAATTCGTCCTCAGCTTTGAGAAACTCCTCTTCACGGGAAGTAATAACGATTAAGTCTTTTGGTGTAAATCTCTTGCTCATGTCTTATATACAAAAAGGGAGAATGAAATCTTATACTTTAATTGTAAGAACGCATACCTTGTCCAAACTCAATAATAAACATGAATTGTGGTATGTGAGCAGAAAGATATGCGTTAATAGAAACTTGGTGATTTTGACTTTCTTCTTTATCATCAACCGCTGCATATTCTATTCCAACATATTCCAATTCCTTTTCGATTGCCATTTGAATTGCTGTCTTTGAGCCAAACTCCAAAATCTTTTGAATTGGTATTGCCCAATGACTATTTGTTTGAACCTGAGCGTGGTCATCGTAGCGATGATTGCCGGATTGAAATAAAACCTCTTGCGTTTCCACCGACTCAATCCGGTATCCAAGTTCATTGAAATAACAGATGATGTGTTTTGTCTCGTTGCTCATGGTATATATACAAAAAGGGAGAATGAAATCTTATACTTTTTTTTTAAAATCTTTGAGCTGCGTTGGAATCTTGTTATCAATGAATTTTAAAATGTATTCTGCTGTTGGTAATTCCTTTAAGTAAATGCTTATCGTAGGGTTAGCATTAGGCGTTGGCTCACCATAGCAAATTCCAATGGGATATAAATAAACCTGCAATTCATATTTGCCAAATTTTTCACAAATTGAACTACCATCATCATATACATTAATGTTTATGAATCTGTTGCCAAGATATTCCGGACGTTTAAAATTGATTGTTTGGGAATAGGGTTTATAATTCCTTTTTTCATCAACTGTTGTTTCAAATTTAACAGCGGGAAATTGCTTAGAATAGATTTTCTCTACCTCTAATAGACAAGGAAAAATATCTGGGCTCATGAATTATATACAAAATTGAATAGTGAAATCTTATACTTACGAAATTAAATCAAGCCATTGCTCAAAGCCTTTTTTGTCTGCACCGTTCACAAATTCATCCACGTTGCGTGCCATGTTCCAATTAGCTCGAACAAGAACCTCCATTTGTTGTAAATAGCTCAGTCCTTTTAGTTGACTTATCACCATATAACGATTGCCGGCTTTATCGGTGTAAAATTCATAGTCAAAAATGAAATATCCACGTTCATCTAATTCCTTATATGTTGGATATTCTGAATTAACATAGAACAGTGGGTTGTCGTCAAAATCAATATCCCGATCAACAATGATAACACCATCAATCATTTTGTTCTTGGAGGCGTAAGGAGGCGTGGGGTGTATTGCTTTCAATTGGATTAATTTATTGCTCATGAATTATATACAAAAAGGGAGAGGCAAATCTTATACTTACATTCGATTGAAATACCATTCTTCCAAAATACCCTTATCTGTTTCTGACAGTTTGCCAACGTATTTAAATCCGAGGAACTCATCATTGACAAACTCTTTTCCTTTGATTGTTTTTCTTGTAACCTTTCTTATTGAGAGAATAGCGCCAGTCAAGCGTTCAAAGCCCATTCCAGAATCTAAACTGCCATCCAGACCTTTTTCTGCTTTTTGCAAAATCTCTTTTTCGGTGCTTCCTTCTAATGGAATTGTCGGATAGCCGCCCTTGCCTCCACCCCATAAGAATCCCATTACTTCACCTTTTGCTTTATAAACAATTTTGGTTTTTTTCTCTGTGTCCATATCTTATATACAAAATTGAAAGGTGAAATCTTATAGTTGAGAAATTAAATCTTCCTCTTTGTCTGCTGCCATCTCTAATGCCTGCTTGCCTGCTTTATCACTTTTGCGATTAACCAATAGTAGAGTTTCTGCAATTCCAACAAACATTGTATAACTTTCAGAAACTATTTCACCTTCTGTATTACGTGCGATCTGGACCGGACGGGCCTCAATAAAGTATCCGGTTGGTTCATGTTTATAAGTTGCATAAGAGTAGTATGCACGTTGAAAATAAACCATGATGCGTAATGTTATTCCATTACGCTCAATATACTTTTTAAGTAAAATTTGATCTGCTGCCATAATTTATATACAAAATTGAAAGGTGGAATCTTATACTTCTTCATTGACAAATTCCTTTGCCAATTCTTCTTTAAGATAAGTGGTAAATAGTTTCTTTGCTTCAGCTTTTGTATAGCCATTGTAACGCTTTTTGTAAAGCTGATTGTTGACAATCTTTGATATAAGAAGGTCGCCCGAAGGTGAAAGTGTTTCTACTGTCATAATTTATATACAAACTTATCAATCCATTTCTTATACTTTGTATGCTGCTTCCTGCCTGCCCAGATCACTTACACAAGATATACAAATATGTTTAATTTAATTGGTACACTCCAAGTTGTTCCAAACTGAATAAACATTATTGTATATCAATAGAGTTCGGTACCACAGTTGTGGTGGGTGGAGTTTGCCGGTAAGAAGGCATAAAAAAACCCCGCACCAATTAAGGTGTCGGGGTCATGAGCGTCTTTGTTTTATTTGTGCAGGGCTGCCTACACTTTAGATGGTATTATTAAATTGGAGTAACAACAAATATAAGGTCAGTTCCTTCACCGTAAATTCCGTGCAGGTATGCTAAAACATCCCTTTCGCTTTCACCGAAAATCCTTTTGGATTCATCTTGGTAATGGTCGCCCATATCTGTGCGAATTGTAACTGAAAATTCTTTTTCGATTGCTATGCTCATATAACATATACAAAAAGTAAGAATGAAATCTTATACTTTAAGCAATCAACTTGATTTTTCTGTTTGGATCACTCAATCGAATTGGTGACCAGTAGCAATCCCAAAGCAAATAAATGTCACCATCAGAATCGAATCCAAGGATTTTTGTTGTGTATTTTATGTCGTAATTGTATCCGGCAATAAGTTCGATGATGTCACCTACTTTTAAGTGTTCGTGACTTTCTTTAAAGCCTTTAATTTTAGCTTTGTATTTGTCGAAGGCTTCGGTATATTCTCTTTGAGTTTCTTCGTTGTATTTCTCAAGAAGATTTACCATCAGGTAACCTCCTACAATCGGGTAAATTATTTCGTTGCTCATGGTATATATACAAAAAGTGAGAATAGAATCTTATACTTTAGTTATCTTTCTTTGTGAGCATCCCAGCTTTGATCGTCATCAAATTCATCAACACGATAAACTTCCTCGTCAAATTCGTCAAAAGCAATCCCGTTAAATATTATGTACCCTTCTGTTGTATAACCTTGAAACTTACCAGTTGCAAGCGTATTCATTGGTCGCAGCTCATCATCTCTATTTTCCATCCAAGCTGCACTGGCAGGAGAAATGCGTGTTTTATTATTCCGCTTTGAGGGAGTGACGTTGTTCCAGTAATGATCTTTACAAACAGTTCCACCCTTTGTCTTGCAAAAGGTTTGTTGATAGTGTGACTTAGTAAAAGGTGTTCCACATGAAGGGCATTTTACTTTTGCTCCAACATTAGCTTCTTTTGCTTTTAAGTATAAAGCCTTTAAAGATTGGATTCTTTTGTTCATGATTCATATACAAAAAGGGAGAAGAAAATCTTATACTTGATTATCTTCTTTTACGAAAATTATGTTTGTTTGCAGCATACTTCTGTTGCTGTTTATCAGGGAGGGAGCGGTCATCATAAGTCTTCACTATATCCGAAAGGTCTTCTATTTGAATTCTTGTAATTGGTATCGGGGGAGGGGAGAGTATCTCACTTATGTCCCTGCCTTGTGTAAGCTCTTTAAGGCGGTCTACGTCCTCTTTCTTATCGAGGTCGATCACAATCACTTCATGCGGTTGTAAATGCTGTGCAGCAAGTACGTGGGCTAATGTGAAGCCATCCATTCCGGTGCCGATAATGATAGGTTTAAAGTCTTTTTCCATGTTATAAATATACAAAATTGTAAGTAGAAATCTTATACTTTAATATAAAAAATAAAGCCAACCTTACGGGGTTGGCTTTTTGTTTTTGAGTTTGCAGCCTTACGGGGCTGTCTTTGAGTTTACAACCTTACGGGGTTGGTTTGGGGCGGAACTGTTTGGATTGCTCTCGGAAGGGTTCGAACCTTTGTTTTTTCCGGCATTGTCCGCCATTGAATTGGTCTATGTCTTTATATCTTTTTTGAGGTAACTTAATTAAGGGTATTGAAGCTAAGTGAAACCTGTAGGGTGCATATTTTTGGTTTATCGGGATTAAGTTTTAAATCATCAGTATTTTTAATTTGGATTTGACTTATTAGGCGGTCTTGCGAGCAGCATACCTTTTTTTTTGCGGTTTAAGTTAAATTGATAAGTGAATTAAAACTGTGTAGACTTACCCGACTCGCTACACTAATGTCCTAACATTTACTAACCTGGCATATTTGATGGGAGTTTATAGATGATATACAAATTTTGTTTCTTGCTTCTTATACTTTGGGCGAATTAATTTTTTCGCCCTCTGAATGGTTTATAAACCATTGATGAATCAACATGAGCTGTATCTGCTGAATGAATAACACGTTCCAATTTTTCAATCACCATGCAATGACCAATCGAATTTGCTTTTTTAATTGCAAGACTCCTTGCACGTTCACAATCACCTTTGTAAACAATAACTGTGTCGAGAATATCTCTACGATGTTCATCATTCACCTTGCGGAGTTTAATGATTTGATACGCTTCGATTTGATATTCTACAATCGGTTTAGGAGTGTTTTTTTCTTTCTGTTCCGCTTCTTCATTTATGAGTGCGAAAGGGTCTGCGTATGCCATGTTGTTTGGTGTTTAATTTGTTTGTTTCTTATATAGTATATACAAAATTGATCTATGAAATCTTATACTTACTTGAAACTTTGTTCATGCATGCATAAAAAAGAGCGCCCACCACAAGCGCCCTTTTAAAAAAACAAACCATGAACTAACCAATTACTTATGTTTTAGGATCACGTATTTAACTACGATTCCGATAGATGTTATTATGTAAATTATTACTAACATAACCTATATACAAAATACATTACCTGAATCTTATACTTGCCGGATAATTTCCTGCACTGCCATCCATAACCATTTAGATATACAACTATGTTTAACCAATTTGGTACATATTCATTTGTTCCAATTACAATAAACATTATTGTATATCCTATGAGCATAATGCAACCCTCACTTTTAAAAGGGAGAGCAAAATAAAAGACCACAAAAAAGCCGACCCTTTTGGAGCCGGCTTTTTCGCCTTTGAAGTATTGAACAGTTTACGATTGTAGGTATTGCTTGTCTTTCTTAAATTTTAATTGATGTGCCTGTGATAAGGTCAATCCGATAAAGTCCTTTTCTGTGAAAGATAATTCATCCGGATAATAGGTGAACAGATAGTGTTCTGTACGTTCATTCTCAAGGGTGACATGAACTTCAGGCATGGGATCAAACATTCCTTGGGGCATGGGGCGAGGAAGGGATGTTATTCGGGTTGCGATAATTTTCTTGTCCATTGTTAAAGTGAATTTAACCGTTGAATCCCTTTTTCCAGTGTCTTAAATTCCATTGGAGAATTGCCTGCCTTAACAAGCGGGTCCATCATTGTTTCCCACAATTTGATGAACAGAAATTTAAAAACAATTTTCTGAATTACGAAACGGTCTTTGCCATTACGATTGACTTTGACAAGTCTAACTGTGATTTTTTTGCTCATGGTTTATATACAAATTTTGGGATGAGAATCTTATACTTATCTTTCGTTTTTGAGTTCTTTGAGTGCTTGAATTTTATTGGCATTATCTTCAGCTGTTTCAAAAATAGAAACTTTGTCTTTGAGCTTGCGAAGATGCTCATTTTGCCATTTGTCTGTGCGAGGCTTGAACATTTTTTTCCAGAAATCAATTCGTTCTCTGTCGGTTTGTGTTTGTTCTGTTGTCATACCTTATATACAAAAAGGGAGAATGAAATCTTATACCATTGTAAAAAAAAGAAGGACTCCTTACGGGGAGCCCTACACTATAAAACAAATTAAACCGATCTTGAATTTCTTATTTTATTAATTTCATTCCTTACTGCTGTCCTCATCTTTGCGACAATCCGGAGGGAAATGAGGATGGCAACTGTGCGAGTGAACCATTGGAAATTGCCAGGTGTTACATAATTTACAACCAGGGAGAAAAAAAGGATCATTACGGAGGCAATTAAAAAACCGGCTATCTTAGTCGCTATGATTGTATTTCTGTCCATACCTTATATACAATAAGGGAGAGTGGAATCTTATACTAACCTGTTAATTAGTTGAGTAATTTCGAAGGTGAGAAGGACGCACCCATCCTGCTGAACCATCATCGAAGTATATAAATGCAGGATAGTTATTTTCCTTTGTGACATTATAAGGAAGTAAATTAATTATTCCTGTCCGTTTCGTTTCAGTGGTGATAATTCTTTGACCTTGTATCAAGGTCAAGTTGGTTTCTGTTTGTGTAGTGTTCATATATTATATACAAAAACACAAGTCAAAATCTTATACTTTATATAAATAAAAAAGCCGGAAATTTATCCGGCTCTTTTATTTTGATTTTTTATTGTTGAACAATCTCGTAAATTTTCCCTTTTAATTTGAGCAAGGAAATATTTTCCAATTTGATTGTTTGAACTTGAATTGCCTTTTCAGTTCCTTGATTTGTTGGTGCTGAATAAGTTGGCAAAAATTGTTTGATTGTTTCAATTTCAACTTGACTTTTAACTTGTTTGCCGTTAAGCAAAAATCCGTTTCTTTTCACTCTGTCAGTAACAAAGAAAAGATATTCTTGTTTTTTATCCCCTTCTGCTTTCATTGCAACACAACCATTGTAAGAATCATATTTTTTTGCGTGCCAATTTTCTTGTGCTTGGAAATCTCTTTCTTTGCCTTCTCTTTCAAGTTGATTGTTAACTGCATTGGTGTAATTAACATTAACACGAGCAATGTATGAAGATGACTTCAAAACAACTTCATCACGATAAGGATTGCCTGTTTTTTTCAGCTTTGCATCGGTTCTTGTCACCATAAAAATTGCCGTTGGTGAACTGCCATCAATTTTTTGCAAGATCAATGAAAGTTCTGAAACTGTAATTTTGTGACGTTTTTCACCTGCCTTTGGCTTGGGAATGAATGGGTTTGCAACTTGTTTCATTTTTGTGTGGTTTATTTGTTTCTCTATATACAAATTTCAACCTCATAACCTTATACCAAAAATAAACTTTTTTTCATTACCGTGCAACAGCCACCACCGCACCTGATTTGTTCATATTGCCATTGATATACAAATATGTTTATTCACTTTGGTACATACTTGTTCCAATTACAATAAACATTGTTGTATATCTTAAAAGAAAAAACCGGCAGGAAAATCACCCCTGCCGGTTTTTCAATCTTAACTCACTCATCAAACAAACAATAGAGAACAAATATAATTAGAATTTTTGAAATAAAATAGAAAAATTAGAAAAAAGTATAAGATTCTGTTATCTAATTCTGTATATAATATATGAACGCAGAAACAACCGAAAAATTAATTCCTATCCGCACTATCGCAGACTTTAAACGTGCCCTGAAATTGGGTGTTAAAGTTGGCTCCATTCGATTTAATCATCGCTACCAAAAGAATGAAGCAGGTGAATTTATTACAGAAGAACAACCTATGCCCATTCGTGAAGCCTCGATTGTGCAGACCAACAGATTCGCCCTGAAAACAGAAAATTCAGATGGGAAAATTGTGGATTCATGGTGTGATTTTCCGGCAAAATCAGAAGTTCACATTGAAAATAATATTGTTACAATCTTTCAAGAAGATTATCGCCAACGTACAGGAGAAGATAATGAAAAACTACCACTCATTCCAATCCTTAAATATTGGATATTAGCAGAATAGAAAAAATTTCCAATAAGTATAAGATTCTCTAATTAGAATTTGTATATTAGTTATCTAAAGAGTTACAAATTTGTTGAAAACATTCTCAAACAAAAAACCCCATTGCCTATGAAAAAGATTTAATAGCCAACAAAATTAAGTCCGTCCTAAACGCTTCCGCTTAACGGCTTATCCTGCTCACTATATAGCTATTGATTTAGCACACTCATCGCAATGCCAGTGACTACACGATTGCAAGCAGGTTGAAAGTAAAAGCGGTTCAAGAAACTGAAGCTGACCCCGTAAGGTCGGCTTCTTTATTTTGCCCCACCGTTCCAAACTAAATAAACATTGTTGTATA
>Ga0154020_10004387_pt1 | contig 16808 bp, 13 predicted proteins | sample Klosneuvirus_201_FD_109709 | JGI IMG/M metagenome (GOLD analysis project Ga0154020, IMG submission 109709) | Active sludge microbial communities from wastewater, Klosterneuburg, Austria - Klosneuvirus_20160825_MG | ecosystem: Engineered > WWTP > Aerobic digester > Activated sludge | place...
CGTGGCGGAGTACGTGACGCGAAGCGGGCAGCCGGAGGCGGTCGTGGAGCGCTCGGATCAGGCGCTCTACGCGGCCAAGCGCAACGGGCGCAACCGGGTGGAAGTGCTCGCCTGATTGAACCTTTCGTCCCGGCAGGGTAGTATTCAGTTGTAGTCCGGGGGCGACCGGTTTCGATTGTGTAGGTGGCTCTGTGACTGCGCGCCCAGGTCCTCGGGTTCCTGGTAAAACACTCGGGAAATTCACAACTGCGAATAACAACTTCGCTCTCGCCGCGTAAAGCTTAGGCTTTACCCGGCAGTGCCTGAGAGGTAGCCCCGCCCGAGGCGGCACTCAGGTATCGCAAATTCGGGCTGGCTGGCTGGCGCGTCCTCCGCCAGTCGGCGAGATCAAGATGGACTCATCCGTGCGACGGAGGCCCACCGGCCAGCGCCCGGAGAAACCAATCGGTGGGATACGCGCGTAGACGTTGCGGAAGATCTTATGCAAGACGGGAGTTCGAATCTCCCCGCCTCCACTTGAGCGCTGGTGACGTCGTTCGGGATGGATGTATGCGAAGGGCCTCCGGCATGGGAGGCCCTTCGTCGTTCCCGCGCTGCCTGCTCACGCGCGCTCGGCGATGGCCTCGACGACCGCCTTCGCCGCGCGCCCCACGCCCACGAGCGTCGCGCTCGCGAAGCCCGTCCAGTCCCCGTAGCCGAGCGGGAAGAGGCGCTGGTGCGCGGCCGCGTGCAGGCCGTCCATCGCGATGCGTCCGGAGGCATCCGTGGTGACGAGTGGCGCGAGATGCGAGAGCGCGGGCCGGAACCCCGTGGCGAGGATGACGGCATCCACTGCCTCCTCGCGTCCGTCAGGCCCGATGACGCCGTGCGGGGTGAAGCGCGACAGGAGCGCTGACGCGCGGAGCAACCCGCGGTCGCGTGCGGCTCGCACGGCGGCGACCATCACGACATCCCCGAGCGAGCGCGGCGGGGGCGGCGTGCGGCCTTCCTTCAGCGCCTGGAAGCGCGCCGTGCCCTGCTCGAACAGGTATTGCCCATCCACTTCGTCGGGCAGGAAGGTCGGCGGCTCGCGCGTCATCCAACGCACGTGCGCGACATCGAGGAGGTCGGCGAAGATCTGTGCGCCGGAGTTGCCACCCCCCACCACGAGTACACGGCGTCCGACGAACGCCGCCGCACCGGGATAGTGCGCCGAGTGCAGGATCCGTCCACCGTACTCCGTGTCACCCGCGAAGCGCGGAATGACCGGCGCGCCCCAAGAGCCGGTCGCGCTGATGACCGCGCCCGCGTCCACCTCCCCTTGGTCGGTCACGAGCCGGAGACGCGGCCCGTCCGCATGCGTCTCGATCACGCGCACGGGCCGTTCGACCGGCAACGCGTACCGGGATTCGTACGCCGAGAGGTATGCGACGGCCTCGTCGCGTGTCGGATAGGTCTCGGTGCCGGCCGGCATGATCCAGCCGGGGAGGGAACTCCATCTCGCGGGCGAGAAGAGCCGCAGGGAGGGCCAGGTGTGCTGCCATGCGCCACCGCGCGCAGGCCCCTGGTCGAAGAGCGCGAAGGACAGGTCGGTCCGCCGCAGGAAGAAGCCCGCCGCGAGGCCCGCCTGTCCTCCGCCGATCACGGCGACGTCGAGGGTGCGTGCCAGGTGGCGCCTCAGCAGGGCGTGAGCCTGAGGTGCATCGTCACCGCGGACGCAGGGCAGGCGCCCTGAAACTCCTCCGAGACATGCACCGCCGCGGGTGCCGCCTCGCGCGTGATCCGCTCGAAGCCGAAGCGCGGGAACCAGTGCTCGGCCGTCGTCGTGAGCAGCACGAGCTCGCGCGTCCCTCGCGCCCGAGCCGCGTCGAGGAGCGCGCGAACGAGGGCCTCGCCCACGCCCGAGCCGCGCACCGCGGGGTCCACGACCGCGGAGCGCAGCAGCGCGGCATCGCCATAGTCCTCGAGGCCGATCGCGCCGACGACATGGCCGGCACGCTCAGCGACGAGGAAGTGCGCCAGATCCGGTGGCACGCCGTCGAGTGGCAATGCCGCCGCCGTGAGCAACGCGCGCACGGCGGAGAGATCGGACGGCGCGGCGGCGCGGAGCCGCACCGCGCCGCCGGTGGGGTCGGGCGCGGCCGACATCAGCTGCGGCTCGCGGGCTTGATGGCGCGCACGAACGCGCTGCAGAACGCCCCGTCGAGGTCGTCGCTCACCCGATCGGCATCAAGGCCGGAGTCCTTCAGGAAGGCCCGGGCATCCTCCGCCCGGTATACGCGCGTCGGCTCGATCGACGGGCTCACGAAGCCGGCATCCCCGAGGAGCCGCAGGAACTGCTGCTCCTCGAGCGCGCCCGCGATGCAGCCGACCCAGAGCTCCATCGAACGCCGAACCTCGAGCGGCACCTCGCCGCGCACGATCACGTCGCTCACGGCGAAGCGGCCGCCCGGCTTGAGCACTCGGAACGCCTCGCGGAGGACGCTCGGCTTGTCGACCGCCAGGTTGATCACGCAGTTGGAGATGATGACGTCGACCGAGTCGTCCGGCAGCGGGATCTGCTCGATCTGCCCCTTGAGGAACGTGACGTTCGACGCGCCAGCGGCCTCGGCGTTGCGGCGCGCGAGGGCGAGCATCTGGTCGGTCATGTCGAGTCCGTAGACATGCCCCGTCGGTCCGACGCGCTGGGCGGAGAGGAGCACATCGATGCCGCCGCCCGATCCCAGGTCGAGGACCGTCTCGCCCTCGGCGAGCGAGGCGAGGGCCGTCGGGTTGCCGCAGCCGAGTGAGGCGAGGACCGCCGCCGCGGGGATGCCCTGGACCTCCGACGCATGGTAGAGGTCGGAGGTGATGGGGTCCTTCTCCTCGCCGCTGCAGCAGTCGGCGCCGCAACAGGCGGATCGCTCGCCCTCAGCGGCACGGGTGGCGGCGGCGCCGTAGCGGGCGCGAACGAGGGTGGTGATCTCTTGCGGGGTGGTGCTGGTCATCGGGAACTCCTCATGAAGTGGGTGTGTGGGTCGGACCACTTCGGGGGTCCGTGTTCATCCGTCTACGGTACTGCGAAGGAACGATCGTCGGAGCGGTTCAGCCGCAACAGGCGACCGGAAGTCGTCGGCGTTCGGCGGCGGGCACCTTGTACGCGGCGACGGCCTGCTCCGCGTGCTCGAGCCCATCAGCGGCCAGGCGGTAGTGAGTCCAGCGTCCCTCACGTCGCGAGGCCACGAGACCCGCGTCGCGCAGGGTCTTGAGATGGAAGGAGAGCAGGGACTGGCCGCAGGCGAGTTCGGTCTGGAGGTCGCAGACGCACTGCTCGCCGCCGCGGAGCAGGTCCAGGATCCGCAGCCGACGTGGGTCGGAGAGCGCGTGGAAGAGCCCGGCGTGACGCTGCAGGCTCTCCAGGGCGGCATCCGTCCGGTCGCGGTCGCTCCGGGACGGTGTGGTGGTCGAGATCATACATCAACATATCTAGTTTGGTTTATGCATGCAAGCTCCCCTTCCTCGTCGCGCCGACTCGACACCCCAGCCCGCCCGCGTGAGATTTGCGGTGTACGTCTTTCGCGCAGCGTACATTGTGCGGACAGCGATACACGACGGCACCTCCCCCACCGCGGCATCCTCTCTCCTTCCGGCCACATGTCCCACTCCTGGCAGTTCTTCCGCGCAGGCGGCTCCGATCAGGTCGCCCTCGACCGCAGTGCCGATCTCCTCGCACTGCGCGAACTCGACCCGAAGCTCTGGGTGGCGCTCGCGTGCCCGGTGAAGGGACTCGAGATCGACGAGCGGACGCTCGCGCTGATGGATGGCGACGGCGACGGGCGCATCCGCGTCCCCGAGGTCATCGCCGCGGTGGAGTGGGCGGGGAAGATGCTCACCTCGCTCGACACTCTGATGAAGGGCGGGGACCTGCCGCTCGCCTCCATCGACACGACGAGCGACGAGGGACGCGCCGCGGCGGCGTCTGCGCGGGAGATCCTCGCGAACCTCGGCAAGTCGGGGCAGGCGACCATCGCCGTCGCCGAGACGATGGCTACGGCGCAGATCTTCGCGCAGACGACGTTCAATGGTGACGGCGTCATCCCGATCGAGATGATCGTGGACTTGGCGCTCAAGGCGGTCGCGGAACAGGTGGTCGGGCACGCCGGCGCCCGCATCGATCGTAGCGGGAAGATCGGGATCGACCAGGCGGCGATCGACCTGTTCTTCGACGACTGTGCGGCGTACGACGCCTGGTGGAAGGAAGGAGAGGCGAATGCGACCGCGCTCCTCCCGCTCGGCGACCGGACGCCGGCGGCGGTCGCGGCGATGCTCGCCGTGCGAGGGAAGGTGGACGATTACTTCGCCCGCTGCCGACTGGCGGCCTTCGACCCACGGTCGATCACCGCGGTGAATCGGCAGCAGGACGAGTACCTCGCGATCGCAGCGAGCGACATGTCGATCACGGCACAGGAGGTGGCGGGCTTCCCGCTCGCCCGTATCGAGGCGTGGCGTGCACTACCGCTCACGGCGGCGGCGGGCGCGTCGGGGGTGGTGGAGGGGATCAACCCGGCGTGGGCCGCGGCGATCGAGACGTTCCGTGCGACCTGCGCGCAGCCGATCCTCGGCGGCACGGCCGCGCAACTGACCGAAGCCGAATGGGCGCGCCTGCAGTCCACGCTGGCCGCGCACGAGGCGTGGGCGGCGCGGAAGGCCGGGGCGGCGCTCGAGGCGCTGGGGGTGACGGCCGTTCGCGCGCTGCTGGCAGGCCCGTCGCGCGCGGGGCTGACCGCGCTCGTGGCGCAGGACGCGGCGAAGGCCCCGGAGATGGAGGCGATCGCCGCGGTGGAGCGACTCGCGCGCTACCATCGCGACCTCTACCAGCTGCTCAACAACTTCGTGGCATTCCGCGACTTCTATTCGCGGGAGCGGCCCGCGGTCTTCCAGGTGGGGCGCCTCTTCCTCGACGGCCGCAGTTGCGACCTCTGCGTACGGGTCGATGACGCGGGGAAGCATGCCGCGCTCGCCGGGCTGGCGAAGAGCTTCCTCGCGTACTGCGAATGCACGCGCAACGGGGAGACCATGACGATCGCGGCCGCCTTCACCGACGGTGACAGCGACAACCTGATGGTCGGACGCAACGGCGTCTTCTACGACCGGCAGGGACGGGATTGGGACGCGACGATCACCAAGCTCGTCGAGAACCCGATCTCCATCCGGCAGGCGTTCTGGGCGCCGTACAAGAAGTTCGTCCGGCTCATCGAGGAGCAGGTCGCCAAGCGGGCCGCTGCGGGCGAAGCGGCCGCCGACGAGAAGCTCGGGACAGCGGCGACGAGCACGGCGCACGTCGAGAAGAAGGCGCCGGAGGCGAAGAAGATCGATGTCGGCACGGTGGCCGCCCTCGGCGTCGCCTTCGGTGCGATCGGCACGCTCCTCACGGCGATGGTCGGCTACCTGGTGGGCATCCTCACGCTCCCCTTCTGGCAGGTGGTGTTGGCGCTGGCCGGCATCCTGGTGCTGATCTCGACGCCGTCGATGGTCATCGCCTGGCTCAAGCTGCGGCAACGCAATCTCGGTCCCATCCTGGATGCGAACGGGTGGGCGGTGAACGGGCAGGTGAAGATGAACGTGCCGTTCGGTGCGGCGCTCACGAAGGTCGCGGAGATCCCGTCGGGATCGGGGAGTTCGTTCGCCGTGCGCTACCCCGAGCCGCCGACCGCGCTGCCCAAGCTCGTCGCCGCGCTCATCGGGGTCGCGTTCGTCGTCTCGCTGCTCAACCACTTCGGGGTGGTCAGCACCCTCACCGGTGGACGGTTCGGCGGGACGGGGGCGGCCGAGGTCGTGACGCCGACGGCGGGGGTGCCGTGATTCGAGGCGCGGCGCTCGCGCTCGCGTGCGTGGTCGCGGTGACCGGGCCGCTGAGCGCCCCGGTGGCCGCGCAGACGGCGCAGACGGTGCCGGCCGCGCGTCACACCGCGGCGGATGTGCGCTTCATGCAGGGCATGATCCATCATCACGCCCAGGCGGTGGCGATGGCGGCGCTGGTCCCCGCGCGGACGACGCGCGAGGACTTGCGCGCGCTCGCGGCCCGCATCGACGTCTCGCAGGTGGATGAGATGGAGAACATGCGCCAATGGCTGCGCACCCGCGGCGCGCCGTTGGCACTCCCGGCGACGACCGTCGGGCACGAAGCGCATGGCACGCACGCCTCGGGCACGCCGATGATGCCCGGCATGCTCTCCGCCGGGGAGATGGACGCCCTCGAACGGAGCACCGGCGCAGAGTTCGAGCGGCGATTCCTCGCGGGAATGATCAAGCATCACGAGGGGGCGCTCGTCATGGTGCGCGAGCTGTTCGGGACGCCCGGGGCGGCGGAAGAGACGGCGATCTTCTCGTTCGCGAGCGACGTCGATGCCGACCAGCGTGCGGAGATCGCGCGGATGCGCCGACTGCTCGCCGCCCTCTCTCCCGGCTGAGTGCCGCTACGGTCTGACGGTCTGGATCTCGACGCGCGACGCCTGCTGCGGCGTCCGCCAGACGCGATGCGTCTGCGCCCTGAAATCCTCGGCCTTCGCCTCGAAGATGTTCGGCACCCAGGTCTGTGGATTCCGGTCGATGATCGGGAACCAGCTGCTCTGCACCTGCACCATGATCCGGTGGCCCTTCAGGAACCGGTAGCTCTGCGAGTGCAGGTCGATGGTGAAGGGCGTGACGGCGTTCGGCACGAGCGGCACGGGGCGCTCGAACGACTGGTGATAGCGGCCGCGGAAGACCTCGTTCGCGACCATCAGCTGGAAGCCGCCGAGGCGGAAGTTCGGGGTGTACTCCTCGGGGTAGACGTCGATGAGCTTGACCACCCAGTCGGCGTCCTGCCCGGTGGTGCTGGCGAACAGCTTCGCCGTGATGTCGCCGGCGAGGACGACCTCGTCGGTGAGGGGCTCGGTGACCCAGGAGAGGACGTCGGGTCGCCCCTCGACGAAGCGTTGGTCCTCGAGGAGCCAGGTGCTCCAGCCGGACCCGCGTGGCGCATACGTCGCTTCGATGGGGCGCGGACGATAGGGGACCGGCTTGGCCGGATCGCTGACGTAGGCGTCGAACGCGTCGCGGACGCCCGCGGCGGGTGGATCGAACGAGAGCTTGCCGCCGGCATGGAAGTAGAGCGCGCGCGTGGTCGCGTCGCGCGGGGGCCAGGCGTCGAATGTACGCCACTGGTTGCTGCCCGACTCGAACACCTGCGCTTCGGTGCGACGCGGCGTGCCGCGGTCCTTGAGGTAGTAGGCGAAGAACGGGGCCTGGATGTTGGCGCGGTAGTACGCGCCGGTCGGTGACCCGAAGTCGATGCGACCGAGGGTCTGCGCCGGACCGTTGCTCCAGCCGCCGTGCCGCCATGGGCCGACGACGAGGAAGTTCTTCGCTTCGCGGTCGCGCTTCTCGAGCTCCTCGTAGATCAGCAGGGGACCATAGAAGTCCTCCTGATCCCACCACCCGGCGACGTTGAGCGTGGGGACGGTCACGCGGGTGAGGTTGCCGCGCATCGCCTGCCGCTGCCAGAAGGCATCGTAGTCCGGATGCTGGGTGAAGTCGGTCCAGGTGGGGAGCGTGCGATCCCGGAGGATGTTCTTCTGGATGTTGGCTAGTGGCCCGACCGCGAGGTACCAGTCGTAGGTGTCGTAGCGATCGAAGGCGAAGTTCGCGTTCTCTTTCGACGACTCGGTCATCCAGGCATACTCGAAGCCGTAGCTCAGGCGGAAGGCGCCGTTGTGGTGGAAGTCGTCGCCGATCCACATGTCGGCGGGCGAGGCCTGCGGGCTCACGGCGCGGAGGGCGCTGTGGCCGCCGAGCATCCCCATGGCCGAGGTCCAGCCGTCGTACGAGACGCCGAGCATGCCGACGCGACCGTTGTGCCCGGGAATGTTGGCGAGGAGCCAGTCGATCGAGTCGTTGGTGTCGGTGCTCTCGTCGATCGCGTTGCGTGGGGCGTCGACGGGGCGCGGGGGGCGCTGCATCACGAAGGTGCCGCCGCTCTTGTAGCGGCCGCGGATGTCCTGGAAGACGAAGATGTAGCCTTCCTCGGCGAGCTCCTTGTACGACGTCGTCAGGCGACCGGCGGTCCCGCCCACGCCGTAGGGCGTGCGTTGGAGCAGGAACGGCAACGGTGCATGCGCTTCGCTCGGTTGGAAGATCTCCACGTGCAACGTGACGCCGTCCCGCATGCGGATGTCGGCGCTGGTGTGGAGGTACTTGGCCGGATCGAAGCCGCTGTCGCGCGGCGCCGCCACGGTGGGCGCGGGCTGCTGGGCACGTGCGAGCGGGGCGCGGAGGGCGATCGAGAGCGCGGCAAGGCTCAGGGTCGCGGCGAGGGCGATCGGGCGCAGGCAAGGACGGCGCATCACGAACTCCGGTGAGGCGAGCCTGCGCGGATCAGGAGCTGCGGTGCTCCTCGCGCCAGGCCCAGAGGACGAACACGATCAACGCGGCGAAGAGCGCCGGGGCGAGCATCACGGCCGCGAGCTGGACGATGCCATCGAGCAATGGGCCGGTGTCGTCCGCCCCGGTGTGTCCGATCCGGAAACTGCGCCCTTGGGCGAGCCCGCGCCAGACGGAGAGCGGAATCCACGTGCCGAAGAACGCGACGGTCGCGAGCTGTCGGCCGCGGCGCATGCTCATCCGTCGCGCGCCTCGCGGATGCGAACGAGGCCTTCCTGCGCCATCGACGCGACCAGCGTCCCGTCGCGACGGAAGACCGTCCCGCGCACGAAACCGCGTGCCCCGAAGGCCGAAGGACTGTCGCTCACGTAGAGCAGCCATTCGTCGGCGCGGAAGGGGCGATGGAACCAGACGGTATGGTCGAGCGAGGCGATGAAGAGCCGCGGATCGCGGAAGGCGATCCCGTGGGGCAGGAGCGCGGTGGGGAGGAAGCCGTAGTCGGACGCGTAGGCGAGGACCGCCTGATGGATCCAGGTCGCATCCGCGATCGGTTCCTTGACGCGGAACCAGATCCGCCGCGCGGCGGTCGCGGGATCCTGCCGCTCGATCCGCGCGAAGGGGTCCGTGGGCGTGATGTTGCGGATGTCGATCGGCCGGTCCTGCGTGACGATCGCGCGAAACGGCTCCGGCAGGCTGTCGGCGCGGGCACGGATGAGCTCGAGCTCCGAGGGCAACGACTCGGGGTCGGGCACATCCGGCATCGCGGTCTGGTGATCCAGCCCCGGTTCGCTGATGTGGAAGGACGCCGAGAGGTGGAAGATCGCCTCGCCGTGCTGGATGGCGGTGACCCGTCGACTGGTGAAGCTGCGCCCGTCGCGCGGGCGGTCCACGAAGTAGACGATCGGCGCCTTGAGATCGCCCTCGCGGAGGAAGTAGCCGTGCACCGAGTGCGCCTCGCGACCCTCGGGAACGGTGCGCTGCGCGGCGACGAGCGCCTGCGCGAAGACCTGGCCGCCGAACACGCGTCCCGTCGCGAGGTCACGGTTCTGGCCGCGGAAGATGTCATGCTCGATCGGCTCGAGATCGAGCAACGAGAGGAAATCCTGAACGACGCTCATGCCTGAAATATGAACGCGGGCACGGGCGGACGGGGCAGTCCCGACGCGTCAGGCTCCGGCGAGGGGCAGTGCCGGCTTCGAGACCGGTTCGTCCTGGTTCCGCATGTGGTCGGCGAGCTGGTGCAGCCGGGTGCGAAGGAAGGCGCGGACCTCCTCCGGCATCGGGTGCTCGGCCATCGCCCGATCCATGCACCAGAGCCACTGGTCGCGCTCCTTCGCGCCGATGGCGAAGGGCAGGTGGCGTGCCCGGAGCCGCGGGTGCCCGTACTTCGACTCGTAGAGCGGCGGCCCCCCGGTCCAGCCCGTGAGGTACTCGTGGAGCTTCTCGCGGCTGCGCTTCAGCGAAGGCGCGTGGAGCCGTCGGATCCCCTCCGCCTCCGGTGAGGAGTCCATCAGGTCGTAGAAACGGTCGACCAGTGCCCGGATGCCGTCCGTGCCGCCGAGCTGATCGTAGGGAGTGAGCGGGGCCGTCATCCTAGAAAGATGGGGATCGGGGCGCCGAAGGGCAGTGGCACTGGCGCCCGCGGCCGCCGGCGGCATGGTTCCAGTGGTCCGGCGGCGCGTCCGCGCGGAGCACCCAACGATCCCCGGGGAGCCGTGATGACCTCGCGCGAGAACGTCAGCTCGAGCTGGAAGGAGGGACGCTTCCTCGACCTCTGGGTCGTGCCGCACGCGATGACCGGCGTGACCGGCGCGTTCTCGAATGTCTTCTTCGAGCTGTCCACTCCGCTGGTGTTCATCGTCGGCCTGCTGTTGATGGTCGTGTGGGAGATCGTCGAGATGGCGATGGGGATCCGTGAGGCGTGGGAGAACCAGCTCCTCGACGTGGTGATCGGCCTGGCCGGCGTGGCGGTCGCGCTCATCGTGGCGTCGCGCCTCGGCGAGCGCGCCCGGATCGTGGCGTTCGCGGTCAGCCTGACGATCATGGTCACCACCGGAGTCGTCGGCTGGCTCGCGAGCCGTCGCAAGCGGCGCGAGGGTCGCGCGAAGGGCGGGTCGCGGTAGCGGGTCGCGCTCGTCGGCGGCGGCGGCCGAACGGCGTCCCACTGCCCAAGGGCGCCCGGCGGACGCATGTTCCGGGCATGAAGAACTCGATCGCCCTCCTCACGCTCCTGCTCGCGAGCGTTCCCTCCGTCGTCGCGGCACAGCGCACGCTCCCGACGCCCGAATCCGTCTTCGGCCACGCCGTCGGCGCGGACTTCAAGCTCATCGACTACGACCAGTCGATCCGCTACTTCCGCCAGCTCGCCGAGGCGAGCGACCGGATGCGGCTCGTTGACGTCGGGCGCACGTCGCAAGGTCGCCCGTGGACGCTGGTGGTGATCTCGTCGCCGCGGAACCTCGCGAACCTGCAGCGGTTGCGGACGATCGCACAGCGGTTGGCGCATCCGGCCGGCCTGAGCGACGCCGAGGCGCGCGCGCTCGCCCGCGAGGGCAAGGCTTTCGTGGACATCTCGGGCGGCCTGCACGCGAGCGAGATCGCGGGGTCGCAGCATACGGTGCAGTTGGCGTACGACCTGCTCTCACGGGACGATGCGCGCACGCGCGCGATCCTTGACGAGACCGTGCTGCTGCTCTGGCCGAGCATCAATCCGGACGGGCAGGACATCGTGGTGAACTGGTACCGCAAGAACGTCGGCACGCCGTACGAGGTGGCGCCCCTCGATTCCCTCTACCAGAAGTACATCGGACACGACAACAACCGCGACGCCTACATGTTGAACGTCGTCGAGTCGCGGGTGGTGGCGCGCGTCTGGCGGGAGTGGGAACCGCAGATCATCTACGTGCAGCACCAGACGGCGCCGTTCCCGACGCGCATCTGGCTGCCGCCGTTCGCCGAGCCGATCGCCCCTCGCGCCCCCGCCCTCATGTCGCGCGAGGTGAACACGATCGGCATGACGATCGCACAGGCGCTGGAGACGAACGGCCAGCCCGGCGCGACGCACATGGGGAAGGGGTTCGACGCCTGGTATCCCGGCTACATCGATTACATGCCGATGTTGCAGAACATCGCGGCGTACTGGACCGAGACGGCGCTCTTCAGCTATGCGACGCCGGGGTTCTATACCATCGACGACTTCCCGCGCGAGTACCGCGACCTGCGGCCGCAGTCGCTCTATGCCAGCCCGTGGAAGGGCGGCTGGTGGCGGTTGCGCGATGCGGTGGACTACATGGAGACCGCGTCGATCGCGACGCTCGACTACGCGGCGAAGTATCGCGAGGACATCCTGTGGAACCGTTTTCAGGCGGGGCGCGACGCGATCGCGCGGTACCGCAAGGATCCGCCGTTCGCCTACTTCGTGCCACAGGTTCAACGTGACCCGGGAGCGGCGGTCGCGCTGTTGCAGCGGCTCGCGTTCCTGGGGGTGCGCGTTTCGCAGCTCTCGAAGGACGTCACCCACGCGGGACAGCGCCACGTCAAGGGCACCTGGGTCATCGCGATGGACCAGGAATACGCAGAACTCGTGCGCCAGCTCTTCGACCGTCAGGAGTATCCCGATCTTCGCGAGAGCGAAGGCGGGGAACCGGACCAACCGTACGACGCGGCCGGGTGGACGTTGCCGTACTTGATGGACGTGCGCGTCATCGAGGCGCGCACCCCACTCGGCGCGGAGGTGATCGCGGCGATGCAGCCCGTCACCGGCCGCGCCACCGACCCGGCCGCCGCTGAGGCGCCACTCACGACCAACGCGATGGCCGCCGGCATCGTCGTGCCGCCGGGCCGGATCACCGGCACCGGCGCGGCGCTGAGCCTCGATCCCGCGCAGAACGACGCGTTCCGTGTCGTCAATCGTGCCCTCGCGGCCGGTGGCAGGGTGCACCTGCATGATGGCCGGTATGTCGTCTCCGGGGTGGCGGCGGCGACGGTCGAGGGTTGGGCGAGCGCACTCGGCCTCCGGGGCGAGCGAGTGGCGGCTCCCGCAGCGGGCGCCGCGCGAGTCGGCGGACGGATCGCCCTCTTCCGCTCGAACGCCCCGAGCATGGATGAAGGGTGGACCGAGTGGTTGCTGGACACGCACGAGTTCACCTACACGGTCATCAGCAACAGTGACGTCGTCGCGGGTGACCTCGGGGACCGCTTCGATGTGGTGATCCTCGCGTCGGATCGGGCGACGACGTTGCGCGACGGCTTCGGACGCGGGCGCGTGCCGCCGACGCTCGAGGGAGGGCTCGGCGACGCTGGAGTGCGCGCTCTCCAGGCATTCGTGCGGGGCGGCGGGACGCTCGTGGCAATGAACGCGAGCGCCCTGTTCGCGATCGACGCGTTCCATCTCCCGGTGCGCAACGCGGTGCGCGGGCTGGCCTCGAAGCAGTTCTTCGCGAGCGGATCGATCCTCGAGGTCGTGACCGACGCGGCGCATCCGGTGATGGCGGGGATGCCGGAGCGTGCCAAGGTGTTCTTCGACAACAGCCCGGTGTTCACGACGCTGGACGGGTTCGAAGGGACCGCGCTCGCGCGGTACGAGCGCGCCGGATCGCCGCTGCTCTCGGGCTACTTGCTCGGCGAGTCGTACCTCCAAGGGGCCGCGGCGGCGCTCGACGTGAAGCATGAGCGCGGGCGCGTGGTGTTGCTCGGATTCCGGCCGCAGTGGCGCGGCCAGACGGTCGGGACCTTCCGGGTGGTGTTCAATGCGGCGCTGTACGGGCACGAGGTCGCCGGGCAGGCGAAGCCGACGGCAGGATTCTGGACCAGCCCGAAGCCCCCGGCGGATTCGACGCGGCGCTGAGGCGTCGCCGACTCAAGCGCAGGAACCCTCCCGCCGACACTGAGCGTGGAGGGCTGCGCTTGACCGACATCGATCCCATGCGCGCGCGCCTCGCCGAGGCGATCGCGGGCGACTACGACCTGCTGGACGAGCTGGGCCGCGGCGGGATGGCGACCGTCCACCTCGCGCATGACCGTGCGCTCGATCGGCGCGTGGCCATCAAGATGATGGCCCCGCACCTGGTCGCGGTGGACGGTATGGCGGAGCGCTTCCTCCAGGAGGCGCGCGTCGCGGCGGCGCTCTCGCATCCGCACATCGTCCCGATCCACGCGGTGCGGCGGAGCGGGGACCTGCTGTACTTCGTCATGCGGTACGTCGAAGGCCGTTCGCTGGACGTGATCCTCGCCGAACGGGGGCCGCTGCCGGTGCCCATGGTCCGCGCGATCCTCACCCAGGTGGGCTCCGCGCTGGAGGCCGCGCACCGGAAGGGTGTCATTCATCGGGATATCAAGCCGGCGAACATCCTCATCGACGAGCACGGCGATGCGGTCGTAGCCGACTTCGGCATCGCGCGCGTCGGTGCCCGACCGGGCACGACGGAAGTGGGGCAGACCGTGGGGACGCCCGAGTACATGAGCACCGAGCAGTGCGCCGGATGGGCACTCACTGGCGCTGCTGACCAGTACTCGCTCGGTGTGGTGGCCTATGAACTGCTCGCCGGCGCGCCCCCCTTCCGCGGCGCCACCCTCCTCGAGGTCGTCTGGAAGATGGTGAACGAACCGGCGATGCCGGTCATCGTGCACCGGCGCGACGTCGCAGAGGGGCTCTCGGATGCGATCGAGCGCATGATGTCGCGACGTGCCGAGGAGCGGTTCCCGTCGGTGTCCGATGCGATCGCTTCGCTCCCGCCGCTGACCCTCGCGCCGGACGACCCCGTGCGGCGTGAGCTCATCGCATTCGCGGCGGCACGCGCCACTGGACATGCCACCGACCGCGCGACCGCGGCCGCGACGACGGTCGGCTCGAGCGCCGCTCGCCGCGCCGTGCCGAGTGCCAGCGCACAGACCGTGGTCACGACACCGGCCGCCGCGGCGCCGGTGGACGTCGAGTCCCTTCCGTTGCCGGACGTCACCGGCCGACAGGGCGTCCCCGATGTTGCCGCACTTCGTCTTCCGATGGTCGCCGGTGTGCTGACCATCGACGACGTCATCCCCCTCTGTCCCGAGGTGACGGACTCGACCGGTCGGCCGATCGTCGAGGCCGGACTCGCATGGACTTCGAGCGATCCCGCGGTGGCGCGTGTCGGCCCTGATGGGCGCGTCGTGGCCGTCGGCACCGGTCGTGCCGCGATCACCGCGCGGAGCGGCGACGCGATGTGCACGCTGTCCCTCGTCGTGACCCGTGCGGGACTGCGGACCATCGCGCTCGCCCCGCGGCCGAGCGCGCTCGAGGTGGGTGACCGGCTCGCGCTCACGCTCGCGACGGGCGAGTCGGAGGCGTTGTTGCCGCATCCACGGCTCGCGGCCTGGCGGTCGAGCGATCCCTCGGTCGCCGCGGTCGATGCGGTCGGACGCGTCTCGGCGCTGCGCGAAGGGGCAGTGGAGATCATCGCCACTGCAGGGGGCGCGACGGGGAGCGTCGCGTTGCGCGTGACGCGTGCGGTCATCACGGCGGTCAACGTCTCGGGCACGCCGTCGCGACTCGTGATCGGGGAGCACTTCCGTCTGTCCGCGAGCGCCGAGAACGCGAAGGGGCATCCCTTGCACGGCCTGCCGGTCACGTGGGAGGTCAGCGATCCGGCGATCGCCGCCATCTCCCCGGACGGCGACCTCGTCGCACTCCGCAGCGGGCAGGTGCTGGTGGCCGCTCGGGTCTCCGGACGCGTGGGCACCACACGGGTTACCGTGTCAGCGCCGGCGTTCGCGGGGTGATCGTCGAGCGCCGTCTGCCGGGTGCGCGGGCTAGCGCGCGCTCGCGTCGAACTCCACCAGCGCACGCCGTCATGGAACAGCGTGATGCTGTTGACGCCGCGCGCGAAGGGTTCGCCGCCGGGGGTCCTCGCCGAGGCGTAGGAGCTCCAGACGTGGACCATGTTCCCGGAGCGCCGCACTTCCCGGGCCGTCTCCCATTCCCAGAACCCCTCGGCGCGCGGGCGATTGGCACCGTGGTACTCGGCGAGCGGGATCACGCGAACGGCCGGGCCGCTCGCGGCGCTCGCGCTGGCGATCGCGACCCACGCCTTGGGATGATGCAGGCTCCGGTCGCGCGCGGTATCGGGCGCTGCGCCGGCCGGCCCCGAGACGACCTCGTAGTACGCGCGGATGATGCCGTCGATGGTCGCGACATCCTCCGGTCGCGGGGACTGGGCCGCGCCCGCGCGCGCGACGAGCGCAACGAGCAGGCCCACGGTCCAGAAGCTGAACGCTCGGGACATCATCCCTTCACCGCCTGCGCCGCCGCCAGCCGCGCGATCGGCACGCGGAAGGGAGAGCAGCTGACGTAGTCGAGTCCGACGCCATGGCAGAACGCGACCGAGCGCGGCTCGCCGCCATGCTCGCCGCAGATCCCGACCTTGAGCGCCGGTCGCGACGCCCGACCTTCCGTGGTGGCGAGTTCGATCAACCGCCCGACGCCTTCGACGTCGAGCACCTGGAACGGATCGTCCTTGTAGATGCCGCGCTCGACGTACAGCGGCAGGAACCGCCCCGCATCGTCGCGGCTGAGGCCGAGCGTCGTCTGCGTGAGGTCGTTCGTGCCGAACGAGAAGAACTCGGCCTCGGCGGCGATCTGGCGCGCGGTCAGCGCCGCGCGCGGCAGTTCGATCATCGTGCCGACGAGGTACTTCACCGTCGTACCGCTCTCCTTCGCGACCTGTGCGGCGACGCGGTCGACGATCAGGCGCTGGTGCCGGAACTCGTTCACGGTGCTGACCAGGGGGATCATCACCTCGGGCTGCACGATCACGCCGCGGCGCGCCATCGCCGTCGCCGCCTCGAAGATCGCCCGCGCCTGCATCTCGGTGATCTCGGGGTATGTGACCCCCAGGCGGCAGCCACGGTGCCCGAGCATGGGGTTCGACTCGCGCAGGGCCTCGACGACGCGCATGAGCTCGCGCCGCGTCACGCCGACGCGGCGGGCGAGGAGTTTGGCCTCCTCGCCGCCGTGCGGGAGGAATTCGTGGAGCGGCGGGTCGAGCAGGCGGATCGTGACCGGATAGCCGTCCATCGCCTCGAAGATCCCCTCGAAGTCGGCACGCTGCATGGGCAGGAGCTTGGCGAGCGCCCGGCGGCGACCGCCCTCGTCGTGCGCGACGATCATCTCGCGCATCGAGTGGATGCGATCCCCGTCGAAGAACATGTGCTCGGTGCGGCAGAGCCCGATGCCCTCGGCGCCGAAGCCACGCGCGACGCGCGCATCGTGCGGCGTGTCGGCGTTGGCGCGCACCTTGAGCCGGCGCCGCGCGTCCGCCCAGCCGAGGAGCTCGGCGAAGCCCCGATAGACCGGGGCATCCTCCTGCGAGAGCGTGCCGGCGTTCACCTGCATCACCTCGGACGGCATCGTCGGCAGGTCCCCGAGGAAGACCTCGCCGGTGCCGCCATCGAGC
>Ga0154020_10004388_pt1 | contig 16807 bp, 13 predicted proteins | sample Klosneuvirus_201_FD_109709 | JGI IMG/M metagenome (GOLD analysis project Ga0154020, IMG submission 109709) | Active sludge microbial communities from wastewater, Klosterneuburg, Austria - Klosneuvirus_20160825_MG | ecosystem: Engineered > WWTP > Aerobic digester > Activated sludge | place...
CGCGAGGCGCCCCGTCGCGAGCGACCAGCGAAAGACCGTCACCGTCTTCCCGACCTCCGGAGCGCGCGCCGTCTTGCACGCGAAGAGGAGCGTCCCCGTCGACGGCTCGGAGGCCAGTCCCTCGATCTCGCACCGCTCGCCGAGCCCGGTCCGGACGAGGTCGTACGGAACGCCCGCCCCGTCACGACCCTCGCGGCCGACGAAGACGTCGCCGTCGCTGGTCGTCAGGTAGAAACGACCCTCCACGATCGCGAGCCCCTCGAAGTCTCCCTTCACCGGCTTCCGCTCCCCCAACGAGAACGATTTGACGACCCTACCGGTGCGAGGGTCGATCTCGTGGAGCGTTCCCGTCTCGTCGTCGTGACCGAACAGGCGGCCGTCCTTCGTCACGGCAAGGCCCGAGATCTCGCGTAGGCCCCGCGGCAGCTCGAAGCGGGAGGACGGCTTCGCGAGGTCGTACCGGTCGAGCGCGACCTGCGCCGAGCCCGCGTGGGCGAGGAGGAGGGAGGCGGACAGGAGCGCCCCGACGACGGCCGGGACGCGCTTCACGCCTTGGCGTCGCCGAAGAGCCGGCCCCGCACGCGGGTCTCGACGCGCTTCAGCGCCGCCCGCCATTTCGGGTCGCCGCGCACCTTGTCGAAGAGGCCCGAGTCGAGGAAGCGGAAGTCGATGGCGCTCGGGGAGAGCTCGTACGACCGTTCCAGCCAGGTGATCGCGCCGTCCACGTCGCCCCGGTAGGCGTCGTAGGCCGCCAGCATCCCGACGTGCTGCGGGCTCGGGTGATGTCCCGCCGCGTACGCCGCCTTCATCGATTTCGTCATGGCGTCGGCCTCGTCCTGCCGGCCCAGCGAAACGAGACAGAGAGCCCGCACGGCGGGGAACGCCGACAGGTCGACCTTCTCGCATTCGGCCCCCCGGTTCAGGAGCACGAGCGACGCCCCTTCGATGAGCCGGGACATCGGGAACGTCGGGTCGATCACCTGCGCCGTACGAGCCTCCGTCAGGGCCAGGTCCGGCCGGCGCGCGCCGAGGGCCGTGAGGGCCAGGGCCCCGGTCCTCGCGCTGGGGCAGACGGGGTTCAGCTCCGCCCCTTCGCCGCTCTTCTGGAGCGCCTCGTCGTAGAGGCCGAGGCGGGCGAGGCCGATTCCGTAGAACGCCACGTGCATCGCGGAGTTCGGGGCCAGGTCGGCCGCCTTCTTCAGATCGGCGAAGCCCTGCTCCTTCGGCGCGTAGCCCCAGACGCGCGCCATGCCGCGGGCCGCGTAGCCGTCGGCCATCCCGGGGTCGAGCTCCACCGCCCGGTCGGCCAGGGCGATGGCCCTTCGGAACTGCTGGTAGGGGTCGGAAACGCCGCCGTTGAAGCCGATCTGCACGCCCAGGCGGAGCGCCGCGGAGAGGAGCGCGTACGCGGGCGCGTAGTTGGGATCGAACTGGATCGACTTCTCGAACGACGCGACGGAGCTCTTCAGCCCTTCGGGCGTCGGCCTCTCGAGCCAGTACCGGCCCTCGAGGTAGGCGTCGTAGGTGGTGCAGATCTTCGTGGTGGACGACGGCGGCGTGGCGTCCTTCTTGAACGGGACAGGCACGGCGGTGGCCTGCACCTCGGGCACCGACCGGATCAATGCGTCGCTCACCTTCGCCGCGATCTCCTCGCGGATCCGGAAGACGTCGGTCACGTCGCCGTCGTACGAGTTCGCCCAGATGTGGGCGTCCGTCCGCGCGTCGATGAGCTGCAGCGTGACGCGGATCTTGTCGCCCGAACGGTGGACGGAGCCCTCGAGGACGTGACGGACCCCCAGCTCCTTGGCGATGGCCGGCACCGTGAGCTTGCGGTCCCGGATGGCGACGACGGACGTCCGCGAGATCACCTTCAGCCCCTGGATCCTCGAGAGCTGGGCGATGATCTCCTCGGTGAGCCCCTCGCTGAGGGCCTGGCTCTGCACGTCGCTCCCGATGTGGTCGAGCGGCATGGCGGCGATCGACGCGACGTACTTTCCCTGAGCGGCCTTCGCCCTGCCGAGGGAGCGCCAAGGGCCGAAGGCGAGAAGGCCGAGGAACAGCGCGGCCACGAGGGCGCCGAACGTCAGGACGCGCTTCTTCCGCACGGGGGCGCACGGCACGCAGTCGGCCGTGGTCCGGGTCTGCGACACGCCGCTCCCGCTGCCGGACGGTGTCGCGTGCTGGAGGAGCTCGGTGGCGATCACCACGCGCACCCGCTGCTCGAGCTCCTCGGCCGTGCACCTGTCGGAGGGCTCCCGCTGAAGCGCCTTCGTCACCCCCTCCACCACCGCGGGCGACAGCCCCGACCGGAAGTCGGCGACGGACGGCGCGTGGCTGTTCACGTGCTGCTCGATGACGCTCTGGACCGATTCGCCCACGAAGGGGGGCCGGCCGGCGAGCATCTCGAAGAGGACGCAGCCGGCGGCGTAGACGTCGCTCCGCCCGTCGACCGGCTGCCCGGCCGCCTGCTCGGGGCTCATGTAGGCCGGCGTGCCGATGGCGAGGCCGCCCACCGTGAGGTGCCCGCCGCCCCCCGCCTCGTCCACGGCGCGCGCCACGCCGAAGTCCGCCAGCATGGCGTGACCGTCCGACAGGAGGATGTTGTCCGGCTTGATGTCGCGGTGGACGATCCCCTTTCCGTGGGCGTACGAGAGGGCCGAGAGGACCTCCCGGATGATCCGGAAAGCCTCGAGCACCGGAAGCTGCTTGGTCCAGAGAAGGCGCTCGCGAAGGGACTCGCCCGCCACGTAGGGCATCACGAAGTAGGCCAGCCCCGCGGCCTCGCCCGAGTCGATGAGCGTGAGGATGTTCGGGTGCTGGAGCTGCGCGACGATCCTCACCTCGCGCAGGAAGCGCTCGGTCCCGAGGGCCGTCGTCAGCTCCGGGTGGAGGACCTTCACGGCCACCTTGCGCTCGTGCTTCGTGTCTCTCGCCAGGAAGACGGTGGCCATCCCGCCATGCCCCACCTCGCGCTCGAACGCATAGCGGTCGGAGAGATCCGACTGGAAGCGCTGAACGAGGGTGTCGCGAATCGTCATGGCGTCTTGCCCGCATCATACGGAGAGCGGTCCTCGCACGGACCACTCGTCCAGACAACAGAGAATCTACGGCAGAACACGTGCCGTTGTTTCGGCGATCCGGGCCTCCTGTGCCCCGATCCCGGGCTCGCGCCGCCTGAGATAGGCGCCGTGCGGCCCCAGCTCCCAGGCGGTCGGATCGGTCCAGTCCGCGTCCAGGAGCCGGCCGAGCTCGGCGCCGTGCGCGGCGTCGGTCACCGGCGCCGCCACCTCCACCCGCCGCCTCAGGTTCCGGGGACGCCAGTCGGCCGAGCCGATCAGCACCTCCGGCTCGCCCCCGTTCTCGAAACGGTAGACCCGCGCGTGCTCGAGCAGCCGGCCCAGCACGCTCACCACGCCGATCCGGTCCGAGAGGCCCGGCACGCCCGGACGGAGGACGCAGATCCCTCGTATGACGAGCCGAACGTCGACCCCCGCCTGCGAGGCGCGGTAGAGGGCGCGGACCATCTCGCCGTCGGAGAGGCCGTTCAGCTTCGCGGTGATCCGCGCCGGCCGGCCAGCGGCCGCGTGGCCGATCTCCCGCTCGATCCTCTCGAGGAGCCCTGGCAGGAGGGTGTTCGGCGCGACCAGGAGCCTGCGGAACGGACCTCGCGGCGAACGGGACGCGCCCATCAGCTCGTTGAACAGGTCGTTCACGTCGGCGCCCAGCTCCCCGTCCGCCGTGAAGAGGCCGAGGTCGGTGTAGACCCGGGCGGTCCCCGCGTTGTAGTTGCCCGTGCCGACGTGCGTGTACCGGGCGAGGCCCGGGCCCTCACGCCGCAGGACGAGCGTGACCTTCGCGTGGGTCTTCAGACCCACGATGCCGTAGACCACCGCCGCCCCCGCCTCCTCGAGGCGCTTCACCCAGGCCACGTTCCGCCCCTCGTCGAAGCGGGCCTTCAGCTCGACGAAGACGGCGACGTCCTTGCCGGCCTGCGCCGCCGCGAGGAGGGCGTCGACGATGGGCGACCGATCCCCGACCCGGTAGAGCGTCGACTTGATGGCGACCACGTCGGGATCGGCCGCGGCCTCCTCGAAGAACCGGACCACGGTGCTCCGGAAGTCGTCGTACGGATGCTGGACGAGGAGGTCGCGCTCGCGGATCTGATCCCAGAGCGGGCGGTCCCTGGGCAGCGGGTCGCGCGGGGTGAACGGGGCGTACTTCAGCTCGGGCAGCGGGAGCGACGCCAGCTCGGCGAAGGCGCCGAGGTCGAGGAGGCCCGTCGACTCGTAGACGTCCCCCTCTCCCAGCGTCGGGCTCCCCGAGAGGCGGAGCTCCTTCAGGAGGAGCTCCCGGAACGGCGCGGTCATCTCCTTCGCGAGCTCCACCCGGACCACAGGGCTCCGCCCGCGGCTCTCCACACCCTCCTTGACGGCCTGCAGGAGATCGCCGGCGACCTCGTCGTCGACGTCGAGGTCGCCGAGCCTCGTCAGGCGGAAGAGAAACGCCTGCGCCGCGTGGCGGTCGGGGTAGAGCAGCGCCAGGTTCGCGCGGACGAGCTCCTCGATCGGCAGGAGCCGATGCCCCTCGCCCGGCAGCGCGACGAAGCGCGGTGTGGAGGCCGGCATCCGCAACGTCGCGAAGTGCGCGGGAGCGGTCTGGAAATCCTGGATGACGACCGCGAGGCAGAGCGTGAGCCCGGGGATGACGGGAAACGGATGCCCGGGGCTGAGCGTGATGGCGCGGGGCGACAGCAGCGGGAAGAGCTGCTCCTTGAACCGCTTCCGGAGCGGCTCGCGCTCGGCCTCTTCGAGGTCGCTCCAGGCGACCACCGCGACACCCTTCGGCACGAGGCCGCGCAGGATGTCGCGCGCCGCGCTCTGTTGCCGCGAGACCAGCTGGCGGACGCGGATGCGCAGGATGTCGAGGAGCTCCTGCGGCGTCAGGCCGTCGGGGCCGCGGTCGGTCTTCCCCTCCGCGATCAGCTGCTTCAGCCCGCCCACGCGGACCATGAAGACCTCGTCCTGGTTCGCGCTGACGACCGACAGGAAGAAGGCCCGCGAGAGGAGCGGCACGCGCGCGTCCTCGGCCAGCTCCAGGACGCGCAGGTTGAAGTCGAGGAGCGACAGCTCCGCGTTGATGAACTGCTCCGGCGCGTCGTGCCGCGTGTCGAGGGCGGCGGCCGATACGACGGGACAGGGCAGCTGGGTATGCGGGCGCTGGGACGGCCGCGCGCCAGACGCCTCGCCGGGCCGCGCCGCTGGCCGGTCTCCCGTCTCGAAGACGTCGGAACGCGCCGCCACCGTCAGCGCGGCCAGCGTGGCCGCGTCGCGCAGGGCCGGCGAGCCGACGCGGGCGAGCACCTCCTCGAGCGGCAGCCACTCGACGGGGAGCGCGCCCGCGACGTCCCGGCGAAGCCGCTCCGCCGTCCAGACCTCCACGGTAGGGTTCTGCCCGACCGCCGGCGCCGAGCCGAGGAGCCGCAGGTCCGCGACGCTGCTGCCGAAAACCAGCTTGAGCACGTGCCGGCAGGCCTCCTCGCCGCTCCCCTCGGCCGTGGGGAGCGTCAGGACGCCTCCTTCCAGCCGCAGCGCGATCCTCCGGTTGTCCACGGCGAGCACCGCCACCGCCCGGGCCGAGCCGACGGCGCGCACCAGCGCCTCACTCTCCAGCCCGGCGAGGAGCTGCTCGGCGCGCTCCTTCTTCGTGACGAGGAGAGTCCGGAGGGCGAGCGCCTTCTCGATCTGGTCCAGCGCGGGGGACCCGGCCCTGAGACGGCGGACCCGGAGTTCGTGAAACGACCGGGCGAGCGCGCCGGAGCGGACCGTGATCGTCTCGTACGCGAGCTCGAACCGCGCTCCCAGGAGAAAGCCGGCCTGCGCGCCGCGCGTCACCCTCTCCGTCTCCAGCTCGATGCGTGGGCGCAGAAGGGTGGGGTCGAGGAGGCCGCGCAGCCGGCGGGCCGGCTCGGTCGCCCCGTCGAGCGCGCGCCGCGGGTCCACCTCCACCACCTCCGCGTCGAAGCGCTCGCGCCCCCCCGCGGCGTCCCTCAGGAACAGGGTGAGGACGCGCCGGTCGTCCGCCCGGAGCCGGAGGCGGCAGCCGACGTCGCGCCGCCGGAGCGCGCCGTCGGGCGTGTCGAGGTAGATGTCGCGATGGAAGACGCGCTCGGACCGGCCCGGACGGAGGCCGAGCGGCAGCGGCGCCGCGATGAGACGCTTCAGCTCCTTCTCGTCGGGGACGTCGCACCGGAACTCGTGCACGCGCCGTCTCCTACCGGAGCTCGACGCCCAGGAGCTGCGGCCCGCCGCGAGCCCGGAGGTTCGCGAAGAGCGCTTCTTTCGACGACGTCTTCCTCATCCTCACGAGGTACTCGAGGGTGGAGCCGCCGAACTCGCCGGGCAGCACGGCGGAGAGCTCCCAGCGCTTCGCGAGCTCCATCAGCACCGACTCCACCGCGAGCTGCACCGGCTCCACCTCCGACGCGTGGACGCGGAGGATCGCGCGGAACGGAAAGCTCCGTTCGGCGAGCGGGCCGTCGTCTTTCAGCTGGCGCCGCCGCCAGGCCTTCGCCGCCACCGCCTCGAGCTGGGCCGGCGACATGGAGGCGAGCACCTCACGGTCGAGCGACGCCACGAACTCGCCGCCGGCGTCGGCCAGGGCGCGCGTCCGCTCCAGCGCCCGCGCCGCCGCCGAGCCCTCGAGGTTCGCCGGAGCGCGGCCGAACTCCGTCCGCCAGAGGACGAAGACGACGGCGTTGAAGAAGAACGACATGATGAGGCCGACGAGGATGTCTCCCACCGCCGCGGCGATGCCGATTCCCGTCACGCAGAAGATGTAGACGGCGTCCTTCGTGTCCTCCAGCGTGTTCCGGAACCGGACCGCCGCGACGATCCCCGCCAGCGAGAAAGCGAGCGCCAGGCTGTCCTGCACCAGCGTCACCACACCGGCCACCGTGACGGGGAGGATGAGGAGCGTGTGGACGACGGATTGCGTGAACCCCTTCCGCCGCCGCGTCAGGACGTAGAGCCACGCGACGGGAATCGACACGGCAAGCGCCCCGAGGATCGACAGCGTCGAGGCGAGCGCCAGCTTCCAGTGGCGAGCCTCCGAGGTGAGCCCGGGCACCGTCTCCCTCGCCGACGTCAGGAAGTCCCCGACCTTTCCGGGGGCCCGGAAGTGCGCCGGCGCGAAGAGCTCGGAGAGGTCCGGGACGAACCGCCAGAGCGCCACGCCGACGGCGCACAGGACGACGTAATAGACGGCGATCCCCACGAGGTGCTTCGTGAGCGGAGAGGGACCCGTCGCTCCCGCGTCGGCTGGGCTGGCCATGCGCCGGAGACGATACCGCAGGCGACGCGCCCTCGGCGCGCCACGTTGGAGACCGTGTCTCAGAACGTCGTCCCCCGAGCCCTCGAGGTCGCGGCGCATCTTGACGTCAGCGCATCACAGCACTACCTTTTTCGTGAAGAGGACGACCCTCCAGCTGGACGACGACCTTCACAAGACCGCGAAGAGTCTCGCGGCGAGCGAGGGCAAGAGCCTCGGAGAGATCGTCTCCGTCCCGGCCCGCCGGGATCTTTCCGCACGGCCGACGCTCCGACGGGCGGTTGTCCCCGTCTTCGCTGTATCGAAGGACGCCCCCGCTCTGACGCCCGAGATGGTCAGGGAAGCGCTCGACGATTGACGGGCCTCCTCACGAGAACCAGGACTCGACCTCCAGGCCGTCGAACTCCCGGAAATCGGCGACGTTCCGCGTCACGAGGACGAGACCGTTCGTCCTTGCGATCGCCGCGATCTGGCCATCGGCGAACGACGGCGTACGCCCCTTCCGGACGAGCCGCGCCCGCTCTCGTGCGTGGTAGGTAGCCGCGGCCTCGTCGTACGGAAGCACGACGAGCGATGGCTTCAGGACCGAATCGACGTAATGACGGAGAAGGTCCCGCCGCTTCGACGGAGCCAACAGGCCGACGCCCACGAGCACCTCGTGCCAGACGACGCTGGCCGTGAGCAACGGTCCCGGCAGATCGGCGAGCCGGCTCAGCACGCCTTGGTTCGGCCGCGCCTTCGACGGCTCCGACAGGACGTTCGTGTCGAGAAGGTAGCTCAAAGGCGGACGCGACGCCCGGGAGACCCATCCCGAAGCCCCTCGAAGGCGTCGTCACCGAGGTCGAGCTTCTCGGACGCCAGCCTCTTCCGGAAGGCCTCGTAGGAAACGCGAAAGCCGCTGGGCTTCTCCGTCAGCGCACGGTACCGGGCCGTCGACAGCAGGACCGCAACCGGCTCACCCCGACGCGTGAGCTCGGCGACGCCCCCGGCCTCGGCCTGCCGAATCAACACCGTGAGGCGATCCCGGGCCTGGGCGATCGAGACCCGTGTCACCTTCCTCGAGATGGCCATGATGGCTATCATACGCCCGGACGTCAGGCGAGCCGTCGCCGGAGCTCGGCGAACGCCCTGGCCCGATGTGACACGGCGTTCTTCTCCTCGAGCGACATCTCGGCGAACGTACGCGACTCGCCGTCGGGGACGAACAGCACGTCCCAGCCGAAGCCGTTCGTCCCGCGGGGCGCGGAGGCGATCGTCCCGGCGACGCGGCCGACGGCCACGAGCACGTCCTCGGAGCCCGGCCGCGCCACGGCGAGAGCGGAGACGGCCACCGCCCGCCGGTCCGAAAAGGAGTCGAGCATGCGGGCAAGCGCCTCGTCGTCGATGAACTGCGTGATCCACTTCGTCAGAGCGCCGGGAAAGCCCTTCCAGGCCGAGATGTAGAGACCGGAGTCTTCGACGAGGACTGCCGCGCCGACCTCCACGGCCGCGCGAAGCGCCTTGTCGCGGACGACGGTCTCGAAGTCGACGGCCTGGATCTCCGGGAGGTCGACGGCGCGGGCGGAGACGGGGCGCCCCAGGAAGACCGAAGCCTCGCGCGCCTTCCCCTCGTTCGACGTCACGAAGACCAGCTCATCGAGCATGCTCTTTCCTCACCCTCGGCTTCGTTTTCGGATTCGCCTCCACGTACGGCCGCAGGCCGTCGTCCATCAGCGCCATCCAGCCGGCGTCCGTCTGCGAGCCGAAATCCTCGCTCACCGCGCCGTAGATGGCGTCGTGGAGGCGCAGCGTCGTCCGGGCGCCGGCGTCCGCGAGCTCGATGTGGACCAGGGTGGTGGCGGGGCCGCCGTAGCGCGGGGCGAGGTGTCCGAAAAGGTCGAGCGAGACTCCCGGGTTCACGGCGTGCACCGTGTACCAGAGGAGGCCGGCGCCGCCGCCCCAGTCTTCGTACATCCGGCCTCCGGGCTTGGCCTCGATGTGGAATCCCTTCGGGTCCTTCCCCACGTAGAAGTCCTTCCGCCACCAGCCGGTCGCCTCGTCCACGAGCGCCTTCCAGACCCGCGCCCGCGGCGCGTCGATCGTGATCTCGAGGTTCGACTCCACCGCCCGCACCTCTCGCCCCGCTGTCTTCTTCTTCGTCGCCATCTCCCCTTCTCCTTCCGTCGCGGCCTTCTCCAGCGTGAGGAGCGGACCCGCCCACATCGCCTCGTACGGTCGCACCCACCGTTCGTAGAGTCTCTGGAGCGGAACCGCGTTCAGCCGGTTCCACCTCTCGCGCCCCTCCCGCCGGGACACCACCAGCCCCGCCGCCTGAAGGACGCTCACGTGCTTCATCACGGCGAAGCGCGAGCTCGGAAACGCCGCGGCCAGCTCCCCCGTCGTCCGCTCCCGTTTCCGCAGGAGGTCGAGGATGGCGCGGCGGGTCGGGTCGGCCAGGGCGGTGAAGACGGGGCGGAGCGCGCGGTCTGTCATGTGACCAATGGGTAACATATTAGCGCGACGGGGCTCGGGAGGGAAGAAGAGATCGACGCGCCCGCACCGACCCGGACGGCGCAGCCTCGAGGGAGGGTGCGCGATCGAGCGGTGGCAGGTGGGGTTCACGTCACCGGAGCCTCTTTCGGACGGTTGCAGGTCGCTCGTTATACTGGTCGTCGTGTCAGAAGCACGCACGATCACGATCGACGAGGCCGCATCCCACTTTGCAGAATATGCGAGGGCGGTCGAGGGCGGGGACGAGATCGTGGTGACCCGTGAAGGGTCGCCGATCGTCCGGATGGTACCGGCGATTGGCGCGTTTTCGATCTCGAACGAGGACGCAGACGCCCTCATCAGCTGGGGTCGCGCGTTTCGATCGCGAGTGAGACCCGGCCCTGAAACGGTGCGGGATCTCATCCGGGAAGGGCAACGTTGGGTCGACGACTCGTCCTCGACGCCTCGCTGATCGCGAGCTATCTCCTTCCCGACGAATCCTCGTTCGTCTTCGAGGCCGTTCTGCGGGCCCAGGCAGGTGGGTTCGTGATCTGCGCGGTGCCGGCCAACGGACTGATCGAAGTGGCGCAAGCGGTCGTGGGGGCGGTCCGTCGAAGCCGACTCGACACGGCCGACGCCGAGACGGCGCTCGAGCGGTTAGCGGAGCTCCCCATCGCTGTCCTGCCAGGCGTCGATCCGCTGGCGGTACTCAGACTCGCCCTGTCGAACCGACTCACGGCTTACGACGCTTCCTACCTGGCGGTGGCGCTTTCGACAGGCGGGCTGCTTGCGTCCGGAGACAGGGATCTCGCCCGCGCCGCCCATGAGCTCGGCATCCTCTGGACGCCCCCGGCCACGATTCCCGCTTGACAGCAGGCGAGCTGCCGCGACGTCTCCTGGAAGGATGCGGCTACCGGACCGGGACGCCGCGCGCGTCGAGGCGGACGCGGTACGCGCCCATGCCCTTCGTGAGGCCCTTCAGGCGGATCTCGCCCAGCGATTCGAACTGGAAGGCGTTGCCGCACAGGCGCGCGGTCTCCTCGCCCACCACGATCTCGTTGGGGCCCGCCACGTACTCCTCCAGCCGCGCGGCCACGTTCACGGTGTTGCCGAGCACGGTGTAGTCCACGCGCTGGTCGGAGCCGATGTCACCGACGACGGCGTTACCCGTGTTGATGCCGATCCGGATGGAGACCGGGAGCTCGCGCCGCCCGAGGCGCTCGACGTTCCACGCGAGGACGGCCTCCATGAGCCGCGCGGCGGCGCTCACGGCCCGGCGCGGGTGGTCGGGGTAGTGGATCGGCGCGCCGAAGAACGCCATGACGGCGTCGCCGATGAACTTGTCGAGCGTGCCCCCCTCCGCGAAAATCGCGTCGGCGGCGAACGTGAAGACCTTCGTCAGGAACGCCGAGAGCGTCTGCGGGTCCATCGCCTCGGCCAGCGTGGTGAAGCCGACGATGTCGCAGAAGAAGACGGTGACGTGGCGGGTCCGGACCATCTCCATCTTCTCGGAGACGTCGTTCACGATTTCGTCCACGACGCCCGGAGAGTGGTAGCGGGAGAGGCGCTCGCGGATCCGCTCCTCGTGCTCGATCCGGCTCTGGAGCCGCGCGCGCTCGATGGCCACGGCGGCGAAGTTCCCGAGCGCGGTCAGGAGGTCGAGGTCGTCGGCCGTGAAGGTGCCCACCTTCAGCGGCGTGTCGCAGTGGAGCGCGCCGATGATCTTCTCGCGGTTCCAGAGAGGCACGCACATGGCCGAGCGGATCTGCTGGATCCGGATCGACATGCCGGCCTCGAAGCGGCCGTCCGCCAGGGCGTCGGACGTCAGGACCGCGATCCGCTCGCGCACGACGGTATCGACGATCGTGTGGGAGAACGGCACGGCGGCCTCGATCCCCTGCTTGCCGCGCTGCCGCGCCAGGGTGGGGACGGGACGCTCGTTGTCATCGAGCAGGACGACGACGGCGCGCTCCACCGGCAGGTACTCGAACAGCAGGTCGAGCACTCGTCCGAGGATCTCGTTCACCTCTCGCGCCACGATCAGCGTCTTGGCGACCTGCACCAGGATCTCGAAGATCTTGCCGCGGGCCGTGGTGGACGCGAGCCGCCGGCCCGAGGTGGTCATGCTCACCGGGGACTCGGGCGGGGCGACGAGGTCCAGGCCGAAGTCGCGGTTGAAGTCGGCGATGGAGCGGACGAAGGTGGACGTGGAGTCCTTCCCGTCCTTGTCGCCTCGCTTGAGCGCGGGCTCCACCTCCTCGCGGACGTTCAGGGTGAACGTCCCCACGGTGAGGACGTCCCCCACGGCCAGCGTGGCCTGGGTGACGAAGCGGCCGTTCACCTTGATGCCGTTCGTGGAGTTCTGGTCCCTCACGACCCACTTGTCGGCCTCGGGCTTGATGGTGGCGTGCTTGCGCGAGACCGAGAAATCGTTCAGCACGATCTCGTTCTCGCTGGAACGTCCCAGCGAGACCTCGGTTCCGCTCAGGCGGTATCGGTGGGGCCGCCCTTCCGCCTCGTACGCCAGCTCGAACATTAAACCTTCGGATTATAGCGGCGCGGGATCGGCCGGCGGAGAGGTCTTCCCCCCGACGGCGAACTTCACCCGAAGCGTCTTGACGACCGCGATCGGCCTTCCGTTGAGCCGCGCCGGCCGATACACCCACCTCCGGGCCGCGGCCACGGCAGCCTCGGTTAGCCCCGCGGGCGCACCGCTCACCACTTCGACGTCCCCCACCTGACCCGACACCTCGACGACGATCCGGAGGACGACCTCCCCGCCGATCCCCGCGCGCCTCGCGAAATCGGGGTACTGAGGCTCGACCCGGGTGACCAGGACGGGCGCCTCGGCGCCTTCGGGAAGCGAGGCCAGGGGGCCTGTGGGGAGGGGCTGCTCGAAGGAACGCTCCTCCCGCGGCACGTCGACGATGCCGGCCCCGGACCCTTCACCGGGCGTCGCCACCGCAACGGCCTCGGGCGTCGGCCGCGCCTCGCGCGTCGGTTTCGGCATCGGCATGAGCCGCACCGAACGCGCGGGGACGAAGGCCAGCCCGCCACCCTGGGCGAGCCGGATGCCGAAGAAGTCGTGGTCCGCGAGGACCACCTCCACGTCGTCCCCGTCCTCCAGCGCGCCCCACCGGGCGGCGCCGTACTCCGGCGCGAGGAGGATCGGGCACTCCTCGAGCGCCCGTCCGGGCTGCGCCGCGAACTTCGAGACGGCGGCGGCCCGCCCGTCGCGCGCCTGCTTCTCCGAAAGGCGCTCGAAGCTGTCGGCCGGAATCCACCCCTCCAGCTTGCCCGCCACGATCCGGAAGAACTCCCCCTGGCGCTGCTTCAGCCTCACCTCGGCGCCACGCCGGAGGGTGGCCAGCGCCGCGGCGCTCCGGGACGGGCCGCTCCGCGCCGGCACCTCTGCGAGCGAGACCGTGCCGACGTCGGTCGGCGCCTGGGCGACGTCCTTAACGGAGGAACGGGGACATCCGGCGAGCAACAGGGCCGCCGGGACAGCCAGGAGGAGAACGGAGAGCCGCCGCACGGCCGCAGTTTAGGAGATCGCGTCACAATGCCCGCGCGTGAGAGAGAGGCTGCTCGGCGTCCTCGTCTTCCTGGCGGTCTGCCTCTGGCGGATCACCCTCCGGCTCCGCCTCGTCGGAGAGGAGCACCGAAGCGCGATCGAGGCGCTCGGCAGGCCGGTCCTCCACGCCATCTGGCACCAGCGGATGGTGCTCGGCATCCTCCAGCACCCCCGGTCCGGCTGCGTGACGATGGCGTCGAAGAGCAAGGACGGCGAGGTGATCGCCCGGTTCCTGAAGCTCTGGGGGTTCGGTGTCGTGCGGGGGTCGTCGTCGCGCGGGGGAGGCTGGGCTCTCACCGAGATGATCGACTCGCTGCGCGGCGGCACGCGCTGGGCCGCGCTGACCCCCGATGGCCCGCGAGGCCCCGCGCGCCGCTCGAAGACAGGCCTCGCGCGGCTCGCCGAGGCCCTGGACGCGCCGGTGATGCCGGTGGGAACGTCCTCCACGAACCCGCGCTTCCTCCGCTCGTGGGATCGCTACCTCGTGCCCCTCCCGTTCTCCCGCTGCGTCGTCGTCTTCCAGGAGCCGATCTTCCGGGGGACGGGCGAGAGCGACGAGGCCTTCCTGGCGCGGGTCGACGCCGCCATCGACGCCGCCACGGACGAGGCCGACCGCCTGTGCGGCTTGGTCGGCGCGCCCCGCGAGCGGGGGCCGAAGGAGGTCGCCGAGCCCGCAGAATCCGACGCCGTATGAGCCTCTCCGTCACCCTCCGACACATCGAGGCCGCGCGGGAGCGGATCTCGGGACACGTCCACCGGACGCCCGTCCTCACGTCGCGCCTCGTGGACGGGCGCGTCGGGGCGCGCGTCTTCTTCAAGTGCGAGATCTTCCAGCGCGTCGGGGCCTTCAAGGCCCGCGGGGCGTTCTCGCGGATGACGCTCCTCTCGCCGGACGAGCTCTCGCGGGGCGTCGTCGCGTTCTCGTCGGGCAACCATGCGCAGGCGGTGGCGCTGGCCGCCCGGGACCTCGGCAGCCGCGCCACGATCGTCATGCCGCGCGACGCGCCGGCGCTGAAGGTCGCCGCCACCCGCGGCTACGGCGCGCGGGTCGTGCTCTACGACCGGAACGAGGAAAGCCGCGAAGCCATCGCCGCGGAGATCGTCGCCAGCGAAGGCGCAATCCTGGTCCCGCCTTTCGACGACGACGCCGTCATCGCGGGCCAGGGGACGCTCGCGCTGGAGCTCTCCGAGGAGGTGTCCGATCTCGACATCGTGATCACCCCCTGCGGCGGCGGCGGCCTCCTCTCCGGGGTGGCGGTAGCCACGAAGGCGAGGCGCCCGGCCACGCGGCTCTACGGCGTGGAGCCCGAGGCCGGCGACGACATGCGCCAATCGGTGGCGAAGGGCGAGGTGGTGACGATCCCGGTTCCCGCCACGATCGCCGATTGCCTTCAGACCATCCACCCCTCGGAAAGGACACTGGCCATCGTGCGGGCGCTCGTCGAGGAGATCCTCACGGTGACGGACGACGAGCTGCGCCGCGCCCTGTCGCTCCTCGCGTCCCGGATGAAGCTCGTCGTCGAGCCCGGCGGCTCCGCCGGTTTCGCCGCCCTACTCGCCGGGAAGGTGCCGGACGCCCGCGGCAAGCGCGTGGGCGTCGTCCTGTCGGGAGGCAACGTCGACCCCGACCTCTTCGGACGGCTCATTGCGGGCGTAGCCCCTTGACCCGGCGCTCGAAGGCCTGGCGACGGATCGGGTCGTCGACGTGGTCGAAGTAGAAACGACGGAACTTCTCGTACTCGAAGACGACACGCTCGTCCGGAAACCGGTCCATCTCGCGAATATAGGCGTCGAGACGCGACGGAACGTCGGTGAACGTCGCCCCGCGAGCCGCCCAGGCCGCCAGGACCTCCGGATCCCAGCGGAGCAGCCGGCCCTGCACGCCGTCGAAGTCGATCCTGGCGTCCGTTATCTGGAGCGACAGCTGCAGATAGCGGGCCACGTCCCCGTCGAATGCCACGTGGACCCGCCGCTCCGAGAGGACGTAGGCGGGAGCGGCGATCTTCTCGTGCCCGACCCGCCGCCGCTCGGTGAGCGGCTGGCGCGCGATGGTCCGATCCGTCAGCCCGGTCGTGCACTCGACGGCCAGGAAGGGCTCGGCGTAGTAGACGAGCTGGGCCTCGCCGCCGAAGAACGCCACGCCGACGGGCAGGCCTTCGAAGAACCGCTTCAGGGAAAGGGCCCGGCGCCGTTCCTCCACCTCCCAGGCGGGTCTCGCCCGATGGTAGAAGTCCCACTCGTCCGTGATGCCGGACTCGAATCTCGTCGCCGACACCGGACAGGGGGTGAAGGCGACCCCGGCCACGGCGACGACGAGCACGGCGACCCGTGCCAAGGGCGGGCGAAGGACCGTGTGGACGCCGATCGAGAAGAGCGTCGCCAGGAAGGGCAGGATCGGGACGAGCATCCGCGCGTACATGAAGTCGCCTCCCACCCGCGCGATGTACGACATGTACACCCCCGCCATGGCCAAAGCGAGCAGGGCTCTTCGTTTGACGTCCGAGGGAGCCTCGGTCCTCCCGAGCCAGACGAGGGCGGTCAGGGGGAACGCGAGGAGGAGCGGCCAGGAACGCTCGAAGAAGAGCGCTACGTAGGTCAGCCCCTGACTCCACCAGGCGAGCCCGCCCGACTTGGCGTAGTAGGTGTTCGGAAAGAAGTCCCCGTAGTAGCTGACCCGGAGGAGCGTGGCCGGGATCCAGAGGACCAGGAACCCTCCGGCGAAGGCGAGAAGGCGCGACCTCCCCCACACCGTCAGGTAGGCGAGCCCCACGACGACGAAGAGGATGCCGTCGGGCCGCGTCAGCGACGCGAGAGCCAGCACCGCTCCGGCGGCTGCCCTCGTCCTCGCCGGGTCGCCGCGAGTCAGAAGCACGTACCCGAGAAACGCCAGGAAAGTGAAGGTGGCGGTCTCGAGCCCGCCGGTGGCGAACGTATGGGCGTCCGGGTGGGCGGCCAGGACCAGCGCGCCGACCGGCCAGGCGACGCCTCCCGCCCGGTCCGCGCTCCGGTCTTCTCCCAGAAGGAGATGGAGCGTGGCCAGGTACGAGACGAGCCCGGCCGCGGGCGCGAAGACCTCGGGCCGTACACCCAGCTTCATCGCCGCCGCGATTCCGAGGGTGAACAGGAGGTTCGTGAAGCCCTCGACTCGCTCGCCGACGTTGAACACGAGGCCGTTCCCGTTCACGAGGTTCTTCGCATAGCGGAAGCAGATGAACGCGTCGTCGCAGAGCCAGAATCGCGAGAGCCCCCCGACGAGGCCAATCGCGAGGGCAGCCCAGCCCGCCACTCTCGCCAGGCGGTAGAGACGTCCGTCGTTCAGAAGAGCCAATCCACGCCGAGGTTCACCGACACGAAGCTCCCCCGCTTCCCGGTGAGAGTCGGCCCGAAGTCGTAGTCCAGCTCGACGTACCGGGCGTCCGCGTGGACCGTGAACCGCTC
>Ga0154020_10004389_pt1 | contig 16804 bp, 17 predicted proteins | sample Klosneuvirus_201_FD_109709 | JGI IMG/M metagenome (GOLD analysis project Ga0154020, IMG submission 109709) | Active sludge microbial communities from wastewater, Klosterneuburg, Austria - Klosneuvirus_20160825_MG | ecosystem: Engineered > WWTP > Aerobic digester > Activated sludge | place...
CGCTACACCAATCTCGAAGAATACCTCAACCATCTATGCGCGCCGTAACGCCGGTTGTTTTTCCACGGTCGCGTGGGGCTGAGGTTGGCCGCCGCCGGCAGGGCAAATCAGGCCGATGGCTTGGTCTTGTCCTGTTCGCCATCACCGGGTTGGCCGCCGCCCGCGCAGAGGCGCCGCCGCTCCGGATCTGCCTCCTTTCCGCTTCCGCGGAGTATGAGTCGGACAAATCCCTGGCCGGCTTCCAAGCTTATCTCGAAGCCCGCTACGCCGTGACCTGTCAGCGTGCCTTCGGCAAAGACAAAGCGGTGGGCCTGCCGGGCCTGGAGGCGCTCGATACGGCGGACTTGATGATTGTCTTCACCCGCCGCATCACGTTGCCGCCGGCGCAACTCGAACGCGTACAGAAATACATCGCCCGCGGCCGGCCGATCATCGGCCTGCGCACCGCCAGTCATGCCTTCCAGAATTACCTGGAATTTGATCGTGCGGTTTTGGGCGGTGGCTACGTCGGACACCACACCAATGCCGAGGCCGGGGTGCAACTGGCCGCCGGTCGGAGCCAACATCCCGTGCTCGCGGGGGTTTCGCCCTTCCCGACGCGCAAGCTCTACAAAAACCCAACCCTGGCGGATGATGTCGTCGTGCTGCTGGACGGCGTTACCGCGAGCGACCGCGAACCCGTGGCCTGGGTCCGCGAGCAACACGGCGGTCGCGTCTTCTACACCTCGCTCGGCACCCCCGAGGATTTCACCCAGGAAAGTTTCCGGCGGCTGTTGGTGAACGCGATCTTCTGGACCACCCTGCGGGACGAAGCGGCCCTCCGGCAGCCCCTGAGCGGCGGCAACCGGCCAAGCCAGTAACGGGATGGAGATCCCCAGTCACTAAAGCATTCCGCGGCGAGTTGTCTGGGGCGGCTGCGCTGTTCCAGGCTTCGCGCCGGCGTCACTGCTTCGGCTGGAACCGGGCGTCCAGCCACGCGAACGCCTCGTCCTGCATCGGGGCGTTAAATTCGTGCGGCGCGTCGTAGAGCCGCGTCTCCAGTTGCGCCTCCGACTTTTGTGATTCCCACACACGGCGCATCTTGGCGAACGCTTCCTCGATGCTGGGCAAGGGGAACAGCCCGTCGCGGCGGCCGCCGATGAACAGCATCGGTTTCGGGCACGCGATGCTGGCGACATCCGGGTAATCGAGGAAATTGGCCAATCCCGGATGGATCATCGTGAAGGCGGATTGACCCGTGGTCTGATTGTTGCCCGGCACAAGCAAGCCTTTCCCCGTGGCCATCCAGCACACGGACACACCCGCGGCGATGCGATCGGACAAGGCCGCGAGCTGCCAGGTGCGAAAGCCGCCGACCGAAAGGCCCATCGCGCCGACGCGTTTCGGGTCCACCTCCGGCTGCGTGGCCAGAAATTCCGCCGCGCGCAAATCTTCGTGGGCGATCAGTCCGGCGAAACTCGTGCCGAATTGGAGAAGATTGGCCGCGAGCTTTTCCTGACCGTCAAAGCCGCCCCCGCCGCGATCGGACCAGTTAAGCATGTCCGTGGCAAAACAGACATACCCGCGCTTCGCCAGTTCGTCGCCGATGAACCGCCGGCCGTAACAATTCTCCACCCACTTGCCAGCGGACTCGAGCTTCGCCGAATTGTCGGCCCACGGCTGGATCACCTTTTCCTTGCCGATATCGAACTTCGCGCCGTGATCATGCAACAGCAGCACGGCGGGATGCGGCCCGGCGGATTTCGGAACGAGCAGGTACGCCAGCACCCGGCTGTCTCGCGTGACATTGAACACCACTTTACGGGCAACGTAACTGCCGCGGTCCTGTTCCGCGACGACGACGGGAGCGAACGGCGCCACGGGCGGCGGCGGCAGCAGGCATTTCATCACCTGGGCGCGGGCCTGTTGGCGCCAGGAATCAAAATCACTGTGATCATGGTGGAGCCAGGAAAGGGGATACTCCATTCGCTCCGCCAGGCGCGCATGGAAAGCCGGCAGGTTTTTGACGACCCCGGGCGATTGGAAGGTTTCCGGCGCGGCAAAGGCTGGCAACGCGGAGGCGAGCAGGACAACGACTCGAAGCGCGAAGCTTTTGATGGTCTTCATGGTGGAGTAGCGGGCACGCGAGACAGCACCTGACCCAGTGGGCTGTCGGGTTTGGCTTCCGCCAGCAGTCGCGCGGCCGGGCGGTGTTGTAAATAATACTCGAGGACTTCGGTGAAATACACAATGCCTTCCGGCGGCGCGCTGCCGAAACTTGCCTGTCCATCGGTATAGTCCCGGCTCACGTCGCGGTCGCCGGGTTTCTGGTACAAATCGTAAAGTTCCTTCCGTTCCTTGATCTTGCCGGTGGTGAACTCCCAGCCTTCGAGCCCGCTAAAGACCTGACCCGTCCGCCGCCAGCCTTGGATTCGTTGACGCAAGGTCGCTTCGATGGCGTCGAGCCACTTTTCCTCCGGCCCAAGCAGCCGGGCGGCCTGGGTGATTTGCCAGGCGTGTTCGAGGCCCTGGCTCATGATGATGGCGCTGGAGCGCGGATGCGGATAGCGCCAGCCGCCGACCGGGTCCTGGCTTTCCGCCACGAAACTCGCCACGGCCTTCACCACGTCACGCAGTTGCGGCTCGTCGGGTGTGTAAGGCGCCAACTCCGGCAGGCCAGCGAGCGCGTAGCCGATGATGTAGGGTTTGGCAAATCCCACCGTCAGTCCGCGCTGGTCTTCGTCAATGAATGGCGGGTCCGGCGCCAGCGGTTTGCCGCCCTGGTCAAAAAGATCTCCGGTGGAAAGCTTGCCGCGCAGTTCGCGGAACAACCGCGACGCCTCGGCGAGGTAACGCGGCTCGCCGGTATAACGGTACAGGCGGATGAAGTCGCGCACGTCACCGATATTGCGGCACTCGCCGCGATCGGCATGCAAGGATTGCGCGGCGTAGGCGATCTGGGCTTCAAGCGCCTCGCGCATCCGGGGATCGCCGGTCTGTTCCCACGCGAGCCAGAAGGCATCGTAGCCTTTCGTGCAGAAATGCACCGAGCCATTGGACCGCCACATGTATTTCTTGTCGGGTGGGGTCTGGTTCCAACCAACGATGTTATTATAGCGCGTCCCGCCGTGTTCCTTCGCGCCCCACCAGATGGATTGATCGTAAAAATTGTCGCACCAGAGCACGCCGGTTTCGAGCAGCCGGCGGTCCCCGCTACGCCAGCCTTCCTCGAAAATTGCCGCGCAATGATTGAGCCGATTCATGCCGATAATCCCGCCGTGCTCCGTCGCATCCGCGTAACCGGTCACATTGCCCCAATCGTCGCCCACAACCAGGCTCCGAACGATTGCGTTGCGGTGGTAACGAACCAGCGCGTTCAACTCAGACGGCAAGGCGACGGGCGGCGCGCTGGCAATGCCGTAAAGTTCCTGCCACCGGGCGGGGGTGACGACCACCTGGTGCGGCGATTCCAGCGTTGCCGAGAGCTGGGCGAGGGAAGGTGGGGCGATGACCAACTCCGCCCGCTGCCAGGAAGCCGGTTGCATCGGGACCTCCTCATCCGCCGTGCAACGAAGGTAACGGTAGTCGAGGCGGCCCGGTTCGGGAAAGGTGATGGCGATATATCCCCGCCGTTTGAGCGGTGCCGCCGGGTGATACCAGGCAAGGGCTTTCTCCCCGAGCACAAACCGGGCACTCGCGCCGGCGGTAAAGTTGTGCCGGAACGATTCGCCCTGCAACGCGACGGGTATATTCGATGACGTGCCGCTCAAGGAAGTGGTGCGGGTTTTGGCCTCCCAGCCGAAGTCGGGTACCCGGCCGTCCTCCGGCAAATTGCGCTGCAAATGGGCGACCAGCACCACGCCGCCGAGCGCATCGCAACGCAGCTCAACGATCCGCGGCCACTGCGGATCGGGGAAATGCCAGCGTTGCCAGCGATAGGCATCGTTGTCCTCGACCATTTCGAGCCGCGGCGCGGCGGTGGATGTCCGCGCAGGCGCAAGCAGGCTCACTGCCACACGCTCCCCATTTTCCCAGGTCAGGGTGACACTCTCACCCTGAAGGACCGCCGTCACCGGCAACGCCCGCGCCGCCGATTTGCCCGCCGCGCCCGGGCGGAGGGAGAATGTCACCGGCGCGGTGGTTGCAAACGAATAGGGAAAGGTCACCAGCGCCCGGCGCACGGACTTGGGCTCGCCGTTCCTGACCGGATGCCACGACAAAGGCCGAACCGCCGCCCGAACGTTTCGCTTGCCGGCGGTGACGACGAACTGCTCGCCTTCCCGTACTAACCCACGGGGGAAAGGCAGCGAGGTGCGGACGAGTTGTTCACCTGTGGCCGCCGGCGTGACGGTGAAGGGGGCGTCACCGCGCAGCGCCGCGGCGCCGGCGGGCAGCCGGGCGAGCAGAATGATGACCAGAATGAGTCGCATCGTTGCGCGTCGGTATAGCGAGCTGCGATCGTGGGCGCAATCCATTGCTGCGCCGTTCCGCGCATCAACGTTGACACGGCCCACAGTCCCACGTCAGATTTACACGTCAAGTCATGAACAACTCCATGCGCGAATTCGTCGAGCACCTCCCCATCGTGGATGTGCATGAGCATCATCTGCCCGAGATCATCTTGGAGCGCGAGGTCAATCTGCTGCAACTGTTCCAGCAGAGCTACGCCGGCTGGGCACAGGCCCGGCCTTATTGCCTGCCGTCGGAGTCGCGCGATGCCGACCCGATGCTCGCGGCGGCCGGCCCAACGACGTGGGCAGCGCTCGTGCCGTTTCTGGATCACAGCGGCTCGAACTTCTTCGTCCGGAATCTGGTGCGCGCCGTGGTCGAACTGCATGGCGGGGGTGGGGCTCCGGAGATCACGCGCGACAACTGGCCGGCGCTCGATGCCGCGGTGCGGGCCGCCCATCGCCGGCCCGAGTGGCAGCACGAAGTCCTGAACCGCGCGCGCGTCACGACCGTCATCACCGATGCCTACAACGATCCACTCCTCGATCCCCGGCCCACGCTGGGAGCGAACTATCGTTCCGTGATGCGCACCAATTCGCTCGCGCTCGGCTGGCACCCCGATTCGCACGATCACAACGACAATCGCGCGCATGAACTCCTGCAGCGCGTCGGACTGAAGGCCGAATCGTTCGATGAATACCTGGTCGCCCTGGATAAACTCGTGGCCGGCCTCGCGGCGCGGGGTCAGGTCGCCCTCAAAAACTCGCTCGCCTACGACCGCGACGTCAACTTCGACGAGCCGGACGAGCAGCTGGCCCGGGCCGCGTGGGGCAAGGTTTCGCCGCCGCCGGCGGAACGAAAGGCGTTTGGGGACTTCATCGTGGATCATCTGTGCCGAATTGCCGCGGCGCGGGATATTCCAGTCCAGTTGCATTTGGGCACCGGGATCATTCGCGGTTCCCACCCGCTCGGCGTCGCCGGGTTGATTGAACGGCATCCGCGCACGCGTTTTCTGCTGATGCACCTGGCCTATCCGTGGAGCCGTGATCTGCTCGGCATGGCGTTCGTCTATCGCAACATCTGGCTCGACCTGACGTGGTCATTCCTCCTAAGCCCGTCGCACTTCAGGCTCGCGCTGCATGAAGCCATCGAAGTACTGCCCAACGAATCCCGCATGATGCTGGGCGGCGATAACTGGCATGTTGAGGAAACCTACGGCGCCATGCAGACGGCCCGACGGTTGATTGCCGAAGTGCTGGATGAAAAGCTGGCCGGCGGGTATTTCAGCCGTGCCACCGCCGAACGGCTCGCGCGGCGGATCCTCAACGCCAACGCCCGCGAATTCTTTCGCCTCGATTGAACAAAAACTGAAATCATGAAACGACACACCCTGTCCTGCTCCTTGCTGCTGGCCACGTTGCTCGCGGGTTTTGCCCCGCTCCCGGCCGCCGCCCATACCGATGGTCATCCATCCATTCACGATACGGTTGCCAGTGTCATTGTGCGCATGAAACGTGATTTGACTGCGGACCAGCTCACCGGGCTGACGGTGCCACTGGTCGAGGCGTTCCTGACCCCGGAGGAGCGCGACATTCTCGGCTCCGAGCATGTGCGATTCCGTGTCAACGTGCCGGTGGTGGTCACCCTCGTGCGCGACAGCAGCCTGGGCAACGAACCCTTTTGGCTGGGGGCGCGGGGCTTCAAAGCCACCGGGCTTAAATTCAAACTCGCCAAACGCGATTTCGATACGTGGGAAAAGGAATTTCTCGCGGGCGAAATTGGGCTGGGCGTTCACAACCTGACCGGTCGCGGCAACCACTATCTCGTCCTGCTTAAACCCCAATCCGCCGGCAGTGCTGTAAAGGTCACGGATATTTATCCGGCGCAGCTCCGTACGGCGCGGTTCGAGGCGGGAGTCGAGCCGTACGTGGATCAGGCGGATAAGCTACCCACGGTGCCGGCGGAGCTGGATGGTCAGTTGCTCGTCCAGACGGAGGATGACAGCTCGGAAGACGCTCGCCTAGTCAGCCTCTTCAGCAAGACGCAATACCCGGCGACCGATCGCGTGGATCAGGTGGTGCTCACCTGGAGCGCCGACCCGCGGACCAGCCAGACCATCCAGTGGCGTACATCCGAGAACGTAAAACGCGGCGTTGTCCGCTATCAGCTCAAGTCCGCCGGCATGACCCTGGACGCAAAATCTGCCCGGACGAAACGCGCCACCACGGAACCGCTCGCCACGCCCACGCTCGTCAATGATCCGTTGATCAACCGGCACACCGCCGCGTTGCGCGGCCTGAAGCCGGGCACGACTTATGTCTACGCCGTGGGCAACGGTTCACCCGACGGTTGGACCGCGCCGGCGGAATTCACGACCGCGCCGGCGGGCGCGGCCCCATTCTCCTTCATTTACATGGGCGACGCGCAAAACGGGCTCGACCGTTGGGGCGTGTTGTTGCACAACGCCTATCGGGCCCGGCCCGACGCGGCGTTCTATTTGATGGCCGGCGACCTGGTGAACCGCGGTGCCGAGCGGTGGGATTGGGACAGTTTTTTCGAGAACGCCAAGGGCGTGTTTGATCGCCGCCCCATCGTCCCCGTGCTGGGCAACCACGAGTACCAGAGCGCGGACCCGATCCTCTACCTCGCGCAATTCGCCCTGCTCCGTAACGGCCCGAAGACCATCCCGCCCGAACGGGCCTACGCGTTTGAATACAGCAATGCCAAGTTCATCATCCTCGACTCGAACCTCGACGCCGCCAAACAGACTGCCTGGCTCGAAAAGGAACTCGCGAACACCAAGGCGATGTGGAAATTCGTGAGTTACCATCACCCAGCCTATTCCTCGGGCGGTAACCGCGACAACGTGGACGTCCGCAAACTCTGGACCCCCATCTTCGACAAGTTCCATGTGGACCTCGCGCTCCAAGGTCACGATCACGCCTACCTGCGCACTTATCCCATGAACGGCCAGCAACGTGTCGCCACCGCGAAGGATGGCACGATTTACACAATTGCGGTTTCGGGAACGAAACATTACGACCAAGCGCCGCACGACTACACCGAGGTCGGCTTCACCAAGGTTTCGACCTATCAGGTGCTCGACATCCAGATCAACGGCCACCGCCTCATCTATCGCGCCCACGACGTGGACGGCAAGGTCCGGGATGAATTTGTGATCGAGAAGTGATGGCGGCACGATCCCATAACTGCATTGATTTCAACGTCCCGCTCAGTTTCCCGAATCGCTGACGGCGAAGCGGAGCGCGAGGGCCGGATGCGGATCGTGTCGCCGGGCCACGAGGAACAAGGCGGACCATTGGCCGAAGCATTTCTGACGCGGATCGATGCTCCCAGCGAAATCAAGGAGCGGGTCGTGCCGTTGGTGAAGCATCATCTCGCGCACTTGCAGACGGTCAGTGACCGCTCGGTTCGACGGCTCGCGAACTTTTTGAAACCCGCGACTATTTCCGAACTCTGCCTGGTGATGACCGCGGATCATTTCGGACGCCCTCCCAAACCGCGGGTGATTCACGCGGGCGTGACCGAGTTGCGTGCCAAGGCGGAAGAATTGCGCCTGCGTGACTCAGCGCCGAAGCCGCTCTTGCAAGGTCGCCATCTGATTGCGCGGGGCATGCAACCGGGTGTGCAGTTTGGTACTCTCCTCGATGAGGCCTTTGAAGCCCAGCTTGAGGGCGGGTTCACTGATCTTGACGGTGCGCTGAAGTGGCTGGACGCACGTAATTGATTCTTTATGAGTTTCATCATTGTCGATGTCGAATCTGATGGGCCGATTCCGGCCGAGTTTTCAATGGTTTGTTTCGGCGCGGTGCTTTTCGACGACCGGCTGGATAAATCGTTTTACGGAAAGACCAAGCCCATCGCGGACCGGTTCGATCCCGATGCGCTGGCCATTAGTGGATTCTCTCGGGAACAACACCTGGGTATTGACGACCCCAAGACCGTAATGGAATCCTTTGCAGTTTGGCTGGAACAACGCGCCAAGGGACGGCCGGTCTTTGTCTCGGATAAGACCGCCGCGATGATTGAGGGATCAGCAGGCTTTGCGAGCAGCCGAGTTGACGGGTGACGAAAGGTCGCAGTCTGCTGACCCCAATGAATGCTAAACACCTGCCGCCGGATGATCCACCGGATGCTGATTCCCATTCGCCCAGTATTTCTCTTCCGAGCCCCGCATCATCAGGAGGTGCGCAATCACCTCGTCGGTCGGGCACATGACACCAGCCCAAGTGTCGGCATAATAGCCGATGGGATGCAGGCACAGGGCACATAGCGGAAAGCCGCCGGTCTCATCCTGCCTTATGGCAATGGTTGGCCGGCCTTGACGAAACAAGTAGGTCACTTGACTGCGCTTGCTCAACTCAGCGAATTGACCGGTGAGTTGGTATAGTTGGAAGGACTCGCTGGGAATCAGGGTGGCGAGCTTCTGCTGGGCCTTTTGCTCGGCCTCGATCGGCCAGACTACGGCTGCATCCAAGGTCCGTATGGTGAAAGAGAGCCGGTCCTCCGGGTCTAAAACGGCCCGTGCGCGGCCGTGCTTGTCGTGAAAAACGATTACCCGGGCTTGGTATTTCTCATTCCACCAAGAGTTGACTCGCCGGTATTCTGATGGTTGGGACGGCGGCGACTCATCCAGCGACTGAAGGTCGCCATGCTCGTCGTAACACTCCTTCCAACGGAAGTTGGCAATGCCGGGGTGCTTGTAGCGAGGCTCAAGCACGAGCGACAAGCCGGGGACTGGTAGTGGCAAACCAGACCAATCCTGATGACCAATTCGCTGTTGTGCCACCAGTCGCACTGCCTCGTCCAAGGTGACCAGGTCCTTGCCGATGATTTGGGGCGCGTCGTTGCCCATACTCAGCCTCCGGCCGAGCGACCAACGGCCGTGGCTCGGGTTTCCGCAACCGGAACTTCCTCCGCTGGCGTGCTGCCGATGATGTAAACATTCCTGTCCACGTCAAATTTGCGCACGCGGAAAGTTTCCTGGCCCTGGCGCACAAAGATGGCGTAGCCGCGTTTGAGCATGTCCGTGATGGTCTCTTTGGCCTTTTGGACCTCGTCCGGTTTGTCGGGGTTAAAGCTCAGTTCAAAATCCCCGTAGCCAGTGTTAAGCACGTCGATTCCCGGTAGTTTCTGTTCAGTTGTTTGCATAACGTCTATTTTTTCAAATCCTCCGCAATGGTCGCGAACTGCTCCATTGCTGCTTCCAAGTCAGCCGTGATGTCAGCCGCGATAATTTCGGGAGCGGGCAGGTTCGCGGATTCTTCCAGCGCGTCGTCTTTCAGCCAGAAGATATCTAGGTTCACTTTGTCGCGCTTGGTCAGCTCGTCATAGGTGAAGCACTTGAAGCGCTCCGTCTCCACGCGGTTGATCCGATTCCCGGTAGGGCGGCGTTGCTGCGCCGCCTCCTTATTTGGGACGCGCGGCAACGCGTCCCTACCGACATTGCCAAAATAACAATTCACAAAATCATCCAGATCACTCCGCTTGAGCGTGTTTTCCTTGAGCGTGAAATGCAGGTTCGTGCGCAGGTCGTAAATCCAGAGCTGCTGCGTCCACGGCTTTTCCTGCGCGGGCTTGCGGTCAAAGAACAGGACATTAGCCTTCACGCCTTGCGCGTAGAAGATGCCGGTGGGCAGGCGCAGCAACGTATGCACGTCCGCCTGCTTGAGCAGTTCGCGCCGGATTGTTTCGCCCGCGCCGCCTTCAAACAGCACGTTGTCCGGCAACACCACCGCCGCGCGACCGTGCTGCTTGAGAATGGTGAGAATGTGCTGGAGGAAATTGAGCTGCTTGTTGCTCGTGCTCGCCCAGAAATCGTCGCGGTTGGACAACATTAACTCGCAAATTAACTCGACATGCTTCATGCGGCTCATCTGTCCCGCACTGAGGACGCCAGCTTCGGCAAAATACCATTCGTAACGACGAGCGAGCCAATCCGCCTCCTGCAAAAACGGGCTGTTGTAATACTTCGCCCGGCGTTTTTCTTGAGGGGTCAAGGCCTTGCCGGTGGAGTTGATTCGGACAACCCCTTCGACTAGCCGGATTTGAAACCGCGCCGTGCCGCCAGTTTCTAACAGCATGACGCTTCCGATTGGAAACGACCGCGCAATGCTGACGAGCAGGGAGCGGATATGAGCATCGTCCCAGACCCAGCCGCGTTGAAAGTCGGGGAGCTGGATTTTGCCTTCCACTATCTGCTCCAGCAGTTTGCTCAGGGCCGTCTTGGTTGAATCGAAAGTTGCCATACAATTTAGAATTCTCTCGTGAATGCATTTTGGAGGATGGACTGGCGGAGGAGCAGTTTGTTCTCGGTCTGCAGGGTCGTGAGCGACTGTTGAAAATCGGCTCGCAGTTGTGTGATGAGGGCGCGCGCCTCGTCCAACGAGGTGATTTGATTGGCAAGCGTGGCGTCCATCGTGAGTTGCAAAATCAGACGCGCCCGCCGCGAAAAAGTTCAAACTTTTTGGAACAATTTTGCGGTGAGAATTTTACGCCGCGCGCTCATACCACGGACGCAATTTTGCGCCCCGTAAATCGACGCCGTCGGTGAGCATCGCCAGCGCTTGGGGCGTCAAACTCAGCTCACCTCTGAGGTGATCCGACAAGCGGATTTTTAATTTTTCTTCGCCGGATTTTTCCAGGGACTCTTGCCCAGTTCGACGCGGTCGAATAGGGCCACTAACGGACTGCCCGCTTTGCGGAACGCGGCTTCATATTTGGTTTCCTCGTAGGGTTGGCGATCCAGCCAGCAGCGCCAGATGATCCGCTGCCATTTGAAGGCCAGCGCCCGGACGGCGGTGTGGTGGTGACTGCCCTTGCTGCGTTGTTGCAGGTAATACGCCCCGGCCCACCGACTCCACAACACGCTCTCCTTGGCATATGCATGAAAGCTTTGCCGGTGAAACTTCGGACAGCAGTAGCGCCGATGGATGTAACAACTCCCTCCGCTGCGCTTGGTCACCGGGGCCACGCCCGTGTAGCGCTGGAGTTGCGCGGCGCTTTCGGCGAAACGTTCGCGGTTGGCGCCCAGGCTGGCCAAGAGGCGCGGGCCCAGCACCGGCCCGGCCCCCGGCAGACTGGCGAAGATCCTCCGGTCGGGATGGGCCGCATAGGCCGCCGCGATTTGTTGGTCAAACGCCGTCACGGTCCGCTGCACCAGTTGGAGCTGGCGGCAGAGCAACTGCACCCGCAGCACAAAGCTCCCGATCACCGCCGGCTCGTCGGTGACCGCCACCGCCTTGGCCACCAGCGCCAGTCGCTCGGTCTGCAAGCGGGTACTCCGGCTGCCGTGGAGATGATAAAACGTCTTGAGCCGCTCAGGCTTGGCCTTCTGCACGGTCTGCAAGCTGGGCCATTTCAACAGGAACGCCGTGGCCAACGGCCGCCACAGATCCTCGCCACACAGCAGCAGGGCCTGCGGATAATACTGTTTTAACAGGGCGATGAGCCGGTTGCTCAGGCCCGTGCGTTCATCGACCACGGCGCGGCGATGCACGACCAACTGCTGGACCGCTCGCGTGGCGCTGTCCTCCGGCGCCCAGACCGGCAGCTTGGCGTGGTGGGTCAGGAGCAGGTCGGCCAGATACTCGGCGTCCTTGGTGTCATCCTTGGCGCGGCTGGTCACGAAGGCTTCGCGATACTTCTGCAACGTGATCGGGTTGATGGGATGAAGCGTGATCCAGGCGTAGGTTTCCAGGAACGGGATCAGGTGGACGGCGGGTTGTTCCAGACAGAGCCCGACGCGCGCGCCGGGCGATTTCTGGCGGAGTTCCAGGAGCCATTCCCAAAGCGCCTCGGGGGCGGTGGCAATCACGGCCGTGCGGCGTTGGCCCGTGTGCGTGTCAATCAGGCAGAGGTCGGCCTTCTGATCGGAGCGGTCCAGGCCGATGACCAGGTCATAGGGATGTGCAGTCATGTTTTTTGTCCTTTCCGGTTGCCCGCAGACTTGACCCAGCGACGCCAATATAGAAAAGTCGTTCCGGGTTACAGCGACGCCCTCTGGAGTAGTCGTTAGAGGGTCAAGTCCCGCCCGGCGGGTCGGTCCATAAACTCAAAGTCGTTACGACGACTGGTCGTTAGCAGACCTGACCCGCCGAGGCGGGCAAACCAAGACACGGATAGTGAAAACCCACGGGCCGCACCATCCGAATCGGGCCGCGAACTTTTTCGCGGCGACGAAGTTATTCACCGTCTGGCGCGCGCGCTTTCCGCACGGCTCGCGGCCAGCCCATGAATAACTTCGGATCACCTATATTGGTGGTTTGCGGTTCCACATGCCGGGGCCAGGAGAAAGTGCCGGCCTCGAGCCTTTTTGTCAGCACCCAGAGTCCAGTTCCGTCCCAGCACAAAATTTTTAAACGCGTGTGCCGCCGGTTGGAAAATACAAACAAGGCACCGCCGCGCGGATCTTCTCCGAGCCGCTCTGTCACCAGCGCGTGGAGGCCGTTGAAGCCATTCCTCATGTCACATGGTTCGACGGCGACGAACACCTTCAAGCTGCCGGAAAAACTTAGCATAGCTTGGTTAATGCCCGCACCAAGCTCGCCGCCAGCACCGCCTGTTTTTCATCCGCCACTTCCAGGAGCACCCCGCCGGGCAGCTGCAATATCAACGGGACGCCAGCCGCCGCCACTGGGGCTGATGCAACGACTGCTTCCAATACTGACGACTTTGTCGGTCGCTTTGTTTAACGCCTCCAATGGTTTCACCGCGACTTCGGCGACGTGCTTGAACAGGTCTGCCGCTTTCATCGCGGTGTATTCCGTGAACGTGAGCAGTTTCTTTTCGACTTTGGGCATGTTTCCTTTCGTATGAGTCGCTGAACCGTGGACCCGTCCGGTTTCGCCACACGGTTTGGCTAAACACCGCTGCCGTGGGGGAACTTATCGCGGAGGAAACATCCGCACACACACGCGCCCGCAGCCACTCCGAGTCGGAGTGGCTGCCACACCTACGCCGGACGCGGCTCAACCAAACTCAACCCCATTGTTTCAGCCATGAAATACCTTGCCTTGATTCCGCTTGTGTTCGTTGCCTCGTGCGCCTCGCGCCCGCAGGTTGTCCTCCGCCCCACGCCGCCGCCCGCAGTCGAGCCAGTCGAAACCGTCCGCTATGGCGAAGTTGTGCGCGCTTACCATATCGGGCGCTACGCTGACCCAAACCACCCGGAGGCGATGCACGAGCAACATCCCGTGTATCGCATCGAAGTGTCCGCCCGCTGGAATCTCCATCCCGGCCCGCTCAACACGGCCAACTTGCTTAATCCGCCGCCGGACGCCGCATTCGCGCCACCACCGACCAACGATATCCTGGTCGCCGAGCTGAACCGCCAGCGCGAAACGACTGCGCGCGTGATGCTCGAAGCCGCAAAGCTTGCGCAGTCCTACGGCGAATTGCAGGCCGTGCTGGGTGAGATGAAGAACGTGGCGCGCAACAACGCACTTCTGAATGTTCGTCTTGCGACCAACGAGCAGCGCGTCGTCGAGTTCAGCAGGGAACTTCAGAAGCTTTCAACCCCGCCGCTTCCCGCGACCAACGATGTGCCCGCGTTCACCCCGGAGGCAACTACCTGCTGGAGGTTGTTTATGACGGGTCATACGGCACGAACTTCGTCCTGATTTACACCTTCCTGATGGTGTGTATCCGTGGCCGCAATTTGCAGCCAATTATCTCGTCGCTGGAATTGAGCACGACGGATTTCATTCAGGAGTTTGACGCCGACAGGTGGTCAAAGCCGAAGGACGAAAAAGCCCCGTTCATCGAGTCCATCGAGGTCGTCGTTCAAGAAAATGGCCCGCCGATTTCGGAGAGCGAAAAGACGGGCAAAGAAAAGCCAGGGCTGAATCTGCATTAGTTCAGTGTTGGAAGTTTAGGTTTGGGTTTAATTTTGGAATGAGGGTTAGAGAGGGAGTTTAGTATGCGGGATATTCCAGAGACCGGCTTTGTGCGCTTGCCGGATGTTTTAAGTGTCATACCGCTGGGGAAATCATGCTGGTGGGCAGGAGTGAAGTCAGGGCGCTTCCCAAAGCCGGTCAAGTTGTCAGCGCGTTGCACAGCTTGGAAAGCGGAAGACATCAGGGAGCTGATCAAAATTCTCGGCGAACAGCGCCCTACTGAGAATTAAGATGCGGTGAATAGAGGGCTTATTCACCGCATGTTATGCGGAGCTTGTTGTTGCTTGTGCGGTGAATAAGGGCTATAATCCCCTTAGATTATGCGGAGATTGTATGTATATCCATGAACTTAAGAACTGGCCTGAACTAACTTGGAATCAGGCGAAACTAGCGGATTTGCTGGCCGAAGTGCGCCATTTGCAAGGCCGCTTGCTGGGGCGCATGGAGGCGTTGGGCTTTGATTTGCGGGAACAGGCAACCCTGCAAACCCTGACCCAAGACGTTATCAAAACCAGTGAGATTGAGGGGGAAAAACTGGATGCCGCACAAGTGCGGTCTTCCATCGCCCGAAGGCTGGGCATGGATATTGGGGCCACACTTCAAATTGACCGCAATGTCGAAGGCATTGTTGAGGTCATGCTGGATGCCACACGTAAATATGCTTCGCCGCTGACGGACGAACGATTGTTCGCCTGGCATTCGGCGTTGTTCCCCACGGGCAGAAGTGGGATGCGGAAAATAATCGTTGGCGCATGGCGCACAAAAGAAAGCGGATCGATGCAAGTGGTATCCGGCCCGATTGGTCGCGAATGGGTGCATTATGAAGCGCCCACGTATGACCGACTAAAGAAAGAAATGGCGCGTTTCATGAAATGGTTTAACGCCGCGTCGGAAACCGATCCGGTGATTAAATCCGCCCTCGCCCACTTCTGGTTTGTAACCATCCATCCTTTTGATGACGGCAACGGACGCATTGCGCGAGCGATTGCGGACATGATGCTGTCGCGGTCGGAGAAAAGCGCCCAGCGCTTTTACAGCATGTCGGCACAAATTCAGCGCGAGCGGAAAGAGTATTACGATGTTCTGGAGCACTGCCAGAAAGGTGAACTCGACATCACCGCATGGATTGAATGGTTTTTGAACTGCCTAAGACACGCAATTGCGGCGTCGGAAAAAACACTGGAAGTGGTTTTGGTTAAAGCACAGTTCTGGAAATCTCATGCCGGTGAATCGTTCAATGAACGCCAGCGGACGATTATCAATCGTTTGCTGGATGGTTTTGAGGGCAAGCTGAATTCCTCCAAGTGGGCGAAGATAACGAAGTGTTCGCAGGATACGGCGCTTCGCGACATTGTTGATCTGGTGAATCGAAAGATTCTCAACAAGGATGAAGCGGGCGGACGTAGCACAAGCTACGCACTCCGCCTGCTGACTTAATTTGCGATTCGCTTTTGGCGTAATGATTGAGAGTCAAAAACTGGGGGTATCTTTGGGGGTATATTTTTAGGGGTATCTGAAATTGCCTTTGAAAAACAGTTTGTAAGACCTAATTGTGTTTACCGTAGGGGTCACCAATTCTTTGGACATCAACGTCCATTACCATCCAAAAAATCTCCTGAAATCGACACTGAGAGCCACTTTCATGGCGACTCACTCGAAATAGCGTCCGGCAACAGTTCTCATTGTAGGTGCTCGACGATTCGAGCATGGGGAGGCGAGCCGGGCGTTGCATCGGGGTGTCGGGGGCGGTTTGTGGCCGTGGGGTGCCGCGAGCCGTACAAGCGCGGCCCCCACGCGGGGCGGGCGTGGTTGCTTGCGGGGCGGCTGGGTCAGCTTTTTTGCACGGTGTAGGGGCCGATCTCCAGACCCCGCATCATGAAATCCATCAACTGGGCCCAGCCCTCGAAGTGCCAGTAGGTCGTCAGCGCTTCCAGATGCTGAAAGAAGCGCCGCCGCGCGCCCACGGTGGCCCGGATCAGGCGGTAGCTTTCATCGGCCAGTTCCAGCAACGTGTGCAGCCCGAAGGCCAGCAGGTTCATCGTCAGCAGCAGTGAACTCAAGTGCTGCTGGCCGTGCCCGAAGTTGTGTTCCAGATGATAGCCCCGGTTCTTGAGCACGTTGTTGTGTTCGTTCTCGATCTTCCAGCGCGCCCGCCCGGCAGCCACCAGCCCGGCGACGTTGTCCGCAGTGATGTCCCAGTCGGTGATGAAGCTGTTGTGGTAACGCACCTGTCCTTCGGCGTCGGTGATCGTCAGCTCGCACCAGTTGACCTTCAGGGCGTCGTCGCTGTCGGTCAGGGGCACGGCATTGGCCCAGCGATACTGGTGGTGCTCCCAGCGGTTGGACTGGCCTTTGAGCTTGAGCTGCAAGGTGTGCAGTTGGCCGTTGGTCCGCAGGCCTTCGACCCAGGAACTGCGGTGGGCGTGGGACGCGGGTTTGCAGGTGAACAGAAAATGAAA
>Ga0154020_10004390_pt1 | contig 16803 bp, 18 predicted proteins | sample Klosneuvirus_201_FD_109709 | JGI IMG/M metagenome (GOLD analysis project Ga0154020, IMG submission 109709) | Active sludge microbial communities from wastewater, Klosterneuburg, Austria - Klosneuvirus_20160825_MG | ecosystem: Engineered > WWTP > Aerobic digester > Activated sludge | place...
CACGCCGCGATCCGAGTAGGCAACGCTGTTGGAGATCTTGAAAGCTTCAAGCCGCCGCCTTACCGCTTCGCCAGCCTGCGGAGCACTCCGGCCAGTTGCAGGGTTTGCATGGGGTTGCGCTTGACCAAGCCCACGGCGCGCTTGCCGGCGAGGTAGAGGCCGTACATGAACAGGGCGAGGAAGATCATGGTCATTGGTCGGTTCCTTTCAAAGCGGGTTCTCGTGCCCGCGAACGTCGCGGGCTGTCTTCTCACCATCTCTTGACTTCAACGGACTGGTTCTTTCGCTACTGGAGGAGGTAATCGCAAGTTGATTCCCCTACCACCGCCAGCGGCCGCGACCGAGGGCATCCCGCAGGCGGTCCAGGAGGTTCATGCCCGTAGCGTCCGGTGACAGGCACACGTAGAGGGCTAGCACTCCCATCAGGGTCCAGATCCAGATCGACATCAGCATCGCCAGCTGGCTCATCGGTCGCTCCTTTCCAGTTGCTTGTCCTTGGTTTGCTCTGCCGCCAGATCTCGCTTGGCCTCCGCGGCCCGCTGCTTCTCAGCGAGGATCGAGGGCTCCTCATCGTGGCCTTTGTCCGTGTCCCGCATTTGCGAGACTTCGCCAGGCGTTTCCTTGCCGAAGACCCCGTACTCAGTGGGCTGGGCAACGTTGGACCCGGGGTAGAGGGCCCCACGAATTTCGGCCAGTCCCAGCTTGGCCATTGCTCGAACGTGTCCGGACCCGATCTTCTCTTTGTCTTGACCCGCCATGCACTTTCCTTTCATCGGAAGTGACGATCGTCGCGCAGTTGTCGGAACCGCTCCGTGAGCTGGCGTTGATCGAGGAACGCGTCGTACATCTCCTGGGCCTGCCGCCGCGAGTGCATCTGGATCATGCTGTTTATCCCTGCCAAACCGATTGCCGAGAGCAGGAGGTACGTGCCCAAGGGCTCACTGACCGGCATCAAGAGCACGCCGGCTGTCAAAACCAGGGCAGGCTCGATCATGCCTTTGATCGTGGTCTCCGGCACGCGGGGCAAAATCCAGGAGAGCAGCGGTCTGCCGTCATACCGGCTGTGCTCGCGGTGACCCTTCAGAGCCAGGCGGATGCCCCCCACACGGCACAGGAAGCACATGAAGAGGTACGCCAGAAAGAACCGGAACAGGGGCCGCGGGTCATCGTGGGGGAAGAAGACCCCAAAGAACAGGATCGCCACCGCCGCCAGGGCGGCGTGGAGGCCCAGGTACCGGGAGCCAAAGCGTCCCCTGAGGAACACCTCGCTGCTGACGGCCAGAACTTGGCAGATCAGGACCAGAAGGGTGGCGGTGTTCCGCATGCGTTCAAACAATCCGGGGCCTTGCTCGGGCTGATTCATGAGGAACTCCTGGTCAAGTGTTCCGGAACGTGCCAATCCGGCCGACTTCAGCGCTGTTGGAACGTGACCGGTCTCCAGATCTTGTTGGTATCGCGGAAGACCTTTCCGCTCTGGATGAGAATTCCATCGACGAGTCGGTAGTTCTCCAGGCCGCCCGTGCGAAAGCGGGTGAAGACCGAGGGCTGGACCTCGTACTCGAAGCTCTCGTTGAAGCCGGCGCTGGTGTTGCCGCCGCTGCCAGGCAAACCCAGCGCGGTCGAGACCCAATCGCCGTTTGACGAGTTGTTCCCGCTGACGTGCAGGTGTTCAGTGCGACCGATGATCGAACTGGCCCATTCGTTGGTCACCGGGCAGGTGTTGGCGTGGAAAATCTTGGTGCAGCAGTTGCCCAACAAACTGTCGGCCTCGGCTTTGCCCTTCTCGCCCGCGCCGAAGGCTGCGTAGATCGTGGGTAGGTTCTGGGTGAGGAGCACTGTCGCGACTCGTGCAGACCTTGCGGTGGTGAGGAAGAGCTGGTCGGTGCTGACCAGGAAGTGCTGAGCCTCATCCATCCACAGGAACACCGGCCGCGGGTTTTCAAGAACATTGCGACGCTCCATGGCGAGCTGCCAGCAGTGTTTGAGAAGGACGTTGGCCAGGAGGCCCGTCAGACCGTGCTCTTTGACGGAGAGATCGCAGACGATGATGCGGCCGTGGGCGCTGGCCTCGGGCGTGAACGTCGTACGCGATCCAAAGATCTCGTGCAGGGCGCCGCGGTTAAGACAATCAACCAGAGAAGTAAATGTGGAGACGATGACCGATCGGGTCTTGTCGCTCAAGGCCGGAAACTCCGTGAGGATGTAGTCAGCGGTGAGGCCCAAGTCCCGGCGCTGGGTGTCCGACTTTGACCGCTGGTCGGCTTGAGTGAGAAGCCGGTAGCAAAATGAGGTTCGCTTCCAGTCATCCGAGCAGGCCTGATCCAGCGATTGGGGAGCGGCCAGGATGGACCGGGACAGGGCGTCAATCGAGACCTCATCGCTGGCCAGAACCAAGAGGGTCAGGAAGTTCCGGACCAGCTGGAGGCAGGCCCGGGTCCAGTACCCTTCGGAGTCACGTCCTCCACTTCCCGGACCGGTATTCCTCTGAGTGAGTTCCAGGAGCGATGCGAACAGCCCGACCAGGGATTCGATGTGGCCTGCGCCCGGCCCGCGACGATGAGCCTCGTAGGTGAAGGGGTTGAACGTCCAGGGATTACCGGGCCCGATCACGATCAGGTCATGCTCCCGGCCCGTTACGCGAGTGCGCTCGATCCACGACTTGGCCTCATCGGGCTTGGCGCAGAGGATAAACCCGCCGAAGCCAGAGCGGAGCATGGACATGGCAATGGCGTCGCCACTGCCGCTGGATTTTCCCGAACCGGTGCCGCCGGCAATCAGCGTGCCCTGAACGCTGTGACCGATGGTCCAAACTTCGCGCTTAGACCAGTGCACAAGCGGGGTTTCAAGCTGCCAATCGAGCACCCTACAAGCCAGGCGGTCACGGCCGCCCCGACGCCAAAATGGAGTCAACATGCGTACCTCCGAGCTGCGTGCCCCTGCGCGCGGTGACTGATACCGGAGCCTCGGCACGTCGCGCCCACAATGCGCCGTGCCATCACATTCCGTTCGGGAGAGTGGCTCCAGATTGATTGACGCCACAAAGGAACATCTTGCAATCATCGAAACCCGGCCGACAACGGATTCCATTGCGCTACTGCAGGATGTCCGGACGCTGACGCTGATCGAGCGGCCCGCCCGGGAGCGGAATCGGCCCAGGCGATGTGCGCGGACGCTCGCGCTGCATCGACAGCTGAACAGAGATCCCGCCCAACGCGATTCGTTAATCCTCGTCGGAGCCCTCTCCCAGAATCCGTTGCCTCAGCTTGTTTAGTCCGTGATGCTTGGCCATGTAGTCCTTGCTGCCAGGGACAAACGCCACCGCGTCATCCACAAACACCGCGCCGAACTGGGCCCGGATGGCCGCTCGCTGCGCATTGGTAATATCTGGCCATGCGGCCTGGATCTTCGCGATCAGGTCCTCTTTCGCAGCGACCTCCGCTGGCCCTTCGGCCGCGTCGACCGGCTGATGGTCGTCGAGGTCGAACGCCACCTCACCGCGCCGTCGGTACTTTCCGTCGTACGAAAGCGCCGTCCGACGGATGATGCCCGCCAGGTAGCTCATGGCGCGTCCCGTCGCGACAAATTCGTGTCCCGCCCTCCCCGCGAGGATGAGTTCGATCACATCGCTCGCCACTTCTTCAGCGCTGGGCCCCGACTTACGTGCTGGCACCATCCGTTGCGACTCCTCCATGACGGCGCGCCAGATCGCCGCCATGGTCTCGGCTTCCGAGGATCCACTGGCCTTCGAACCGAGCAGATGCGCGATCAGGCACCGGACGAACAGCGAGTCTGTCCAGGTCAATCGATCTGGTCCCAGCCCCCGGAGGTCCGGTTCCCGTTGAAGAGCTTGTTCAAGCGTGTACGGACTCATCGTGGTCTTCCTCCATCTGTTCTGAGAGCCGGCCACTGGAATCCGAACGTCGTCCATCAGCGGAAAGGCCGGTCGGATTTGGAGGTCAGTGCCCTAACAGCGCCGGACCTCGCGCCTCAAATGCGATCAGAGATCAAGTCGATACGGCTGACCACATTCAGAATGCACCCACGTCCACGCTCGTGCGCCTTGCATCTGCTCGTCGAAGGACGCACATAAGTGTGTGGCGGAAGATTGCCGCTGTGCCGCCGCTTCATTACCTGCAAGGCAGTGTCCGCTGCAAAGTGGTGGGATATTCTCGACGTAATGGAGGACCCAGAGTCGGGGCAAGAATGCCACGCGACAACTTGGCTATTGACGGCCGAATCTCCTCCGTGCTATGTTGCATCGTGAATCGCACCGTTGCGACGCGACGGCCGAGGAGGACAACGATGATCAGGACCAGATGACCCAGCGACCCCGAGCGGCGAGCCGCCGCACCCTCTCCGACACGCTCTGTGTCCTGCCCAACGAGCATCAGCGCCAAGACCTTGAGGTGTTCCGCGTGCACTTTGAATCCGAGCACGGAGCTACTGACTTGACCAAGCGGTATACCAGCACTTGGCCGACGAGCGTCCAGCAATGGATGTATGAACAGCAGCCGCAAAGGTGGTACGACGGCTTGCCACCATTTGTGAAGGTGTTTCTCAAGGACAAAGTCGTGCACCTGGTCCAGGAAGGCAAGACGCAACTCACGGACGAACGCAGCATGCGCAGCGACTGGATCCAGACCGGTCCCGGAGAGAACGACCGGATAGAACGGTTCTGGTTGTCTCAATACCTCAATGGGCCCCTCCGGGCCCCCGACGACGCTGTTCTTTCGCGATAGCCCGCGGTATCACCTTTCCTCGCACACCCATTGGTCTGGGCCATTCACGCTTACGGCCCTTTAGCTAGGAGTTTCCGTTTGAATCACACCATCATGACACGGGCCCGTCGGCACGGCTTTTACTTTGACCGCCATGAACTTGCCGGACTCGGCATCGTGGAGAACTCCAAGTGCTGGGGTCTGTGGGTCGAGGGAAGAAACTTCGATCAGAACTCCCGCCTCGATACCGACCAGAAGGTCCTTACCAACGAGAGCCCGCAACTGGGTATATCCGCCATCCACCCCGTCTTCTGGCCCACCGCCTTCAATCTTGAAGTCTTGATCGCCAGGCGCCCTATCGATGACCCTGTGCATCCGACCCGCTGCGATGCCTTTCTCGGCCTGGCCGACGCACTGGCCCGATGCGGCGTCAACGTGCTTCTCATTCGTACGGCTCAGGTGGGCTACGACCTCATTTCTGTTACAGCGACCTGCGAACTTCCCCGGCTGCGTGGTGCGGCACAACAGCTCGTAGAACTCGCCGACAAGGCCGGCCAGGAGATGGACCAGTTACGCGGCAAGGTCCAAGGGCTTTCGCCGTCGCGTCGCGACGCCGAACTCGACGCTAAGGACATCGACGTGTACCGCCGTCGCGCCGCCGCGTTCCAGGCGCTGGGCCTCCTGATCATCCCGCAACTCGCTGATTTGGAGACCCGTTTGCTGGCTATGGAGTACTTCCGCGACTGTCACGCCCACGGGTCCGATCTCGAACAGCGGGCGCTCACGGAAAGCTCGATGTCGAGTGACCTGAGTACCGACAGCGTCGATGCGAAGTTTGCGGCGATCACGGGTCGTGAGCCCAAGGCGGGCATCAGCGCTCATGAACGCCAGCGAGCCCTCGAGACTGCCCTGGAATCGCCCTGGTTCTTCCGGAACAAAGTTGCGGCGGCTGGGGAGAACACCTACTTCCTTTCTTACTACAGCATCACGGGCCGCGAGGCCATGCGGCGGGCCTGGCCGGAGCGCGTCCCACACGTAGCCCCGACGGGGGTGCCCGAGGAGCTCAGCGAGCGCGTGGTTCGGGGCCTCTACGAACACGTTTATGAAGCGTCCAGAAGCCGAGATCTCAGCGAGTCCTACAAGAAAATAGTTCCCGAGAGCCCCGCGCGGACCCCCGAGGGGGTGGTGGTTCGGCTTCCCCGTTCCGCGACCGCGGAGAGGATGATGGGGTTTGAGAACGCGGCGGAGCTGGAGCACGACGCCTACCGCGACTTCTTCCGCCGCCAAGCGCTTCTGCCCGTGAAGATATCCGCACTCCCATCACTGGCCCACATGCGGTTCTGGGCATTCGGCGGAGCTGCGGGTGACGGGCGGCTCGTTGAGCTCCGCTACCGCGACCACCTGTTGCGGCCAGATCAGGACGGACCTGACGGCTCCATGCGCCTCAAGGGTGTGTTCGACTTCCTCAACCGCGCGACCAACTGCGGCCCCGACGATCCTCAGGGAGTGTTCGGCCCCCACATGGCAGTCCTGGCAAACATCAGCATCCGCGACCGGTTCGCGCGCCTGCGGTTCTGCCGCGAGCGCGTCGAACCTAAGCAGTACCTCAGCGTTCGCCTGCAATACACCACAAATGCCGTCGCGGCCGCGCAAGGGCCCAACTCGCAGGGCCTCCTAAGGACAGTGAGCGAACTTGTCGTTCGCGAAGGCTTCCGTGTCGAATGGGTCTCTACAACCCTGACTGAAATCGATGACTCCATCGAGCAGGGAGTGCTGGAAGTCGTGGGACGCACCGCAAGTAGCCGGGCCCGGGAGCTCTGCGCCCGTCTCGGAGCGCCCGCGGGTCCCGACAACATCCGCCCGCGGGCCCGCGAGGTTCGCAAGTGGATCGACGCCATCTCCGGGCCTGACGGGCTGTGCAGGCATGTGACCGTGCAAGACCTTGCTCTCTCGTCGGGCTTCGTGAAGTGGGACCGCTAGCGTCCCTCAAGAAACCGCGAAGGGCTCGACCTCCTTGGCGCCCTCGGGCTCGGCCGGCACGGCGCGCCATTCTCTGAAGAAGTGCGGGTTAAAGAACTGATCGGCTTCGTCCGCAGTGTTCATGCCACGGATTACATGGACAACCTCGGGCTCATCATCGATTCCGTCGTCAATGACTCCAACGGGAATCAACTCGTACGCCACCGGCTCCTGCTCCAGTTTGTGCTGTTCCAGGTCCGCGTCATCTTCCAAGTCTTCGCACCGTTGGCCGATCACCGTCCACGGGCCGTCGTCGAACCCCCGCATCAGCTTGCAGCCGCGTCCGTCCTGGATGTAGCACACTCGGCCCTCAATTCGGCCAGACCGCCGCATCCTCTGGAGGAACTGCGCTACCAACTCGGGCGAGGATGACCGCGCACCCTCATTGGGTGCCAGCCCATTCGCTGCGGCCAGAAGTCCCTTCAAGATCGCGTCGTCGCGTGACATGATTCGCTCGCTTTCCATTGTGATGAGTCTCAAACGGTTCTACCCAGTAACCTCAGCATCGCGGCACAGAGCTTTCTGAGAATCCGGCAGTATTCACTCCGGAGCGTCGACGCGATTTTGGCCTGCAAAGCCGCAATCTCGTTCCAGGTGGGCGTTGCGCCCGGGCTGTGCCGCAAGCCGAGTAGTTCCCGTTCTTCAGCGGTCAGCTCTTGCCAGGCCTCCCGCAGGGCCCAACTCTCTCGCTCGCTCTCATCTTTCCCCTCAGCCCGGTTGTCCGCCGCCTCTTGCTCCGTCGGAGATTCACGGTACACCGCCTCACGATGGCCGCGTTCCACCGCCTGATGCCGGCAGCGCTTCGCCCAGAGGCGTCTAACGATCATCACGACAAACGTCTCAGGCCTGCTTTTGGTGGGATCGTATTTGTTTCGAGCGATCGCGAGCCAGAACGCCCATATCGCATCGGACACGAGCCCGTCCATCTCCGCGCTGCGCTCAAAGCCGGGCCCGGCGACCGTGAGAATGGCGCGGCGGATCACCTGCTCCATACGCCGCACGAAGTCATCCCAATCTCCGTATCCCAACTCACTCAGTTTGGGGGGGAAGGGAGGTCCACCAGGTGGGATTTGTGAGCGAACTGACATGACTGGCATTCCCGTGCGGTTGCTGTATTGTCCCAGCGGCTTGTTGCGCTACCCATCTTGATTACCGCTTCACTAGACTGTGCTGCAACTTTGCACTGATTTTGTCACACTAACCCTAAATGCACCCCTCTGCAGTGATCCGGGGGGAGCATCATGCACGAGCACTCCGATGCCTCAAGGCCCCGCTCGCTCTTTTGAGGCCGTGCTGCGTGAATGGTCCGGCACAGATGCCTGAGTCACCTTCGCTCCGGTGCATCAGAAGACCCAACATAAAGGGCGTTATGTACGGTCACGCACAAAGTTGTGCCATCTCGACGACGCTGGCCCTCCACACTCCTCTTGACATCCACCCGAGGGTGTGGCAGTCTCAAATCAGGCAACCACAAGATTGAGGGGTTGGTATGGGGGATGTTCGAGTGCGCGACGTAGACGATCGCGTCGTCGCTGAATTGAAAGCACAGGCCAGGCGACACGGCAGGACGCTGGGAGAAGAGCTACGTGGCATCCTGACCGATGCGGCCTGGAGACCGCGGCGAGAGGTGGCTGCGGAGCTGAGGAAGTTCCGGGAGGAGATTCGCGACAAGTATGGCGTGCTGCCGGACTCGACGCCGGGCATCCGAGCCTGGCGCGACGGTCTGGAATGATCGTCGTGGACGCCAGCGTGGCCGTCAAGTGGCTCATCGAGGAGCCCGGATCGGCCGCGGCTGCGGCGGTCCTTGAATCCGACCGTGGCGTGTTGTTCGCTCCCGATCTGGTGAGTGTCGAAGTCGCCGGCGCCCTGTCGCGCCGGGTACGCGACGGGCGGTTCTCTCCCGAGGACGCCCGTGCAGGCTATGACAAATGGAGTTTGCTCCTAGACCAGGAATCTCTGACGCTCAAACGCACGGATGAGTTTCTTACCCGCGCGTTTGAAATTGCCCTGGAAGCCAAGCACGCCCTGCCGGACTGCGTGTATCTGGCGTGCGCCGAACTCCTGGGTGTCCCTGTCCTGACCGCCGACCATGCGATGTACGAGCGCGGCCGGCGCGTCTACGACCGGATCGAGTTGCTCCCAACGGCCGCATGAAGAATTTAGTCACGATCGTCTCGACACTCTTCCCAAGCGATATTCGGGAGGACCAAGTTCCTGCGGTCATCGCGCGCTCCGACGAGCGGACTCTGCGCAAGTTCCTGGAGTTCTTCGCCGCCCACATCCGCAACGTCAATACGAGATCCGCCTACGCCACTGCGGCCGCCAAGTTCTTCACCTGGTGCGAGATGCACGGACTCGTGGAGTTGGAAAGCCTCACTCGACTCCATGTCGCCGCGTACGTGGAGGAACTCACCCATCTCCAGACGGCGCCAACCGTCAAGCAGAACCTTGCCGCATTGAAGATGCTCTTCAGTTACCTGGGCGTTCCCCGCGACAACCCCACCGAGGGCGTGAAGGGCCCCAAGCACGTGGTTCGCAAGGGCCGCACGCCGGTGCTGGCCGCCGACCAGGCGCGGCATCTACTCGACTCCATCGACATCACGACGGTCACGGGCCTCCGTGATCGCGCCCTCATCGCCATCATGGTGTACACGTTTGGACGAGTCTCGGCGGTGGTGAGCATGGAGATCGACGACTACCATTTCCACGGCAAGCGACGCTGGGTCCGCCTTCACGAGAAGGGGGCCAAGGAACACGCCGTTCCCGTGCACCACAGGGCCGAGGAGTATCTTGACGCCTACCTGGAGGCAGCCGGACTCGTCGGGCTGAGAGGGTCGTTGTTCCGCGTCGTGGATCGGCACGGACAAACAACCGACCGGGCCATGACCCGACGCCTTGCGTGGGAGATGGTCAAGCGTCGCGCCAGCGCCGCCGGCCTGCCCGGGGACACCACCAATCACACGTTCCGGGCGACGGGAATCACGGTCTATCTGGAGAACGGCGGAACGATCGAAAACGCCCGCAACATCGCCGGTCACGCCAGCATCAAGACCACGCAGACCTACGACCGCCGCGAGGAGCGCATCACGCTGGACGAGATCAACCGGATTCACCTTTAGCCCTGCGCTGAGGGGGACGGCGATATTCGATGTGATCCTATCGCAACCTTGACCTCTCCCCAGCCCAGCCCTGCAACACCATTGCCGCGGCATGATGTCTCTGCCCAAGAGCCAGGGTTTCGGCTGTTTGCCCGTCACAGTCGCGAGCACCTGGGCTGGCACCCCATTCCAACAACGTCTTGACTACTTGGACTCTCCCATTCTTTGCCGCTAGGTGCAACGCGGTTCGCCCAGCCTTGTCAGCAAGTTCTGGACTCGCACCACTCTCCAACAGCACCTCTGCGACATCCCATCTGCCTTCCTCACTCGCGCGATGTAGAGGCGATTGGCCTCGTTCGTCGAGGGCGTCGACCCGGGCATTCACTTGGAGCAGCGCGCGAACAGTCCCAAGTTCCCCATCCGCCGCCGCCCAATGAAGTGGAGTACTGCAGCCTAAACCACCCTGATCATCTTGATGTACCACCGCGACCCCCCGAATCATGTTCATCATCAATCGTCCCTTCTACCACACTCTATAGTGTCGTTGTGTGAAACTTTTGTGACAATCAGCCGGTACGCCTGACAGCATCATGCTTTCCCACCACCCGAGGCGCCCTTCCTGGCGGGTTGGGGCACCGGAGCCCCGATAACAGCCAGCTCGGGGGCAAGTGAGCGTGTTGGTGCTGCACGTCATTCCTACTTAGTTCGGACGCTTGACCTACAACGGGTTCAAAACGGCCTTGCGAGAGTGCCCGAGCCGGACTCTCAGACCAGGTTTCATCCGCAAGATCGGCGAATCACCCTTTGGATTACGCCCAAACACCGACCATGGCAGCGGGTCGTGCTGGCATAACACCACCGGTCGTGGTGTCGATTAAGACCGAACCGTCCGCATTCGGCAACCGGTGGCCAAGTTGCCTTCCCCTCCCGAATATCCACATGTCGACTGGAAAGGGCGGTCTTTCCAGCCGACCTGACAAGAGACGACTTGAGCACTCCGGCGACGAAGAGCCGCTGCTCATCTACGCAATTGGGAGCGCTTCGTTGCGTGGAATACCCCAGCCCTGCCCCTTTCGCAATCGATCCTCGATCGCGTCAAGCTTCCGATCAACTTTCGTGAGTTCGTCCCTGGCTCGTTCGTACGCCTTGCGCAATGCCGCTTCATCTGGCTGGATGTGGTTGTCAAGGGAGAACTTCAGATAACCAATGGCCGACTTCGTGATGCCCTGAGTCAACATCGAAGCGCTGCCGGCATGGCTCCTCTTTACGACGAAATCGGTGCAGTAGTGCTCGTACGCGTTTCGGAGGGATCCCGCCGGCTTGCTCGCATGCACGGCTTCAATCCACCACGTCTCGATGAGGACCGCCTTGCGAATCCAAACCGCGAAGTCCTCGACCAAGGCTGCTGATACCAGCCCACGATACATCAAGTCACTGTCCTCAGCGGAGGCGCGTGCGGACGCACCGTGTTGTCGCAAGCGCTCGCACAAGTAGTTGAACATGTACACAACCGCACCAAGCAGCCGTCGGCAGCGGTCGGTGGCGATGATCCGCTCATCCCCCGCAATACTGCGTTCATTGTCGTAAATGGGAAGAAAGTGGTCGATATCAAAGACGCCGGCGAACCGAACACCAACAGAGCGTACAGTTTCCTCGATTGTGGCATAGACGTCTTGAGGAGTTAGCCCGAGCGCCTCACAAACTCGCGCGACGGAACGGACTTGCACGGCCTGATCGCTCCACACGCTGAGCGTGTTGCCACAGGCGTTGTAGACGCCAAGCAGTACCAGAAGGCTTCGGCATGATTGGCAAACTCCCTTTGTCCCAGTTGGGGGGTCGAGTCGTGTTCCCTTCCACCCACTATCGAGGACCATGCGCACCGGGTCAAAAACCCGAGAGTCGAACACCGGCGGTTGCACCTCGTCGGAGTGACCACTGCCAAGGAATTTGTAGTACAGCGACTTGATGGCGCTACCCCTGCGCTCCCTCCAGGCTGCCGTGGACTGAGGCCTTTGCCGATCGGGCCCGACGCCCACGAGGTCCCAGTCGAGATTCAAGTCTCGTACGACGTACTCCAGGAAGTTGGTTACTCCGGCAAGCATCACTCTGCGATTGCCGTTTGCTTGCATTCGGACATCCGCGCCCAAGCTACCGATCGCTAGCACTTCCTTGGCAGCTTGTGAAACCGCGCGCAAATCCGGTCGGGTGACGCCTGAGATGCGTCCCTGCTCAACCGCCTTCGCGACAAAATCAACCCGTCTCACATGGATCATGTCATCGAATGCTTGCCGCTTTCGTTGTTCCTCTGACAATTCCGCGTAACCGGGATCCTCCAGATGGCGATCGTAGTATTGGCTCCGGAGGTACGTTTCCCACTCACGGAGCAGGGCCGTGTCAACATCACTGTCTCCGACAGACAACTTTAGCAGGGGCGAACCGTCTTCACCCCATAGCGCTCGGAGGCTCATGCTGCCTTTCCGCGCTACGGGCAGATTCTGGGGTCGAATGCACGCGGTGAAGGTCGCGACTGCGCTGTAGGAGCTAGACTGCGACTTCATCCATTCTATGAGCTGATCACGAAGAATCGGGTCTTCGATGGCATCCAAGTTGTCCAACGCGATCACAACCTTCAGTCGCCGTGTAGTCTTGAGCTCTCGCCTACCGAGTTCGGCAATTGCGAACGCGAGTTCGACCAAGGTCAGACCGACCGTAAAGTCGGTCAATATCCGCTGCACCTCTGCGTGCGACGCGTGTGTGGGGGTTCGTAGGGTGCTTGACAACCAGGCAGAAAAGCCAACGCCGGCAGCCTTATCTGAAGAAAGTGAGTGCATCGCTGTTAGTCGATGAACGGCCGCGAAGCGTTGGGGTGGTATGAAGATCTGATTGATTGGCTCCAAGAGAATTGCAGCCAGCGTTGTGAAGTCAGGTTGCGCGACTGGGTCGGCCGGAGCGCCCGGCGGAAGGGAGTACTGCGTGCTCAGGTAAAGCGCGATTTGGCGCTTGCAGGCGTCCTCGATTCGCGTTGCGATCGAGTACGAGTCAGGGCTTAGGACCCCAGCGGTTTTCATGTCGATCAAAAGAAGGGGCAAACGAAACTGGCTGCAATATTGTCGCAGGACGAAGTGCAATAGTGTTGTTTTGCCGCAGCCGATCGGCCCGACGAGAAACGTGTGCAAGGAGCCGCTCTCCATCTGCGCAAAGAGCTCACGCTCTGTCGGCGGACGAGACACGTACAGTTCTCGAAAGAACGTGTCCGGATCAAGTCCCAGTTCTTCCAGTAAGGCGGCTTTGGAAGTTTGCTCAGCCAAACCGTCGACGCCATAGGCGAGAACGGCGTCCATTCTACGTAGTCCTTCTCTCACGCTGCCGGGCATGTATTGTCTCCTCGTGTGTGGGCACAGATTATCTCTGCGTTGAAGACGACGCAAATGTCCATTGCGATCGGCGATCCACGAAAGAGTGGAGCGCCCCACACAAAGTTGTGTGTTTGGGAGACGGCGGGATAGGCTCTAGCGTTCGGGTGGCCACGGGAACGAGGACGAGGTGATGACCGCCCCGGGGCAGAAGATTCAAAGCACAAACCTGTGCATTGTGTGGCCGGTCGTACGCGTTAGCCGTGTAATCTCTACCGACCCGGAGAAGTCCGTTCGCAACCCCGTGGAGCTTCATCGGCCGAAATGGCTTTGAGACCGTTGGTTCCACAGGACTGTGCGATCTGTAAGGATTACCTTCGCGTCCCTGACCTTGACGCGACACGTATTTGTGTATTCGGTAAACTTTCGGACCATCAAGGAGACCGATGCCATGGCCCGATCCCTCGCACGCCTTTCCATCATCGAACTTCACGCCGAGATTCGTCGTCGCCAGCGTTCTACCGGCGCCCTGCAGCGCCGCCACGCCCGCCTCATGGCCATGGCCGACGCGATCCGAGCTCAAATTGAAAGACTGGGCGGCAGCGTCAACGGAAGCACGCCTCGGGTCCGGCCGAAGAACGACATGACCCTGGTGGAGGCATTGGCCGCAGCGCTCAAAGGCAAGACCATGTCGGTGACCGATGTGGCCCAGACCGTTCAGGAGCGCGGGTATCGCACCAGCTCGAACAACTTCCGCACCCAAGTCAATCTCGCCCTCATTAAGAGCGGGAAGTTCAAACGGGTCGGACGCGGTGAATACACAGCCAAGTAGCGGGTCGATGGGGCGCTACGGGAAAGCCCCCGCTTGGCTTAACAACGCCACCAACCCAGCTGGACCGGCCAAGACCAAAGCCCGTCACACCACTGGCGCAACGGGCTACACGAGGGGGAAAAACCCTTTCGGGCTATCTGACATACAAGATGCCAGACGCCAGTCGCCCGTGACGGATTCCGCGATCAACCATGCCAGTTCTTCATGCGTTCACGACTGTCTGTTTCGGTCCAGAGGAACGCGTTTGTTCCCGTTAGGTGACAACCAGGTCTGAAGTTGCTCGGTTAGCTGCCGGGCGGCGGACCTGCCGAGCTTGGGCTCCGCTCCGTTGGGGCCCGACGAGAGTCGACCGATCACTTCCGCTAGCAGAGCATCGATAGCGCAGCCCCGCAGAATCTCGGCTTGAGCATCTGCTGTCGAACTCGGTCCGACGCCTCGCATGAGCCACTCCATCGATGTTTCGGTGGCCTCGCAGAACGAAACCAAAAAACCGGGCACTGGGTCGGAGATACCGCGGAGATAGCGTCGCGTGGTCTCGTGGTTGGTATCGGTGAGGCGAGCGATCTCGCAGATCGGACGGTCACCCTGGGCCTCGGCAAGCCGAGCGTGAAGCTGCCGACGCTCCATCATCTTGCGCAGACTGCGCAGGGATTCCAGCTCACTTCGCGCGATCCCGCGTGATCGTGGGATGACCAAGGCCTTCCGCTGCTTTGCGATCACGGGTACACCTCAGCAGTCCTGACACCACCTAACAGAGGGCGTTCTGGCGCACCCCCGTCTAGGACACTCATCAGTACGAAGTCCCGGTTCGGGACCCCTCAAGATTGTGAAGGGAAGTCGGGTGTCGCGAGTATCTCGCCGGAGTGCCACACAAAAATGGTTGGCCGGCCACAGTTCTTTCGTACTGGGAGTTGTTGTAACTGTTTTCGACCGGGCAACCGGCCCCGGACATGCTCGTTCTGGTGTCCGGGGCCGCCCATTACTCGCGGAGGGATTCCATGGCCTCAGAACCAACGAAACTGGCGGATGGCATGCTCGAGCCCAAGCCCACGGCCTGCATCGCGATGAACAGCGATGACACCGACGTCAAACCGCCTTCGAGCACGGTGTCGTGCTGCTTCCACCCCGATCTCAAGAAGTGGTACCCGTACGACACTGTGAACGGGTGGGACCTGACCGCGGAGTGCGCTGCCCTCCCCGCGCCGGACATCTCGTAAACCATCGCCTTCAAGTAGATCTAGCGATCGGTCTTCATCTCCGGCCCCGACGGCTTGGGAGCATCGCCGTACACGAGGATGCTCCCCGCCAGCGTCCACGCCGCCAGAGAACTGCCGTCGGCGCTGAATACAAGACCGTGGGCGTCATCGTCGAGCCCCTCGATGGTGTAGACCTCCCGTCCATCCGCTCTGTCCCAAAGGCGAACGGCATGCTGATTACCGCTGGAAGCAAGGCGGCGACCCGAGGGGCTGAACGCAAGGGCGCCGACCCCAAATCCAACTCCTCCAGCCGACCAAAGCTCCGCCCCGTCGGCGGTCCCAAGCAGCCGCAGCGTGGCGTTCGCATTCTCCGCCAACCCGAGCGCCACCACATCACCTGCGGGCGCGAATGCGGCCGCGGCGATCGGGGACCCCCACGCAGCGAGGCGCACAAACCCGCGTTCTGCCTTCCACATCGAGGCCGAGCCATCGCGGAATCCCGCGATGACACAATGGCCATCTGGAGCGACCGCGATCGCAGTCGCTCCCGCGGGTCCATCCATCTGGTCCACCGGAGCTTGGGAGACACCGTTCCAGATCACGACCCGCCCACTTTCGCACCCGCAGGCAACCACCTTGCCATCTGCGCTGACCGCAGTGACATTGACCCGCGAGCCCGCGTCGAAGCGATGCACGGACTCACCCCCGTCAAACAGCTCCACGCGCCCTGAAGGATCTCCCAACGTAAGCCACCGCCCCGACCCATCAAACCCCCCTGCCGTGCAGGGGAAAAGGTCGCGGCGCAGCGCTAGCTCTCCCGTGTCAACACGGAGCTGTTCAAAGCGACCACCCTCTCCGATATTCACGATCCGAGATGCAGACCCCCCGAACGCGATGGCCAGCGACCGCCCAGCCCCCGGCTTGAGCTGCCGGTTCGCGTGCGACTGCCCCACTGGCCATAGCTTGACGGTACCCGCCCATGCGGCGGTGACCAGTTCGTTCGAGTTGCCAACAAACGCGGCCTGAACGATCTGGCCCTGACCCGGAAGCGCGGCGACCTTGGCCCCGCTCAGGCGATCCCACACCGTCGTGTCGCCCTCCATGTTCCCCACCGCGACCAGCGAGCCCCCGACATTGACCGAAACCGAGTAGATGCTCGAATGTCCTCCCGCGATGTAGGTATGAATGCCGTCTCCGCTCCCGGCATCCCATCGAGCAAACGATCCATCCAGGCTCCCCGTGAGCAACTCATGCTCACCCACCCCCACCATCGTCCGGATGCCTTTGGAGGCAGCACGCCACTGTCGTATCGGCCCCCTCCCCCCATCCCCCCCGCTCCCCTCCGCCAGGCCCCACACCTGAATCGAACCGTCCGCGCTCGAACTGACGAGCTGTTCAGCCCCCAAAAAGGTCAACGCGTACACGTTGTCCGGGCATCGGAACCGATGGCTCTCCTTGAAGTCCGCACCCCAAACCTTGACAACGTTGTCGGCGCCCCCCGACGCGATGTGGGTTCCACTCGCGTCGAACGCGACCGCCGCCACGCCCTCATCGTGCGTTCCCACGATGGTGCCTCGACCATTCTGA
>Ga0154020_10004391_pt1 | contig 16797 bp, 18 predicted proteins | sample Klosneuvirus_201_FD_109709 | JGI IMG/M metagenome (GOLD analysis project Ga0154020, IMG submission 109709) | Active sludge microbial communities from wastewater, Klosterneuburg, Austria - Klosneuvirus_20160825_MG | ecosystem: Engineered > WWTP > Aerobic digester > Activated sludge | place...
ATCGCATCGTTGTCGACGGTATCGTGCCCGAGGAGTTCATGCGTCATACGGTACGATTCTTCAGACTCCAGCTGACGATCGATCGATGCCATGCCCGCAAACAGCTGTTTCTTCTCACGCTCGATTGCTTTTCGATCGCGGCGTTGGACAAATCCATACACCGCGGCCCCAAGCGCCGCTTCGAGAGGAGCGCTGAAGGCGAGCACCATCGGTTTGAACGAACGGCCACGCGTGATAACCGCTTCAAGCAACGTGAGGCCGGCGATGGCACCGATGATGTAACGACCGATCTTACGCTCGTCAATGCGCGTCTGAATGCTTTCACGTTTGCGCGAGAATTCCTCGTATGCAGGAAGGAAATCCTCTTTGAGGCGCTGCGCAATCAGGTCGTAGGTGCGCCCGTCGAGAGACGTGCCACAAAGCGTGTCTTTGTGGATGCGCGCCGTGATGTACTGAGAGAGATTTTCCTCAGAAGAGCGCGCATGGCCGTTCTCGAGCGTGTCGAACGCTTCCTTGGCGGTCGCTTCAAGCGACAGCGCACCGAACATAGTATTAACGATCACACGAAAAGGAGTATACATCCTCTATATAAAAGAATCGTTACTTAAGAGTGAATACAAATAAAATTGGTGAGGGAGAGTAATGTCAAAGTGAAGGGTGTAAGAACAAACCGAACAGAGAAAGAAAAAAAGGAAAACCTCTCACTCAACACTTAGATGTTGAAGCTCGCGAAGCCGTTGTTCGCACTTACACAATTGTTGTTCACGCAGATCGACACTTGGTTCGATCCACTCGTGAAGTACATCTCGTAGCGACCGCCGTTCTTATCACAGGCTTTCGCTTCTGCCCAACCAGCAGAGGTCGTGTACTGCACGCGTCGACACGTCCCTTCCGTAAAGTCGCCCGTCTTTGCACCTGACGGCGTCGAACTAAACGGCAACGTTGCCAACGTCACGCCACTCGTGGGCGGCGGTGTCGGGGGTGGCGTTGAGGTCGAACTGCCTGGCTGGTAGCGTACGAAACCCGCATCGCGCGTCACGCACCCATTCGCCAAGCACGCACTGAAATCCAGGCCCGAAGGCGCGTTTTGCTTGTACAGTTCAACGTAGCCATTGCCCTTGTCACAACCTTGCACGCGCACTTCACCTGAGGGCGTCGACCAGCGCAGCACACGACACGTGCCGGACACGGTATCGCTAATCACACCGCAGTTTGAACCCGCGACGCAACTGCGCGATAACGATCCAATTGACCACGTCGTGGTCGGGGGCGCCGTACACACATTACCTTCATCCGATTGACCGTCGCAATCATTGTCGCGACCATCACACACTTCCGTGGATGGAACGCACACCGGCGGCGGTGGAGTCGCCGAAGGCTGGAAGCGCGCGAACCCGTTACTGTTCGTCACGCAACCATTCGAAAAGCACGCCGTAAAGGTAGTGCCTGACGGGTATGACTGCTTGTACAGTTCCGCCCAACCGTCGCCCTTGTCGCAACCCTGCACGCGGACCTGGCCCTGGGGCGTATTCCACGTAATGGTGCGACACGAACCAGAGACGCTATCACTCGATACGCTACACGACGCACCATTCAAGGTGCAACTACGTGACAACGAGCCAATCGTCCAGCTTTGCGCTGGCGGCGGAGTAGAACACACGTTCCCCTCGTCCGTATTGCCATCGCAATCGTTATCACGGCCATCGCACACTTCTGTTGAAGGCACGCACACCGGCGGTTGCGAAGTCATACCGTCACCCAAAGACGCCAAGAACGACCATACGGGGCGTTCAAGATTGTCCGGGCGCAAGATGCCAAACGCGTTCCAGTTTGGTTCGCGATATGCGAACACGTACGCAACGGGCGTGCGCGTATTGGCAATAGCATCCCAACGAGCAATCATCTGCTCGCGTTGCCACCAATCACCACGATCGACACCCTCATCGAGAGAGTCCTCGCCCCACTCACCGATAACGGCGTTCGCGCCGAAACGGGAGTCAAGCTCCGCAACATTCGAGCGGAAGCTACTGAGGCCTTCATACATCATAAAATAGATGCGTCGCTGGGTAAATCCATACCACACATCTTTCGCATACCAGAACTCTTCGTAGGAGACCTGGCCACCAAAGACCGCGTCGCAACGGTCCATTAACGTCACGACACGATTCTTGATGTCCTGGTCAGACCAGGGGCTGTGCAGCGTAATCTCGTTACCGACAAGGATCTCATCGACCTTGCCGTTGAGTGCAGCACACGAATTAACCACCCGGTCCGCGTATGCATTCCAATTCCCATCATCGAGTTGACGGTCATCGACCATCATATTCACGACAATATGGAATCCCTTCTGATCTGCAATGTTCGCCACGGTCTGAATCCAAGGGAGATTCGCATCCACGAAGGGGTTCATGTAGAGTTTGACGTGCCGCGAGATCGTCGCAATCTTCGTCATATCTTCTGTGACTTGCGCCGTCGTGCGGGGGATATAGGGGACCCCCCACGTCTGGCTGACCATGCTCTCATGGTAATAATTGATGCCGAGCTCTGCGGCGGTCCCGGTGGGGACGCACAGCATTGCAATGGCGCATACGATAAGGGAAAACGAAAGGAGATGGTACTGTCTGGGGGAATTTGTTCTTACCATTTGTTAACCAACCTAAATTTATTGTATGAAACCAACCTTATGTACCGGAAGTCCCATTTCCCGGTGATGATATATAAGTATTCCTGTTCAGGAACAAGAGTCTTGACGATGAAACAGCATCACCTGGGAGTGGCGACCGAGAAATAGGTTTATAAATGAACACCCCCACACCTCAAAGTATATGCGTCTCTTCGTTGCACTCGTAGCACTCACGCTCGTCCTTGCCGCCTGCACCGCTCCGCCGGCCTCGGTGACGCAGTGTGGCCAGGGTGAGCTCTTGCGGGAATTTGGTGGGTGTTGCCCAGATGTGGACGCGAACGGCGTGTGCGATGTGGCGGTCATCCCTGAACCCGTGAACGAGACCGTTGTCATCCCAGAGCCAGAGGTCAATGACACCCCAATAGAGAATACTACTATAGTGGTCCCGCCCGAACCGACCTTGAGTGTCGCTGAGGAGTTTGGGAACTTGTACGCGAAGAAAGTCAAGACATTCAGTTATTACGTGGACACCCGTGAGTTCGGTCGTCTTTGGGTGTGGCAGGATACCGAAACGATTCGCTACATCGCCGTCGAACACCTCATGGAGGTCGAGCGCAATACCCTCGAGTCAACGACCAACGGGTACGGGAAAGATGAGCAACAGTTCATCTACCGCATCGAGAACCGTGACGAACCGGCGGTGAGCTATGTCGAGTATAAGCGGTCGGCGAACGGGTACACTGCGTGCTATATTGAGGGCATCACCTACACCCTCGACCAATGCATCGAGGATTATCCCAACGGCAATCCGATTGTGTATGGTGGCGTCAAGTTTACCGCACCAAAGGATCCGGTCGCGTGGCTCGCCGCGTACCAAGGGAAGACCCCACAAGTTGTGAAGTTCAACCGCACGCACCGTGATGTCGACGGTACGTTCCGTGGCGCAACAGAAGTCACGTATCTCGAGCAAAACGGCTCCCGCACGACGTTCCTTGTGGACAGCTCTTACGGCGCACCGTACACGGTGACGATGATTGACCGCTATAATGTGACGCGCGCGACATTAAAGATTGAGGAAGTCGCGTTCAACAGTCAAAGCAACGTTGACGGCAATCCGCGCTTGGAAGCCAAATACGAGTATAGATAGCATATACTACCACTGTCGCGTAGTTAATGGTAGAAACCTTTTTAAGTGCCGCCGCGCTCCTACCTCTCAACATACTACTATATCCGAGGTGGATACACTATGAAGAACACACTCAAGAATCTCCGTAACGCGGCCCTCGGCCTCAGCATGCTCGTCGGCGGCGCTGCAATCGCAAAGGCGGAAGTTCCCGCACAATTGCGCGAAACGCTCGTGCAAGAAGTCGACTTCGACTTCGCGCGCACAGGCGAGTATAAGTATGGTGGCGACCTCACGCTTGCGGAAAACCCGCGCACGACCTTACCCGGTTGCACGTTTGGTTGCAACGGCCAGGACTACACCGTCATTCTCTTTAACGAGGAAATCCGCGCAGACAATGAGCACTGGCTCGCTGATGGCGGCGTCGGCAACGTCTCGAGCAAGGGTCTTGTCGCGAAGATGAACATTCGCGAAGACTACCGCACTCCCGAGATCGAGATGGTCCGTGATGACGGCCAGTGCCAATCACAGCGCTGCATGTACGGCGTGAACGACTTGTCGAATTTCCTGCAGAACATCGAGCAGATGGAGATCAACTTCCGCCGCAACCAGGTTGGCGTGAATAATCTCGAGACCGGCACGGCGGCAGACCAGCGCGTCTTCCTCTCGCAGGAAGCAGAAACGCTCGGCATCCAGGCGCAGGACTTGGGCGACACGCTCCGCTTGACGCCGCAACAGACGCGCATCTGGAACGACTACAAGCACGCAATGGGCTTTAGCGCAGACCCGAAGGGCTTCTCGTACCTCCGCGTGCTCGCAGCACAAGGAGATATGCTCACGCTCGAGCGCAAGATCTACAAGGGCCAGCCAGACGACGAGGGCTTCAACGGCCGCAAGGACTACCTCGCGACGGAGATTATCGTCACGAACGCCACGCTCGATGCAAACGGCAACATCGCGCACCAAACAGCAGTCGGCGGCAACCAGTCAGTCGTGCACTACTTCAGCGATATCCACGCAGCGAACGCGGCGAACTGGCAGGGTTACGCCTTCTTGCGCAAGATCGGTGCGAATGGCTTGACCGACACAGTAGGAAAGATTGATGTGCGCGGTGAGTTCAGCGGCGGCCATCCGAATCAGAAAGTCGCTGTTGCGTTCAACATGGAGGACTTCCCGTCCTTCTGCGGCCAGCACGAGCGCTTCAACTACCCGGGCGATGCGTGCATCGACGGTAAGTTCGATGCGTGCCTCTTGGATGATACCATCCGTGCGACGGTCGATTACGACGCGACGCAGTTCAACCGCGGCGCAGGCCGCGCTCGCGTGCGTCAGACGATCGGTGCTCCGGGCATCAGCAGCTTTGTCGCTGACTTCTTTGACGCAGCAGTCGAGGAGATCATGGGCAAGACCCTGATCGAGAGCGCACAGCACCGTGTCTGGCTCTACGGCAACGGCACCACGAACGTGGGCGTCGTGATGACTGTCGAGTACATCCCGACTGGTCAAACGAAGGTCTACACGAACGTTTCGGGTACGGACTTCAAGGCAATCCTGGACCAGAACGCGATCCAGCTGCCGTAGGTAGACGACACACCTCCTCCTTTTCCTCTATTTTCTTGTTCTTCTTGAAAACACCCAATTCCCTTCCTCCTCTAAGCAGTTCAAAAGAACGAAACATACGCACTTCTCGTCCCTTCTCCGAACGGTTTTTTCAGAAGAGCGAATGGCATTACTCAGAATCTAGCACCAACCGCATCATGGCAAGATACGCAGATATTTTATCCACCAGTATCCTCGTTGATACTAATTTAACTACTCTTAAGTAACTACAAATAGGAACCTATATAAGCAACCCGACCCTACCTCTCAGGATATTGGGGGTACAAACAATGACCAACATGAAGTTCCTAGCAGTCGTCCTCGCGACGCTCCTCGCCTTCGCACCAGCGATGGCAGAGAGCATCTGCGGCGACGCGTACGTCAACGACGGCAATAGCACAACGACCACCTACCTCGGCTTCGATGTCGAGGAGCAACAGGCGATTTTCAGCACCGCGACCATCAGTGTCAACGCGTTTGGCGAAGGCACACTCACGGATGGCGTCGATATCTTCGCCATCAGTGTTATCGATCTCGGTAGTGCACAAACCTCTATTGCCGTCGACCTTAACGGCGACGCGACGTTCGATGTTGTTATCGCTCCCGGCACGCAGTTTGACCTGAACGCAGGTGCAGAAACGTGCGACACCGTCACGAGCCTCCCGGGCCTCGCATGCAGTGAGACCTGCACTCTCTTCACGCCCAGCGTTGAGATCGTCGTGAAAGACTGGTTCCCGCAAAACGCGTCCTACGTCTTTGAATGCCGCACCCCCGGCTACACACCCGAGTCCTATGATTGGGAGTTTGGTGACGGTCACAAACTCTACGACATGGCAGTCTTTGACAACTACCACACGTACGCGGACAATGGCAACTACACGGTCAGTTGCTCCGTCGATGTGAACGGCATCACCACGACCGGCACGCTCGACCTCGAGGTCATGAGTTACGATCCGGAACTCAGTATCAGCATCGCACCATGGTACCCGAAGGGTGGCCACTACGTGTTCACGTGCGACGCGACGTACTGGACCCCAGAATCCTACGATTGGGAGTTTGGCGACGGCGAGTTGCTCTACGACCGCCTAGTCAATGACCAGTACCACGTGTATGAAGCGAACGGCAACTACACGTTAATCTGCGCAGCGAAAGAAGACGCAAACCCGTACGTCGTCACGCAAACCGTGATTGAAGTCACGGGGTGCCGTGATCTCGACTTGCAGATCACCAGCATTGCCCAAGATAGCGAGATGACGACCGTTGCAGGAACGCTCTTTGACGTCAACGACGAGAACGCGGACCTCGGTCTATACACCGTTGTCGTCGGTGACACAGAAACAGGCGTCCTCCTAAACCAGTGGAGCGCATCGTTCCCGAACAGCGACGCGGATATCGTCGCCACGCTCGACGACTGGTGCGGTCATGAACTCACCGCGACGTTTGAGACGGTAAGTGACGAGAACGAGAGCGAAACACCCCAAGGTGATAGCGACAGTGAGACGCTCATCGCACAAGGGAATGAGCAGCTCGCGAATGGCGGCGGCGCACGCGGCGACTGCGCATGGGGCTACTCAATTGACGGCAATCGTTGCGTGAAGGACGAAATGATTACGCCCGTCGCATCCAGTAACGAGCCCAGCGCGCAAGGCGGTGCAAACACCGATCTGCCCACCCCACAACCGCAAGAAACGACAAGCACGACGGAGGCAGATGCACAAAACGACCTCCTCACGGGCGCGGTCATCGGCGGCGGTATCGTCAGCACTGCATGGCTGTGGGTTATCCTCGGGATGATCCTCGCGCTTGCAGTATGGGCCGCGGCAGACCACAAGTAATCCTTGATTTTTCTTCCTTCTTTTCTTGATTCTTACCCAAAGATTTGATAAATCGAAACGTCTCAAACAAGTTCATGAAGGCACTGGTAGCCGAACGAAAAGATGCCTTTCTCGACGCGTATCTGAAGCTTTGGATCGTTCAGTTATGCATAGCACTCTTGTCAGTGGAGAGATTTTTTGCCTTCGTCACGGATCCCGTCATCAACAAGGCAGTCTTTTTTTTCTTTTTAGGTGTGCAAAACATCCTCGGTCTCATCATTTTCATCAGTAGTATTGTTGCCATATCCTATTTCAGGAAGAAAAAATTCGGAAAAACAGTCTGGGTGTTGCCAGGAGTATACGCAGTGGTCGCGGTCCTACAACTAATCGGCATCATCATCTATCTGTTGGCTCACCCAAGCCCCTGGCTACTCAACATCCCACTGGACGCATACCACTTGTTCGTCATCGGATTGGAGGGATCGCTTTTGTTCTATTGCGTTTGGTTCCGACAACGAATACACGCACCTCCTGCAGTTACCAGCGCTGCATCAAAAGCAACATGGACCATCATCGGTCTTGTGATCTTCGCAGTGGCAATCTATGCTCCAACGTTTGCTCGGGAAGTACCGTCCACATATCGATTTGACTGGCAATACACCACATTCAGTCTACTGAGCGCCGCCCTCATGGTGTACACGGTCGTCAAGTCCCTTAAACTGCTGAAACAGCTCCGGAAATAAGGTGCTGTAGACGAGCCATCCGAGGGCAACGTTTATAAACATCCACGGGGGGAATCACGCGTATGAACCGTGCGTTTCTTCACAGCAGACGCGGTATGTCCCCGCTGATTGCGACCGTCCTCCTGATGGCGTTCGCGGTCGCGCTAGGCGGCATGATCATGAACCTCAGCTTGGATCTCGGCGGGAACAAAGCGTGCAATGATATCTCTGTGCAGGTGACGGAATTCTGCGCTGGGGAGAATCAGATTCAATTGCGCGCGTTTAACACGCCAAACAGCATACCGCTTGAAGGTCTCAAAATCATCATCATGGATAATGGCGTGGAGAGTTCGCTCTCAGTGAAGAATTCCACCCTCGCGCCGACAGAACGCACCGGCATCGCGATTCCCTTCCCCATTACTCCGACCGCCAACGCCAAAGTCATCGGTGTCGTCGGTAGCCCGAGCGCTCCGTACGCGTGCATTGAGAAACCACTCGCCATCGCCAACCCCTTACCACCGTGCTAAGGGACCGAAACACTTACATAACGACCCACTAGGGAGGAGAATCAACGTGAAAGATGTCATCAAACTCATGCTCATCCCCATCGCAGGGAGCGTCGCGATAGGTCTCGTCTTTCTCCTCGTCGTGTGGAGTGGGAGTTTCCAGGACGTCATCATCGACGATACCTCACCAGAACCGTCATTGCAACGCGATTTGGTGGGCGCGGCAATTATTGGACCGACGCTCGAGTGCGATGATTCGTATTTCCCCGTGTGCGGATTCGATGACGTCACATACGATAACGCGTGCCTCGCAGTCACTGCAGGAACGAAAGTAGCGCACCGTGGTGCATGCGGCACGCCACAGGCTTAAGGCGATAGTTTCTTCGTCGCTATCTCCTGTACCTTCTTCGTCACCGTCTCTATTGGCAATCGCGTCACGAACCCGAATGGGCACAAATGCGTTCTACCAGCGTCCTCACCGAGCGTCTCGAGCACCGTATCGCGCGACGGGCATTGGATGCCAAGTGACGACGACAACTCGTGCAAGTCCACAAACCCGAGCGCGTTCACGCGCGTCTCATCCGCAACCAAACGCAACAAAGAAAGCGCTTCCTTAAAGCGCACCGGATCGCGCTCAGCCTCAACAATCATCGCAGCAACAAATACCGCATCATGGAGCGCGCCCATCCACAACGGTCCGGTAGCGCCCGTCACATCGGTCGTCGGAAGTGCGCTGTGCACGGCTGTGTCCACGCGCACGAGGCCGTGCTGGGACAATATTTTTTGCACGTCGGCGTTGCTGCCTACCAGACGGAAGAAAATGCGATAGTAATGATCGGTCGCAAGCGACAAGACCGGCACAAGAGCACGTTCATACTGCGCAGCGACCAATTGTACTTTCCGAATTAAAATACGCAGTCCCCACTCGTGCATCCCCCACGTACGACTCGGCACCGACCAGTACTTGCGCGCGGTCGCGCGCGGATACGTCCCCGCTAAAGCGCTCGTATCAGTTGCCGTCACTGCAAGCACACCACCGCGCGTGACGCACCGTACTGCAGCGTCAAGGAAAGGATTCGGCGTACCAAACGGGTCGATATCAACATACTCAGCACCGTTGAGCGAACGCAAGAACGCGCTCGCATCACCGACGGAAAATTCAACCTGCTCAGAAGGATACGCACCAATATTGCGCGCAACGTTCTCGCGAGCGAAGGAAATCGCGTCTTCGGAGAGATCGTTCACGAGAAGACACGCAGGTGTGAGAAGTCCTGGCGTCACCACTTCGTTCAGAATGCGTGCCGCGCGAATACCGCTCGCTTCCATGGGGAGCGCGATACGAATCGGCGCGCGCATCCATGTAGCACACATCGCAGGCAGTGTGAGAAGCGTCAAGTCCCGATTGAGTTTCATGACGGGGTTGTAGAACACCGGCATGTCCGCGTCAATCTTCTGCGTACTGTCCGTACGAAACGTCGTTGTTCCTTCACTCAGCTCTTGGGGCATCACGCATCGGAAGCGGTCGGAGATTTATAAGCGTGCCCACGGGTGGTCGATACGAAGAAAAAGGAACACCGCCAAAAACATCTTCATGCCCACCAATCAGGAATATCGTCATATCGACGCGTTTTTAGAACGACTCCTCGCGCGCGATCCGTTCGCGGCCGCCATCGAGTACTATCACCTTCCACTTCGCGAGCGAGAACGCCTTTGGAATCCACTCATCGACGCAGATATGCCCCGATGGGTACAAAGAGATCTCGTGCTCGCATTCGCAGAAGCGAACGATCAGGGCGATATGATCGCACGACACCGTGCGTACAAGAGCGCGTCCCCAACGACACGGCCAGTGCTTGATCGAATAGCACGCGCGTTACGTTAGCCTTCAAGCGCGACAACACCGTAAGCATTCTCTGACGGTGTCAAGAACACCGCTTCGCGACCCGTGCGTGCAGGGAGTGTATCGCCGTCGGTGTCAAGCAGAACACCAACACCGTATTGGCTCATGCCGATGAGGTCATCATCGTCATCTTCAACAAACGTGATGTTCCCACCAACAAAGATACGGCCATCACCGTTTGAGAGTGTGATGTTGAGCGCAATTCTTTCTTCACGGCGATCATGCGTGATTGCGGCGGGAATGCGTATCTCGAGTGGCAAGCGCGTGCCGTTCACATCGCCAATACGGATAATGGCACCCGTCACCGTGACGAGTTCTGCGCGTCCCTGCACGAATCCCTGCTCGATGGAGATATTGTGATCTCCCGTCTCATTATTTTCTGGTCCAATCATCGCACGGAACGACCAATCGTCAATCATGATGTTCGCGTACGCGTTACGACCTGGTTCGCCGACGAAGGTGTACACGTATCGGTTCTGTCCATCACGGATGATGAGATCCTTCGAAGCGTTGGATGCGCTCGAATATTCCACCACGTACGATTGGCCGCGCGGACTGGTTAAGAGCACATGGTCGCCCGGCGCAATGCAGTAGCGCAATATCGACGGACACGGCGTCACGTGCAATCGTTCGTCGAGATCGCCAAAGATGACCTCACCCGCATCTTCCGTCAAAAGCGGGATAACCATCGTGCCGCGCACCGTATCCACCCGCAAACGATAGCCATCACGTGAACGCTCAATTGCTATCGGCCCCGTCGTCTGTTCAGGCATCCCAACGTACATGATATCGAGGATGCGACTTGCGAGGCGATTGTGCGGGATGCGGTCCGACAATCGTTCTCCGACGCCAAGTAAGATTCCATCTTCATCCGTGTCGTCAGCGTAGAGTGTGTAGCGCAGTTCGTTCGGGTACACGCGTACGAGCGTTCCTGATTGCGAGCTTGAATTCACGACGAGTTTTGAGCCGTTGGAGAACGCGAGGTTGCTTGCCACATCGATACCGAACAATTGTACGCTGCGGTTCGTCGCTTCTGCGACCACGTACGTATGCCCGAGGAGTTGTATCTGTTTCCCTTCAAGGTCCGTAAACGTGCCACGTAACAAGCGCACGCGGTACTCGAGAATCGGCTTGTCTTCCGCGAAGAACAAAAACGTGCCTATCGCATCGTCATCATTCTTGCCGAAAATGATCTTCCCGGTGCTATTCACGCCGAAATCAAAACGTAATTCCTCATCATACCCGAGCAGCGACGCAGAACCCAAGCGGACGGGCGGGTGACGTAGCAGTGGGAATTCAGCAACCGTGATCAACGAATGGTCCTCACCAATCACGTCGCCAAGTAGAACGTCAAGTTCAACGCGTGGCGCACCACGGGATTCGTTGATGAAGACCGGCGGGGTCGTTGGCGTCGGCGTTACCGGATCCTCGACCTCCACATCGATTGTCCCCGGCAGGTACACGCGCGGGATGTCTGGACGAGCAGGTTCAACCCCGTCGCCAGGGCGCACCACCGGGTCTGACGGTGGCAGATCAACGGTCGGCGCACAACTCGCCAAGAACACCACCATCACAACCAGAGCGAAGAGACGCATACAAGACTCCCCCTCCACGACCGGCTTTTTAAATTCTCCGAGGAGATAGTCGGTCAGAACGCACACGTACGGCGTCCTCTCACTGTGTCAAGAGACGTTGTTGATGATCAATCCGAATTAGAAAAAAAAGAAGGAAAAAGACAAAACACCTAGTTCGCCGCGAGTTCCGCGTCGATCATCGCTTGGAACGCACTAAACGGTTGCGCACCAACGATGGCCTTGCCGTTCACGAAGAACGCCGGGGTGCCTGAGACGCCCGCAGCCGAACCGGCCGCGAAGTCTGCTTGCACCAATGCCGCCTTCGCGTCACTGTCGAGGCAGGTGTTGAAGTCTGCGGTGTTCAACTTGAGTTCTGCCGCGTACGCTTTCAAGTCCGCTACAGCAAGGCCGGTGCCATCACCGCTGCCGCGCTCGAACATGATGTCGTGGAACTCCCAGAACTTCCCCTGGTCAGCTGCGCACTCAGACGCTTCCGCTGCTTTCTGCGCGTTCTGGTGGAACGAGAGCGGGAAGTGGCGGTACGCGAAGCGGACCTTGCCGGTCGCAACGTACTGGTCGATAATCTGCGATCCGGTCTGCTGCGTGAATCGCTGGCAGAAGGGGCATTGGAAGTCGCTGAACTCCACGATAGTTATGGGAGCGTCCGCATCACCCATCACGTTCTTGCCCGTTGCGACATCAACTGGTGCAGTCGGTGCCGATGGGGTTGGTGCGGTTGGGGTCGGCGCTGCCGGAGCAGGTGCTGCCTCGCCCGCAAGCTTGCGGTCGATGACAGCCTTGAAGCTCTCAAAAGGCAGTGCACCAACGACGAGCTCATCTTCAATCCAGAAGCTCGGTGTACCGCGTACGCCGCGTGCCATGCCTTCTGCGATGTCCTTACGGACAGTGTCTTCTGTTGCCTTCGTGTCTAAGCAAGTGTCGAAGTCACTTCCGAGACCTTGTGCACTCGCGTAGGACTTGAGGTTCGCAGTCGTAAGTGCGTTCTGATTCGCAAACAACGTGTCGTGGTACGTCCAGAACGCTTCTTCACCTTCAAGCTCACGGACGCATTCGGCCGCAATTGCTGCGCCAAGCGCATCCGGGTGGATGCTCTCGAGCGGGAAGTGCTTGTAGACAATCGTGACGCTGTCGCCGTACGTGTCCTTCACTTGCTCAAGTGCTGGGAGGGCGCGGGAGCAGAAGGGGCATTGGAAGTCTGAGTATTCAACGATGGTAATCGCATCCTTCGCGTCGCCACCGGTTGCACCGTTGCCGCTAAACAAATCTGCTTTGCCTGCGTAGTAGCCGAGCACGAACGTGCTGACGACTGCAAGTGCAATGAGCAAACCGTACACGACGGATTTCGGAACGCTCACAACGCCGCTGCCCGAGTTCGAGCGCTTGGCGGGTGTTGGTGCTGCAACTGCGCGCGCCTGCTTCTTCTTCGCGCGGCGCTTGCGTTTTTGTGCGACTGCTTGGGCGGCGGGTGCCGCTTGCGGTATCGCCTGATCATCATCTGCCATTGAGTTCACCTTCCCCAACCCCGGGGAGTTTTCGGTTGTCGAGCGACCTGGTCCTATGTAAAGGTTCCGGCCTTCGTCAGGGTGCATCACCCGTGTACCTATAAGCATCCTCCCCAGTGACGATACGTGAGAACCGTCGATTTTTTGAAATAGAAAGTTCATACCATCGTTTTATTGTTCTTGAAGCAAGCTTGAAGCGAATATATAGCTTCATTGAGGCCGTCGACACGGATATAAACCCCCGCAGTACCGACCCTCACATATGCTCATCTCCCTTGGCGAATTCGTAGATATGCTCCTGATGGTAGGCATCATCGGATTCCTCTTTAAGGACATGATGCGCGCACCGGTCGCGACGCACGACCCAGTCGCGCGCTATCGCGTCAAGCGCAATGTGCACTGGGATGATTTCTGGTGGGCGTGCGCACTCATCGCACCCGGCATCCTCCTGCACGAGCTCGCACACAAGTTCACGGCAATGGGATTTGGGCAAGCGGCGACGTTCCACGCCGCGTGCAGTGTCAGCCAAATCGGAACGGGGTCGTTTTTGGACTTCACCTGCATCCTGCAGATAGCAGTCGTGGCCCTCAAAATGATCGGCATTCCCTTCCTCATCTTCATCCCAGGCTACGTTAGCTTCTCCTCCGGGGTCGCACCGTTTGCTGGCGCGTTGATTGCGCTTGCCGGGCCACTAGTACATCTTGCGTTTTGGGGCGTGTGCACACTATTACTCAAGCGAAAAGCCGCGCGAAAGTACTCAATGCGCAAACGACTCTTCTTCGCCTTCACCGCGAAGATCAACCTGTTCCTGTTCATCTTCAACATCCTCCCCATCCCCGGCTTTGACGGCTTCCAAGTGGTGCGGTTCTTACTGAGCGGAGTGTTCTAGCATGCGCATCATCATCGATACCCGCCAGACCGTAGAGCAGAACGCCGCGCTCTATTATGAGCGCGCGAAGAAGGCCAAGCGCAAACTTGAAGGCACGAAGCGCGCGATTGCAAAAACGCGCGATTTGCTAGCCAAAGAAGCGGCGGGCTTAGCTGAGAAGCCAACCGCGAGAGTCGCGAAAGGACCGATTCGCAAGCGAGACTGGTTTGAGGCATTCCGCTGGTTTTACTCGTCAGACGGGTTCTTGTGCATTGGCGGTCGCGATGCTACGACGAACGAAGTTGTCATCAAGAAGCACGCGCTGGAAGGCGATGCGATTTTCCACACCGACATGGCCGGGTCGCCCTTTGTGGTGGTGAAGAGCGACGGGAAGGAGATTCCCGTCAGCACGCGCGAGGAAGCGGCGATGTTCACCGCGTGCGCGAGTCGTGCGTGGAAGAGTGGTGCGGGCTCCATCGAAGTGTTTGGCGCGCGACCGGATCAGGTCTCAAAGACCCCGAACCCGGGCGAGTACATGCCCAAGGGTGCGTTCGTCGTACGTGGCGCGCGCGACCAGTACCGGGTGCAACCGTCGTACGCGGTCGGGAAGGATGCAGAAGGCCGCGTGATGGGTGGTCCGCAAACGGCCGTTTTGAAGCACTGCGAGATGGCGTTTTCCATCCTGCAAGGTGAGGAGAAAGCATCTGACGTCGCAAAACGCCTAGCGCACAACCTGGAGATCCCCATTGATGATGCGCTCCGAGCGTTACCGCCGGGGAATGTGAAGTTCGGCAAGCGACTTACAGCATCAAAAGCACAAGACCAGTGATCGCAAGTACGGCGCCTGTTCCTTCTGCCATCCAACCGTAACGTTCTTGCTCGTCAATTTGGGAGAAGTACGCCTTCACGCGCGCCATCATATCCGCTATCGCGCCGTTGAGGTTGTCGATGGAATCCTGGAATGTCATGGGCACCTATTTGGGCATGCCGCCGACAAGCCCGACCGCTTGCATGGCCGTCGTGTGGCAACCGCCGCACTGGTACTGCTGGAAGTGGGAGTTCCCCGAGTGGAGAAGGTTCCCTTTCTTTGACATTTCCGTATGGCACTTGCTGCACTGCATGAGAGAATCACCTGAATAGCTATCCCCATACCCCGTGGAAATGCTCTTATAAACGTATGGGCTGGTAGTCATCACGTCGCAATCTTTAAAAACCGACCGACGGTCCCTCACCTATATGACTCAGTCCTCTCTCGGCAACCACACCACGAACACCCCGGGCAGCGTCAGCTTCCCGTGCCCGCAGTGCCAAAAAGCACAGATCGTGCGCACCCGCAACGAGCGCGAGATCGTGTCCAAGTACGCCTGCCCACAGTGCGGCTTTACGGGCCCGAATTAGGAGTGTACTCTAATGGCAACTTGTGTCGTCACGATTAAGATCATGCCGGAAAGCCCCGATGTGGACTTGGCAGTAGTACAGACCGCAGCGGAAAGCGCGATTAACGATTTCACTGGTGAAGACGGCGAAAAGCGCGCGTCGATGGAACCCATTGCGTTTGGTTTGAAGGCGTTAAAGCTCATCTTCGTGATGGACGAGAAGATTGGCAGCACAGAGTCGCTTGAACAAGCGCTCGCCAGTATCGAAGGCGTCAACAGCGTTGATGTCGTCGATGTACGTCGCGCGATTGGCTGATATCCTTCTTTCTTCTTCCAATGGTAAGGTTTAAAGCCGCTTCAGTGAGGAATTCGCACCATGGGTGAGTCTCCAACACACATCGGGATTATTCTTGATGGGAACAGACGATGGGCGAAGCGCCACTTGCTTGAGCCAACAAAAGGACATGCGGCGGGCGCCAAACTCCTTGAGGATTTGTTCCAGTGGGCAATCGATCTGAAGATCAAGGAACTGACGCTCTACACCTTGTCAATTCAGAACCTCACCCGCGACAAGGCGGAAGTGTCCTTTCTGTTCACACTCCTCCATGACGAGATTGGACGCTTACTGAAGGATGAACGCATCGAGAAGGAACAGGTGCGCATCCGCTTCACCGGCCGCACACACCTGTTGCCCGAGCACCTCCAAGAGCGCATCCGTGAAGTCGAGACGAAGACCGCCGCGTACGATCGCGTGGCGGTCAATTTCGCCGTGTGCTATGGCGGTCGCGAGGAGATAGTGGATGCGGTCAAGAAACTCGTGAAAGACGGCGTCGAAGTGACGGAAGAAAGTATTTCTGAGCGCCTTTGGGTAACGGGCGAACCGGATTTGGTAATCCGCACCGGCGGTGATCGGCGCACCTCGAACTTCCTCGTGTGGCAATCCATATACAGCGAGTGGGTGTTTTTGGAGAAGACGTGGCCCGAGTTCACGAAAGAAGATTTAGAGAACGCGATCGCTGATTTCAAAGGACGAGAACGAAGGTTTGGGAAGTAACTACTTAAAAGTGGTTAAATATAGAAAGGCATATAAACCCGTATTTCCTCCTTAAGAGAATATGAGCTATCTTATCATCATCGAACCAGCCAAAGCATACACATCAAAGCAGAAC
>Ga0154020_10004392_pt1 | contig 16797 bp, 14 predicted proteins | sample Klosneuvirus_201_FD_109709 | JGI IMG/M metagenome (GOLD analysis project Ga0154020, IMG submission 109709) | Active sludge microbial communities from wastewater, Klosterneuburg, Austria - Klosneuvirus_20160825_MG | ecosystem: Engineered > WWTP > Aerobic digester > Activated sludge | place...
CGTTGTGAAAAATTTTACAGTTCAGCATACAAGTAATATCAATGCCAATACCCAGTTTGTGACAGGTTCACTGGAAACATCAAACGGCAAATTCAGAGTTTCAATTCTACTTCGCCGTAACCTAATTTCCCAGTTCAGGATTGAAAACGATAATGAGTAATTATTTTCAGAAACACCAAAAGAATTTTAACCTTAAAAATTTCGTAAGCTTATGTTTGCGTGAAGATGTAGGTAATGGCGATCATACTTCACTTTCAACAATACCTCTTGCCCACAAAGGGAAGATGCAGCTTCTGGTTAAAGAAGAGGGTGTGTTGGCTGGTGTTGAAGCGGCCGTAGCGATTCTGAAACTTATAGACAAAAGCATCAGGGTAAAACTAATATTAAAGGACGGGGCAGTAGTAAAAAAGGGTGATGTTGTTTTTTATCTCGAAGGTAAAACCAGGAGCTTACTCAAAGCGGAAAGATTGATACTAAACATAATGCAGCGCATGAGTGGAATTGCCACTAAAGCTGCATTTCTGCAAAGCCTTTGTAAGGGCACCAGAGCAAAAGTGATCGATACCAGAAAAACGACTCCGGGCTTTCGGTTCTTCGAAAAGTGGGCTGTGGTTATTGGAGGAGGAGCTAATCACCGCTATGGTTTATATGACATGATTTTAATTAAAGATAACCATATTGATTTTGCAGGCGGTATTACAGAGGCTATTGATGCTGCTGGAGAATATTTGAGAACAAAAAAAATTAAGATACCTATTGAGGTTGAAACAAGGACTATCTCAGATGTGAAAAAAGTTCTGAAGCACGGGAGAGTGAACCGCATTATGCTTGATAATTATACCCCTGCCCAAACACGAAAAGCAGTTGAATTAATCAGTCACCAATACGAAGTGGAATCATCAGGGGGAATTAATGAAAAGAACATAGCTAAATACGCCATAACAGGCGTAGATTACATTTCTATTGGTGCCTTAACCCACCATATTAAAAGTTTAGATTTAAGTTTGAAAGCACTTAAATAACTTTTATATTTATTCTTTATTAAATTGCTTTTATGAGGTTAATAACCCTGGTTTTGATGATTCCTTTTGTTGCATGGTCTCAAACAGAATACATTGACTACCGTTCAGTAACCAATCCGCTTTATTGGAAAAACCGTAAGCCATACGAAGGTTACTGGCAACAGGATGTTCACTACAACATCAAGGCAGAGGTAAATGACAGTTCCGATATTGTTAGTGGTAATGAGCAGTTGACATACTTCAACAATTCTCCTAATGATTTAAGTTTTGTGTATTTTCATTTGTACAACAATGCTCAATGTAAAGATTCATATTTATCTGATTTGTATAAAAACAACGATTATAAATTGAAATACGGTAAGTACCGTGATAAAAATTTAGGAACCACAGTAAATAAAATAACCTTAAACGGCAAAGAACTAAAAACAGAACTCGATAATACTATTCTGAAAGTGTATTTACCACGGCCAATTCCATCGGGCGAGTCTGTTACATTTGATATTGATTTCACGACCTATTTTGATTTGGAAGTAATCAGGAACCGGATGAAAATGTTTAATTCATCAGGAAGTAAACATTACGACCTTGTACACTGGTATCCGCGTATTTCGGTTTTCGACAGAAAAATGAATTGGGATACCGATCAGCATATGGATCATGAGTTTTATGGTGATTATGGTTCTTATTATGTAGAGCTTACTTTTCCGAATAATTACATCGTAGATGGCACAGGAACAATGATCAATGAAAAAGAAATGCTTCCTGATTCATTAAGAGTTAAATTAGATATCAATAACTTTCTTGGTAAAACATGGAATTCACCTCCAAGCACAATTGTTAAGAGAGATGGAACAAAAAAAACCTGGAAGTTCAGTACCATAAACGTACATGATGTGGCTTTCACTGCCGATCCTAATTACCGTATTGGCGAAACAAATTGGGATGGTGTTAGATGTATCGCTTTGGTTCAGGAATCACACGCAGTAGGTTGGAGAAACGCGGCGCAATACATGTCGAAAATTGTTGAAACTAACAGTTACAATATTGGCCCCTATCATTACCCGAAAATTATTTGTGCCGATGCCAACGATGGTATGGAATACCCAATGATAACGTTAAATGGTGGCTTCGATCCGGGTTACCGAACCTTGTTTATCCATGAAATGACTCATAATTGGTTTTTCGGAATGCTGGGAAGCAATGAAACTTACCGCGCGTTTATGGATGAAGGCTTCACACAATTTTATACGGCAGATTCTTATCAGTTTATCGATGGCCCTATTTCTAAAAACATACCACCTAAAAACAAGTATGCTAATAAATTTACATTGCATTCAAGAATTATTGATGAGCAAATTTACAATGGCTATTATAACTCAGTTGTAACAAAAGGCGAGGAGATTGCGTTAAATACACACAGCGATGATTTTAACGGAGGCATAAGACACGGAGGGGGCTATAGCTCAGTTTATTTTAAAACAGCTACTATGCTCAAGAATCTCGAGTATGTTTTGGGCCGTGCATTTTTTGATAAAGCACTTCAGCATTATTTTAAACAATGGAAATTTTGTCACCCTTATCCTGAAGATTTCAGGAATTCGATAATTCAATATACTGGAATTGACTTAAACTGGTTCTTTGACCAATGGTTGGAAACCACTAAAACAATTGATTATAAAATTGGCAGAATAAAAAAGAAAAAGAAGGGTATCTATGAAATTACTTTTAAACGGAAAGGTACCATGCAAATGCCAATTGATTTCACTGTTATTGATAAAAACGATTCAGCTCATCATTATTACATTCCAAACACTTGGTTCGAAAAACCAACCCGTGCAAATTCATTACCACGCTGGATCGGCTGGGGACCAAAACTTAAGCCAACATATACCGCAACAATTAACGTAGGATCAAAATTAAAAAATGTAATCATTGACCCAAGCTACAGATTAGCGGATGTAAACATGATTAATAATTCTAAGCGCAACAGGATTGATTTAAAATTTGATTCGAAAATTTATAATCCTCAAAACTGGAAGCAATATGATATGCGCGTAAGACCTGCCTTATGGTATAACGGCTACGATGGAACTAAGGTTGGCGTACACTTTAATGGTAATTATATGAGTGTGAAACATGTGTTTGATTTAACTGCATGGTTTAGTACAGGTCTGGGTCAAATGCCATTCGACAGTACAATAAGTACTAACAGTTACAACCCTATTTCAATTTTATTTAATTATAGAACCTCATTGAACAGATACATCAGGAAAACTAATTTTTATTTGCAACTAAAATCATTAGATGGTTTAGATGGAGGTACAATTGGATTTGAAAAAAGAAGTAATAACGATAAAACAAAATTTTACACGCACTATAAAGCCATGTTACGTGATGTAGCACATGATATGACTTATCTAATTAATAAAGGCGAATGGGGATATCAGAAATTTAATAGCGCCATTCATATTGGTATGGAGCATAATTACAGGTACAGTAGAGGTGTTGGAACAATAGTTATGAATTTCAGGACTTCAGCTTTTACAAAAGATTATGACTTCTCTGCAATAACCTTGAATTGTGTGAATAAAAATGATTTAGGAAGGATAAACATCAATACAAGGGTTTTTGTGCAAGCCGGATTCGGAAACAATATTCCTAGCGAGTCATCATTGTATGTAGCAGGCGCTAATAATGAAGAGTTAATGGATAATAAATACACAAGATCTATAGGATTTGTTCCTAATGAGTGGTCGGGATACGGGAGCGCAACCAATCATTTTGTTGCCGGAGGCGGATTAAACTTAAGAGGTTATTCAGGATATCTATTGCCTGAAGCAAATTCCGACGGAACTATAAGATACAATTATAAAGGGATTAGCGGAGCAGCATTCAACACAGAAATAGAATTCGGTGAATTATTTAAATTCATGAACTTTAAATTTTTGAAAAACAGTATCAAAATGCAGCCTTATATTTTTGGTGATGCCGGGGTAATAAATACAAATTACACTTTCGAAGCAGACAAAATCAGCGACCTTATGTTTGACGCTGGAGTAGGAACAACTTTCAGTATTGTTAAGTGGGGACCGCTCTATGGAGTTGCACCATTAACGATTCGCTTCGACATGCCATTATTCATCAACCGCTTGCCTTACAGCGAAAAAGATCACTTTCAGTTCCGTTGGATGATTGGAATTAATAAAGCGTTTTAAATAGCTTATAACAATAAAATTTATGGATGAATTCAGGGAATCACAAGGATTTACACAAGCCTGGATTTGGATTATCGGATTAATGCCGGTTTTAATAATTGTTTCAGTATTTATAACTGAGCTCGCTGGTAATAAAGTCTTGAACAGTAAAGATATCATAGCTATGGCATCTGCGCTTGTAATTACTCTATTGACTTTTTTATGGATCAAACTACTACGGCTTGAAACTCTTATTGATTCAAAAGGGATTAACGTGCGTTTTAAGGGATTAGTTTTCGCAAAGCGCACCATTGAATGGAGTGAAATAGAAGACGCAGAGATTACTGGATACGACCCATTGTGGGATTATGGAGGGTGGGGTGTTCGTTACCGACCGAAAAACGGATGGTGTTACAATGTTGCAGGCAATGTAGGCCTCAAATTGAAACTAAAAAACGGAAAATCTTTCCTGATTGGTACACAGAAGCCCGATGAAATAAAGAAACTCCTTGATGTAATCTCAATAAAGTAAACCCTCTTAAGTCTGGAATTAACTCCACTTGTCATAATAAAATCATCGCAACAACTCGTTGAGGCGGTAAAGCGATAACTTTATACTTTTGTGTGAATGGATTGATTGTTAGTGTACCATCGCTTACAATTACGGAAATGTTTCCATAGCAGTGTTTTTATTTGAAAGCAGAAAAATTATCACCAATAAAAAACCCCGGAAGTTTATCCGGGGTTTTAATTTTGTTATCGATTTAATGATTAACGTGTAATCACCATTTTTGTTGTGGCATTGAAGTTATTTGAACCATTAACAGAAATGAAATAAACACCGGCATTTAATTCAGCAGTATTTAAAGGAACAACTTGTTCACCTTCCATTAATTTAGGTGTTTTGTTTTGAATTAAAGTGCGTCCGTTAATATCATAAACTGTGATTACATAACTTGCATCACCATTTGCTTTGAACCAAAGGTTTGCAGCATCAGATGCCGGATTTGGGAACAAACGGATATTACTATTGAATGAATACAATGAAGTTTCTTCTTTTTCGTCAATTCCAATAGCATAAGGAGTTGCAAACTTATCAGTTGACCAGATTCCACGACCATGAGTGGCAGCATAAATAACACCTGAGTTATAACATTTATAACTTGGGTAAGTTTGTTGTCTGATTTGGAACACTGGTACATTAGGGAAGTTACCACCTGTTTCCTGCGTCCAAGTTGGTGGATTGGCGGTAATATCCAATGTGCTGTAAATACCGTTTTCAGTACCAACAATAGCTTTCTTATTATCACTCATTTCAAGAATACCTGTATAAGCAGGAGTGAAAGGTAAAGTACTACCGTTTTTAATTGTGAAGAAAGAAGTATTCGTTTTATTGGAGTCCATTTTAGCCGCACTGAAATTGCTGTAATAAACTGTACCCATTTTGTTTTTGTAACCGCCTGTAGTAATCATTAACATGGTATCGCTTTCTGAAATAGCAATGCCTGTTATTGGATATTTAAACCTACCAATTGGTGTTGTTCTTTGTTTAGCATTAAGATTAGCGACAGTAGCTGATTTGTCTACATCTGAAGCATACATACCGCTGTAGTCTGCTGCAGAAGAGTCACCAATAAATTCTAAGTGGGAAATTCTGTATAAGTAGAATGTAGAGTCATTAAGTTTAGTAGAGAAATAAATGGTTTTACCACTTGGAGCCCACTCTAAACGTGTAACTACTGTTCCTAAAATTGGTGCAAAATTTTTGGTAGGTATTCCTAAACTGTCGTAACGTGAAAACTTACCGGCAATTTTAACCCAGTCAGGATTAATAGAAAAGTTTAATGGTTTTTTTGTTACATAAACAGATGGACCTGTAGCCGTGGTTGTATTTGCTAAACCAACCGCTAAACGTGCAGAGTTTCTTAAAGGAATTTTATAAAATTGAGATCCTGAACCAGTAGAAAGGTAATTAGTGATAGGCATACCTGTTAAGAAATTACCACCACTGATGTCTGTGTTTTTAAGGACGATGCTATCATTGGTTATATAATAACTGGTTATAGCAAACTTACAAGAGTCTGGTGCGCTTAAAAAAGTTAATCTTAAGGTATCCTGATTGTAAGTAGTGATGACGGTATCTTTCTTGGCATTATTTACAACCAATAGGTTATTAAATGGAGAGGTAGTATTAGCTTGTCCGCTTACAGCCTGACTTGCAACAGGAATAGAGTCGCCTTTGGTATTGTATGCACCAATATTAATTGTAATGGTTTGTGATGCCGGAGGCGCAATTAATTTAGTGCTGATTGTTGAAACAACAATTTTCTCGTAGCGGTACTCAGGCTTAGCTCTTGCGGTTATTACTTTGAAGCTGGTTGCAGTACTTGATTTATTAATAGTTGATGAAACCCATGAAACCGTGTCTTTTGTTTTAAATGATAGATCCATTGCTACTGTAATCACCGCTGAGTCCTGAGGCGGAGCCAAGAATTCAAATTTGATTGAGTCAGATAAACTTACTGAAGAGGTTGACAGAACTATCATGTTATTTGTAGTGAAAGTTGTATTTGCATCTCCTGTAACATTGTAAGAAGTGATTTGTTTAGGACCATTATAATAAGGCACAATAGTAATGGTCTGGTTCGTAGGAGGCGCAATTAATTTGTTACTTACAGTGGTAATAGTTATCTTTTCATAGCGGTGGTCACCTTGCGTATTGATGTTTTTTACAAAAAATCTGGTGCCTGTCGGATCTGTGTTGTTAAATGATGTAGTTGCCGATTCATTAATAAATATGGCCGAATCTGTATTGTTGTAATTTTCCCATAAACGCATCGCTGTATTTTCGTTAGCAAAAGTGTTAGCGCCTGGCCCTCCTGGCCCGCCACCTTTATATGACTGATCGTAAAAAGTTGAATACGGCGCAGCGTCGATATCGTTGGTACGGAAAATTGAACCATATGCTCCTGCATAGAAAGAGGCTTTAGGTGAAATACGTGAAAAATCAGATTGGAATGCATTGGTATATCCAAAGCTCTTAGAAGTTTTTGGACCGTTATTTGGGTCATTGTAATACCCGGGAAGATAAGTTAAGCTATTACCAATTGAACCACCTGCAACACCTGCATAAGGTACGGCAACATTTGTTGAGGTCCCCGCATTAACTCTTGGGTAAATAGGGAAACTTACTGAGTTAAACTGAGAAATATTTAAACCTTTATTGTAAGGTAAAAACCCTGAGTTACCTGAAACCGATTTAAAAACGCCACCATCTGTTGCTAAAAACATACTTGTGGCATCAAAAGTAATTGCGTGCACTTTAGAGTGGATATATGCTGCAAAAGGAATAGGTGCTGTAGTTCCTATTTGATACCAAGTCCCCTGACCTAGAGGATTTGTTGTAATCTGGCTCCAACCATAGAATACTTCACCTCCTAAATAAATTGATTTTGCAGTGTTTGGATCAACTGCGATTGTGTTTGAGTAATCGCCATAACCTGTCGTCATTTCTAAAAACGGATCAAATTGTGCCGTACCTAATGAAATAATGCTCCAGCTGGCTCCTTTAGTATTAGATACTAAAACTGCAGATAAACCACCTGTAGAGGCAGTTGCTGTTTTTTGCTTAGCTATTGATAAATAAACATAATTTGCATCTGAAGGTGCAGTTGCAATTTCTATTCGGCCGCGATTTGAAATTACTGTAGGTGTAATATTGGTAAAGTTAGCTGAGCTTGCCAATTTTACGTAAACCTTGTTAGTTGCTAAATCTTTTGAGCCGGCTGAATAATACACATCACCAGATGCAGAAATTTTCACATCCATTGCCGGTACACCTTTTACAAATGAAGTGTCTTCTTCTGTAAAGGTAGCACCACCATCGGTAGAAAAGAATAAACCTTTCTGAGAAGCTACATAAATATGGTTCGCACTATTAACTGCTATTTCATTAATATTTCCGAAAACGCTGGAATCTTTAACCAATGTTATTACGTTCGAACTTGAAGTGAATTGGTATAAACCGGTTCCAATGAATCCAGAAGAACCAGCGCCGTCGCCACCTCTTCCAAAGGTCTCACCTGTACCGAAATAAATAGTACTTCCATTATTGGTTTGGGCCAATGAACTTACAATTAACGATGCAGATTGGTCATTCACAGGCATCCAATTAGCGCCACTGTTTGTCGACTTGAAAACACCTCCTGATACTCCACCGCAATAAACGGTTTTTTTAGTTGCATCGGCATTACTAATCATGATAGAACGTGTACGTCCTGCAATATCGTCAGGACCCATTTCTGACCAGTTTAAATTTAACTGAGCAAAAGAGTTTCCTGATAAAAATAATGCGCCAAAAACAAACGCAACTTTAACCTGATTTTTGATAAATGTTGAAACCATATCTTATGTTCTAAATAATTACGAATTAGTATATTTTAACAAATTTGATTAAATTTTGTCAAATATAAAAATAAATGGATACATATGATTTAAAAAATACTTAACATTTTAGAACTGGTCGGTTTTACCCCACTACTGGTTGATTTTGTGGAGTTTTAGTTATTAAAAAAACAGAATTTTTGCTCTAATATCTTCGTGAAGTAGTCTATGTGAATTTTATGGAAGCATTAAAAGCATTAAACAGTTGATTATCAACGGTCAATTTTTTCGATTAAAAAACTCTTCATTTCTCCTAATTCTCTATGAATCAAATAAATCGAAAATCCGGTTTAGAAAAACTTAAAAGGCATCATTTAGCATAGTTCGATTAAGCAAATATTAAGTTGATTTAATCTAAACTTACACTTAAATTAAACTTCTGATTCTTAAGCTGTTTATTTGTTCATTATTCACTATTTTGTTATGTTTGCCATTTGAAAATTATGCAGCTTTCTAAGGAATATTTTGCCCATCCTTCAGCAATAATCGATGAGGGTTGTAAAATTGGCAAAGGTGTTAAAATATGGCACTTTTCACACATTATGCCTAATTGCGTTTTAGGTGATAATTGCAATATCGGACAAAATGTGGTGATTTCCCCTGAGGTCGTTTTAGGCAAAAATGTGAAAGTTCAGAATAATGTCTCCATTTACACGGGTGTTATTTGTGCAGATGATGTGTTTTTAGGCCCATCGATGGTATTCACCAATGTGATTAATCCGCGTAGTGCAGTTAACCGTAAGTCGGAGTACGCTAAAACCCATGTCGGAAAAGGAGCCTCTATTGGAGCCAATGCAACCATTGTATGCGGACATGATATCGGTGAGTTTGCATTTATCGGCGCTGGGTCAGTGGTAACAAAAACAGTTCCGGCTTATGCTTTAATTGTTGGAAACCCAGGACGTCAGATGGGCTGGATGAGTGAATTCGGGCACCGTTTGGAATTTGATAAAGATGGTTTAGCTGTTTGTAAAGAAAGCGGGCAGAAATATAAATTAGAAAATAACGTTGTTCAACGTATAGCTTAATTATTATGTCGAAAATAAAATTCGCGGTTATTGGCCAGGGTCATATTGGTAAACGCCATGCAGAAATGGTTCGCCGTAACGACGCTTGCGAGCTAATTGCTGTTTGTGATGTTCTTCCAAAAGAAAAATTAGGACTTGAAGACTTAAAAGAGAAGTTTTACAATAATGTAGATGAGTTACTTAAGAACCATCCTGATATTGATGTTGTAAATGTTTGTACGCCTAACGGTTTGCATGCCGAGCATTCAGTGAAAGCATTAGAAGCCGGGAAGAATGTAGTTGTTGAAAAGCCAATGGCGCTCTCAAAATCCGATTGCGAAAAAATTATTTATACCGCGCTTCACCAACATAAAACAGTTTTCTGCGTAATGCAGAACCGTTATTCTCCGCCTAGCGTATGGTTGAAAGAAGTTGTAGAAAAGAAGATTATCGGTGATGTATATATGGTTCAGTTAAATTGTTACTGGAACCGCGATGAGCGCTATTATAAACAGGGCGGATGGAAAGGTACACAAGAACTCGACGGTGGCACTCTCTTCACGCAATTTTCTCATTGGATTGATATAATGTATTGGTTGTTTGGGGATATTCAAAATATACAGGCGAAGTTTGCTGATTTCAATCATCAGAAATCAACCGCCTTTGAAGATAGCGGATTTGTAAGTTTTGATTTTGTGAATGGCGGAATGGGTTGTATCAATTACAGCACTGCAGTTTGGGATAAAAATCTGGAATCTTCATTAACAATTGTAGGCAGTAAAGGAAGTGTAAAAGTGGGCGGGCAATATATGGATCAGATTGAAGTATGTAATATTAAAGATTACTTAATGCCAAAACTCGATGCTACAAATCCGGCAAACGATTATGGCGCTTATAAAGGTTCTGCTAACAATCATAATTATGTTATTAATAACGTAATTGATACATTAAACGGAAAAAACAAGATTACAACTAATGCGCTTGAAGGATTAAAAGTGGTAGATATTATAGAGCGGATTTACGCTTTAAGACCGGAGAACGTGATTAAATAAATTTAAAAAACACTATGAGTATCTATAAAAAAATAATCGATAAGGAGGCAAGTATTGCTGTTATCGGTTTAGGTTATGTAGGATTGCCGATTGCTTTGGCTTTCGCAAAAAAAGTAAAAGTAATTGGTTTCGATATTAACGAGAAACGCGTTAATATGATGAAAAAGGGAATCGATCCGAGTCAGGAATTAACAAAGAAAGATTTTGCCAACTCTGATATTACATTTACTCACAAACTGGAAGAATTGAAGAAAGCGAAATTCTTTATCATTGCCGTTCCAACACCAATAGACGAGCACAACTTACCAGATTTAAAACCTTTGGTTGGTGCATCTACCACAGTAGGAAAAGTTTTGAAAAAAGGAGATTATGTGGTTTACGAATCTACCGTATATCCGGGTTGTACCGAAGAGGATTGTATCCCGGTTTTGGAAAGAGAATCAGGATTAAAATTCGTGAAAGATTTCAAAGTTGGTTATTCGCCGGAACGTATTAATCCGGGCGACAAAGAGCATACCATTACAAAAATTTTGAAAATTGTTTCGGGATGCGATAAAGAGAGCTTAGAAAACATTGCTAAGACCTATGAAATTATTGTCGAGCCCGGAACTCATAGAGCTTCTTCGATCAAAGTTGCAGAAGCAGCGAAAATAATTGAGAATACCCAGCGCGACGTAAATATTGCATTGATGAATGAATTGTCAATTATATTTTCACGTATCGGCATCAATACTTATGAAGTATTAGAGGCTGCAGGAACTAAATGGAATTTCCTTAAATTTTCTCCCGGTCTGGTAGGTGGACATTGTATTGGTGTTGACCCTTACTATTTGACTTATAAGGCTGAGGAAATGGGTTATCATGCACGTGTCATTAATAGTGGACGTTATGTAAACGACAGCATGGGCTTTTATGTAGCAAAAACTTGCGTAAAGAAAATCATTGCAGCCGGAAAGAACATTTCCAAATCAAAAGTGCTGGTAATGGGTGCTACATTTAAAGAAGATGTTAGTGATATCCGCAATAGTAAAGTGGCAGATATTGTAAAGGAATTAAAATCGTTTGGTGTAAAGGTTGAGATTGTAGATCCGCATGCGGATAGCGATGAATTGAAGCACGAATATGGTTTTGGTTTAAACAAAATGGGCAAAGGTTATGATGGCGTAATTGTTGCCGTTAACCATAAAGAATATAAAGCACTCGACGGGAAATACTTCAATTCAATTTTAAGTAGAAAAGGTATTTTGGTTGATGTGAAGGGTATTTACAAAAGTAAAATATCAAGCTTAAATTATTGGAGTTTGTAAAAAAATCTGCTATGAAAATTTTAATAACAGGAGGCGCAGGATTTATTGGTTCACATGTGGTAAGGTTATTCGTAAATAAATATCCTTCATACACCATCTATAACCTCGATAAATTAACTTACGCGGGAAATTTAGCCAATCTAACCGACATAGAAAACAAACCGAATTACAAGTTTGTTAAAGGAGATATTGTTGATGCAGATTTTATTAATAAACTTTTTGCTGAACATAAATTCGGAGCTGTTATTCATTTAGCAGCCGAAAGCCATGTCGACAGAAGTATTACAAATCCATTAGAGTTTGTGTACACCAATGTTATCGGAACAGTTAACTTGTTGAATGCGGCAAAAACACTTTATAAAGAAAATGCAAACGCATTTAAATTGTTTTATCATGTAAGTACTGATGAGGTTTATGGTGCGCTTGGCGAAACAGGCATGTTTACCGAAAACACTGCTTATGATCCACATAGTCCGTATTCTGCTTCAAAAGCAAGTTCCGATCATTTCGTCCGCGCTTATCACGATACATATGGTTTGCCTGCATTAATTTCTAACTGTTCAAATAACTACGGGCCTAATCATTTCCCTGAAAAATTAATTCCGCTTTGCATCAGCAATATTAAAAACAGTAAACCTTTACCAATTTACGGTAAAGGAGAAAATGTGCGCGACTGGCTATATGTAGTTGACCATGCACGGGCGATAGATGTTATATTTCATAATGCTAAGGCAGGAAGTACTTATAACATTGGTGGACATAACGAATGGACCAACATAGACGTAATCCGATTGTTATGTAAAATCATGGACAAGAAACTTGATAGGGCAGAAGGCACCAATGAAAAACTGATCACTTTTGTAAAGGACCGTGCAGGTCATGATTTAAGATACGCCATCGATTCAACAAAACTGCAAAATGATTTGGGCTGGAAACCAAGTTTACAGTTCGAAGAAGGCTTGGAGAAAACAGTTGACTGGTATCTGATGAATGAAACCTGGTTAAATAATGTTACTTCCGGTGATTATCAAAAATATTACGAGCAGCAATACGTAAAACGGTAATTTGTTTTATTTATGAGCGAAAAAAAGATTTGTTTAGACTGCGGTGAAGTAATTAAAGGACGTTCGGATAAAAAATTCTGTAACGACATCTGCCGTAATTCCTATAATAATAAAATTAAGAGCGATACTAATAATTACGTTAGGAACGTAAATAATACTTTGCGGAAAAACAGACGGATTCTGGAAGAGAGTTTAAAAGGTGAAACAACTACAGTACCAAAACAAAAATTAGTGGATAAAGGATATAATTTTAAATTTTATACCAATCACATCCTCACTAAAAACAATCATCAATACGTTTATTGTTACGAATTTGGTTATCTGTTTTTAGATAAAGAAATGGTGTTGATCGTTAAGCGCAAAGAATCTACTTAATCTGCAAAAACCTGGCTATCCGATAAACACTCTGTGCATTTTGGTGCAGGTCGTGGTGTAATCATGGTTTCGAAAGGCTTGATAGATTTTGTTGAGTTATCGTATTTCAATGTCAATTTTACCTGCGATTTAATAGTCACCCCACCTTTAACTGCCGGATTCCACAAGTCCATTTTCTTCACAGCTTCGTCAACCTGCTTATTGAATTCTTCATTGGTTCCTTGTATTAAAGTTTTCTTAATGGAGCCGTCAAAATTTAATTGCAAGGTTACAATTGATACCAAGTCACCGCTTTTGCGTTTTTGTTTTTTACTGAGAACGATATTTTCTTTTAAAAATTCATTTAAGCCTTCTTCTCCGCCTTCATAACACGGCGGGCGGCATACTTTAACATCTTTGGCTTTTTTTGGTTTAGCATAGCCTTCTTTCTTCGGTTTTGTCACTTTTACCTCTTCTATAACAGGAGGCGCTTCCTTTACTTCTTCTTTAACAACAACTGCCTCTTTTTCTTTCTTTTCCTTCTTTGGTTTTTCGGCTTTTTCTTCTTTGGCAGGTTTTTCTGCTTTTGCCACTTTTTCCTCTTTTGGTTCAGTTTTCTTTTCTTCCTTTACCTTTTCAACTTTTTCTTTTTTCTTTGGCTCTGCAACCTCTTTTTTATCCTCTTTCTTAGGTTCAACTTTTGGTACTACTGCAACCGGTTCTTCCTTCCCTTCAAAATAAACATAAAAACCCTGAGTTTTCTTTAAAGATTCGGCGTTACCTGTTGAACTGCACTGACAAACATTGTATAAGTTAGGAGATTCGGTGAAAAATTCAGGATAGGTTTTGAGCATGTTTTCCCAGCGTTCGCGGTTTTCTGTTTCACGCATAGCTATTTCAGCACTGCTCATTTCGGTAAAAACGAGATATATATCTGTTATGGCAGTTTTTTTTGCTACAAGTGAATCTCCTGTAGTCGTTTTTGTTAAACCGTCGGTACCGCGCTTTGAACGGATGAATGCGTGATTTTTGCTTTTCAATTTGTAGTTGGTCGTAATTGAATCCGCTTCAAAAATCAAATCTTCAAAAACCGGGGCTTGCGCCGAAAGCGACAAGCAAAAAATACTTAGGAATAAACTTGTTAAAATCCTCATGATATAAATTTTACTCAACGATATTAATTAAAAAAAACAAGAAACCTTAAGCCTTCTTAAAAAGACTATCAACAAACTCAGGTGCATTAAATAGCTGTAGGTCGGTCATTTTTTCGCCAACCCCTATGTATTTAACAGGTATTTTAAACTCGTCGCTTATCCCGATAACCACACCACCTTTGGCAGTGCCATCGAGTTTAGTAACCGCTAAGGCAGTAACATCTGTAGCTGCTGTGAACTGCCTGCATTGCTCAACGGCATTTTGGCCGGTGCTTCCATCCAAAACCAATAATACTTCATGAGGTGCATCTGGTACAATCTTCTTCATCACGTTTTTAATCTTGGTTAATTCGTTCATTAAATTCACTTTGTTATGTAAACGTCCTGCTGTATCTATTATAACAACGTCGATATCTTTTGTAGCAGCACTGCTTAGTGTATCAAAAGCCACACTGGCAGGGTCGGCACCCATTCCTTGCGACACAATTGGTACGCCTACGCGTTCGCTCCAGATGGTTAATTGATCAACTGCTGCTGCCCTGAAAGTATCAGCAGCTCCCAGCATTACATTTTTTCCGGCTTGTTTAAATTGGTAAGAAAGTTTGCCAATGGTAGTTGTTTTACCAACACCATTAACCCCAACCACCATAATGATGTATGGTTTTTTTGGTAAGGTATTCGCGAAATCCGGAGTAACAATGTTAGAATTGTTTTCGTTTAGAAGTGCTGCAATTTCATCTTTCAAAAGTGTGTTCAACTCTGATGTAGAAACATATTTATCTTTTGAAACACGTTTTTCGATGCGTTTGATAATTTTAACTGTTGTGTTTACACCAACATCGCCGCTAATCAGGACTTCTTCAAGATTATCAAGTACATCAGCATCAACCGTGCTTTTTCCGGCAATGGCTTTGGCTATTTTACCAAAAAAACTTTCTTTGGTTTTTGATAAGCCCTGGTCTAAGCTTTCTTTATTTTCTTTGCTGAATAATTTTGAGAAAAATCCCATTTAGAAACGTCCTAAAATAAAAATTTCTTTCCTGTTTTGCGGGAAAGAAACTTTAGTGTAATTCAATAAAATATTATTTAGATTTTAAAAAATCTGCGATGTGATCGTTGTGAACGATTTCTTCTTTAAACGAGTAAGCTCCGCTTTTTGGAGATTTAACCATTTTAATCACTTTGGTAAAATCTTTACCTTTTCCGCTTTTTAATGTTGCAACTACCTTCTTTGCCATTGTACTTTAACTTTATGCCTTGTGGCAGGTTTATTACTTAATTTCTTTGTGAACAGTCATTTTTTTCAATACAGCGTTGTATTTTTTCAACTCTATACGATCAGGTGTGTTCTTTTTGTTTTTAGTTGTAATGTAGCGGGATGTTCCCGGTTTACCGCTTTCTTTATGCTCAGTACATTCTAAAATAACCTGAATTCTATTTTTATTCCTTGCCATTGCTTCTTGTTTTTAAAATTATGCTGTTAAAATGCCGTTTGCCTGAGCATCTTTTAAGCAGGCATAAATACCTAATTTATTAATGTTTTTAATAGCTGATGTAGATACACGCAGTGTAACCCACTCACCTGTTTCAGGCACAAAAAAACGCTTACGTTTTAAGTTTACTTTAAACTGACGGCGTGATTTTGCGTTTGAGTGCGATACTTTGTTACCGCCCATCGCCTTTTTTCCTGTTATCTGACAAATACGTGACATGACTTAATTTTCTTTAGTAAATTCCCTTTAAAAAGGGACGCAAATATACAACATTAACCTTAATATGCAAAATAAAGAAAGTAATTATCTAAATTATTGAAAGATATATTACTCCGAAAAAACACTGGCGGCTATTTCCCTCAAATTATAGCCTGATGCCATTACCTCTCCATACGCCCCTGTACTCCTGATTGCAATTAAGTCACCTCTTTGTGTTTCAGGTAGTTCCATTGATTTTCCGAAGCAGTCACTGCTTTCACAAATAGGCCCAACCACATCATATTTAGCCGTAGGAAGGCTAGAACTGATGTTTTCTATTTTATGGTAGGCCTGATACAAGGCCGGCCTGATCAATTCTGTCATGCCTGCGTCTAAAATCGCAAAATTGGTATTAATGGCCTTCTTAATATATAAAACGCGCGATATTAAACTCCCGCACTGCGCTACAATGGACCTGCCGAGCTCAAAATGAACTTCCTGATGGTTCC
>Ga0154020_10004393_pt1 | contig 16796 bp, 15 predicted proteins | sample Klosneuvirus_201_FD_109709 | JGI IMG/M metagenome (GOLD analysis project Ga0154020, IMG submission 109709) | Active sludge microbial communities from wastewater, Klosterneuburg, Austria - Klosneuvirus_20160825_MG | ecosystem: Engineered > WWTP > Aerobic digester > Activated sludge | place...
CCGCGCACCCAGACCAGCAGCGGCAGGATGAGCAGCGCGAGCAGCCAGAGCGGGTCATGGAAGGCGTAGTCCTTCATGGTTGGGCCGGGGGCAGTTTGTAACCTAATAGGTTACAAAAGCTCTGGGCGGCGACGGACTGGTTTGGCTGTTGCGGCGGTCTGGGAGCACCGGAGGACATTCGTCGGCGGTCACAGACCGCCGCAACAGAAGAAGTGTGATTGTGTGGACGCGGTTGCATCAGCGGCGCTTCCCGGCGGCCATCCGGCGGTGAAAGAAGCGGACCAGGGCCTCGAGGCGCTCTTCGTCGGTGCGGACGGTGAGGCGGGTCAGGACGTTCGGGAAGATGGCGTGAAAGGAGGCGTCGCGGGACTGCACCCACTCGGCATGGGCAGCGCGCTGGGCGGACGAGGCGCCGTTGAGGTTGACCAGCCGGCCGGCGACGGGGTCGTAGGTGGTCAGGATGCGGTCGAATGGCAGCTCGCGGTCCCATGGGTCCTCCACGCGGAAGCCCATCGTCTGGTAGCGGCGCGAGAGCACGCTCCAGCCCTCGGGCTCGATACGCGGCGGAAAATCCCCGAGCCAGATCAGGATGCTGTGGCGCGGCGCGGCCTTGGCGAGGAGGCGCCAGGGGACGAAGGTGCCGGAGGTTTGAGGTGTGAGGTCGGAGGTGAGAGGCGGCGGTGTCTGGCCGAGCAGGGTGGCGGCGGCGTGGAGGATCTGGCCGCGGCCACGGACGGGCTCCTGCAGCTTGTAGCCGGCGGGCGAGGCGTGGAGGAAGCCGACGCGGTCGCGGTTGACGGCGCCGAGCATCATCACGAGCCCTGCGAGTTCGAGCAGGGCCTCGCGCTTGGACTGTGCGCCGGAGCCGAATTGCAGGCTGACGCTGTCCTCGAAGAGGAGGAGCAGCGAAACCTCGCGCTCTTCGATGAATTTCTTGCGGTAGGGCTCGCCGAGGCGGGCGGTGACATTCCAATCGATGTCGCGGATATCGTCGCCGAAGGTGTATTTGACGACCTGGTCAAACTCCATGCCGCGACCGCGGAAGGCGGAACGGTATTCGCCGCTCAGCACGTTCTCCACCGCATGGCGCACGCGCCATTCCAGCTGGCGCAGGAGGGCGAGCTGGGAGGTGACGAGGGCGGCGGTGGCTGGGACGGGGGCGGGCATCTTGATCGTTCTCCTACTCATTCTCGTTCCTCGTTCTCTCAGGGGAGAAAGAGAAGAAGTAGGAGAATGAGAACGATTAAACCTTCGCGGGCACCGGGGTGCGGACGAGGACCTGGTCGAGGATCTTGTCGGAGGTGAGACCCTCGGCCTCGGCCTCGTAGGTGAGGCCGACGCGGTGGCGGAGGGCGTCGTGGAAGATTTCCTGGACGAGAGCGGGTGAGAGGTAGTCGCCGCCGCGGAGCCAGGCGAGGGCGCGACCGGCCTGGAAGAGGGCGAGCGAGGCGCGGGGCGAGGCGCCGAAATTGAGGAGGCGCTTGCTGGCGCCGCCCTCGGCCTGCGCGGCGAGTTCGCGGGAGCTGCGGACGAGCGCGAGGATGTAGGCCTGCACCGCGGGCGAGACGTGGATGGCGTCGACCTGCGTGCGGAGTCCGAGCAGTTCCTCCCCGCTGGAGACGGCCTGGAGCGCGGGCTGCTTGGTGACCTGGCCCCAGCGCTCCATCATCAGGGATTCCTCGCTCGCGGTCGGGTAGTCGACTAGGAGCTTGAAGAGGAAGCGGTCGGTCTGGGCCTCGGGCAGCGGGTAGGTGCCCTCCTGCTCGACGGGGTTCTGCGTCGCCATCACGAAGAACGGCTTGGGTAGGATGTGCGAGTGGCCGCCGATGGTGACCTGGCGCTCCTGCATGGCCTCGAGGAGGGCGGACTGAACCTTGGCGGGGGCGCGGTTGATTTCGTCGGCGAGCACGAGGTTGGCGAAGATCGGGCCCTTGTGGGTCGCGAACCCGCCGTCCTTGGGCGAGAAGATCATGGTGCCGACGACGTCGCTCGGCAGCAGGTCGGGCGTGAATTGGATGCGTTCGAACTGGACGCCCATGGCGGTGCCAAGCGACCGGATGAGGAGCGTCTTGGCGAGGCCCGGCATGCCCTCGAGGAGGACGTGACCATTGGCAAGCAAGGCGACCAGCAGGCGCTCAATGACAGCATCCTGGCCGATGACAGCCTGGCCGATTTCGTTGCGGAGTTTTTGGGACCAAGTCGGACCGGTGATCATAGGGGAGGCGGGAGTGAAAAGTAAGGGTGGCAGTGAAGGTGGCGGAAGGGCCGGTGACAAGAGATGAGTGCGGACGCCCGGGCTTGGTTTGACTGCGGGCGGTGGGTTTGGTTTCATCTTGCCGGACAAAAACATGGCTGAATTTCCGGATCTGGTGGAAGCGCCGCTGCGCGCGCGATTTGTCTCCCTCGGCGTGCGGCCGGAGGAGGTGGAGGAACGCTTTATCCGCGGGGCCGGGGCGGGCGGCCAGAAGATCAACAAGACCTCGTCCACGGTGGTGTTGCGGCACCGGCCGACCGGCGTGGAGGTGCGCTGCCAGCGCGAACGCAGCCAGTCGGTCAACCGGCTCCTCGCTTGGTCGGAACTGGCCGACAAGCTGGAGGGGCGCCGGACCGGGGTCGCCAACCAGGCACGGGCGGCGCGGGAACTCGTCCGCCGCCAGAAGCGGCAGAAATCCCGCGGCCAAAAGGCGCGGATGATCGAGGGCAAGAAACACCGCGCGAAACACAAATCCTCGCGCGGCCGCGTGAGCGGGGACTGGTGAACCTCAGCGGCGCCAGAAGGCGGCGATCGTGACGGCCACGCCGCCGAGCAGAACGGCGTGAGCGACGCGACCGAGGTGCCGCTCCAGCCAGCTGGGGGGCTGGTCGAGATCATTGTTCAGGATCGCGTCGGCGGACCGGCGAGCGTCAAGTCGGTGCTGCTTGCGGCGCGCAAGATCACGCCGGCTTTGCGCGGCGAAACCGCGCAGGATGACGCCGGCCATCACGAGGGTGACGCCGATAGCCAGCAGGGTTTCGTGATCGGGGAAATGCATGAGAAGCCGTCAGGCCTGACCAGAACTTTTTTGGCCACGGATTGCACGGATGAAAACGGATGGAAAACCAATCAGCCTTTTTTACGGGAGGACGTTGAGGAAGCGGAGATTCCGGTCTCCCTCGTCGGCCATAGCCTTGCGGACGGCTGATGCCTTTTCTCCGCGTGCTCCAGTGCAAATCGGCCTTGGCCCTTATCCGTAAGCATCCGTGAAATCCGTGGCTAAATTAAATCCACCGCGTCGCCCACGCGCACCGTGCCGCGCTTTGACTCGTTGATGAAGTTCGCGCCGAAATACACAGACGAAGATTCGACCGGATCGCGGCGGAAGGTGGCCAGGGTTCGGAGTGGCTCCTTGCCACGCACGCCGGTCAATTGGTCGGTCGTCGTCATGATGCAGCGGTCGCTCCTGCCGGCCTTGCGCAGCACAACATCGCCGAGGCGGATGCAGGGCCACTCGTCCTCGGCAAAAGGCGTGCAGCCGGTGATGACGAGATTCGGCCGGAAGCGATCCATCGACACGGGTTCGCCGCTGTTCTGCCGGATGCGGTCGTTAAGGTCGGCGAGGGAAGCCTCGCTGGTGACGAGGATGGGGGCGCCGTCGGCGAAACTGAAGTGATCGCCCGGTCGGGCGGCCTTCTTCAAGACGGGGCGGCGAAACTTTTCCCCGAGGCGGACGAGCCGGCACTTGAGCTGGAGGATATCACTGAGCCAGGCCGCCGCCGCCGGGCCGCAGTCCTCGGCCAACAGACCCTCGCTTTTCCAGACGGCCACGGGGTGGAGCGGCGCAGCCGGGTCGGAGGCGGTCGGGAGGCTGACACTCCCGGCGCCGTCGGCGGAGAGGGTGAGCGTGCCGTTCGCGAGCGTGGTGCTGACCAGCGCCATGCGGGTGACTTGGCGTTGCGTCAGGAATTTGCCCGTCTCGTCGATCACGAGGAAGCGCCGGTCGCCGGCGAAGCCGAGGTCATCGATCTCCACCGCGGGCACGGCGAAGCCGCGGAGGGATTTGACGGGGTAGAGGAACAGGCCGGAGACGTGCATGGGGGATGAAGTAGCGGGTAGCGAGTAGTGCGTAGCGAGTAGGAAGACAGGTGAGGCCTGGGGTTTGGATGCTCGCTGGTCGCTACTCACTACTCGCTACTTTCTTCCTGTAATTGGCGAGGTAGAGCTGTTCCTCGCCTTGGGTGGCGAATTTCCTGGGGCGGGTGCCGCCGAGACCGTAGCAGATGGAGAGCGTGTCGCCGGCGAATTTGTAGATGCCCGGAATGGACTTGCCCGCATTGGGGCCGATCATGCCGGCGAGCGTGAGGTGGCCCTCGGCGTCGAGCGTGTAGCTGCCCTGGTCGGCGGTCTGCCCGCCGAAACGCACGGCGTATTCGCCGCCGTTGAACTCGATCTCCATCTTATCGAGCATCATCTTCGGCGCCTCCTCGCCATCGAGTTCGGCATAGACGGGCTGCCAGCGGCCTTCGAAGGAATGTGTAGTGCTCACTTTAGTTTGGTGCGGTTAGATGAGATCCAAAATAATGCAAATGGTGAGAACCCATACTGGTAAACTAAGTAACAACGATATTTTCGCAGGCACGAGTTTTGCCCATATCAAGGAAGACGCTATTACGACTAACGCAAAGCAGACAGAATATACCCATATAGCGAACGTTGTTCCCTGATCTAAAATGCCCCGGTCAAGGGTTGGGAAGGCAAAGATCCAGATTGGGGTGAGAACGAGATACCCGAACCAATAGCGGTAATCCTCGGTTTTTGCTTTTTCTAAACGCTCACCACCAGCAAGACGCAAAATCCATAAATAGACCCACGGAGGCATACTCTTCTGGGCTGATTTCAGTTGTTACCTCACGCCCGCTTGATGACGTCGCGGGGGGTGGTCTCGACGGTGGTGGGGTCGGCGAGTTCCTTCACGCCCTTGGCGCCTAGCTCGGAGAATTTGCGGGCGCCGGGGAGGAGGGTCTGCTCGAAGGAGCCGACGGCGGAGTTATAGGCCTTGCTCGCGGTCTCGAGGCCGCGGCCGACCTTGTCGAGGTTGTCGGCGAAGCCGGCGATGCGGTCGTAGAGCTGGCGGCCGAGGTCGGCGATCACCTGCGCGTTGCGCGACACGTCCTCCTGGCGCCAGCCGTAGGCGGTGGCCTTCAATAGGGCGATGAGCGTGGCGGGCGTGGCGAGCAGGACCTTCTTCGCGATGGCACGGTCGATGAGCGTTGGGTCGCCCTGCAAGGCGCCGGCGAGGAACTGGTCGCCGGGGAGGAAGAGCACGACGAACTCGGGCGAGGGCTGGAACTGCGCCCAGTAATCCTTGGCGCCGAGCGCATCGATGTGGTTGCGGACCTTGGTGGCGTGCTCGGCGAGCTTGGCGGAGCGGATGTTGTCGTCGGAGGTGTTGACGGCCTCGCGGTAGGCGTCGTTCGGGGCCTTGGCGTCGATGACGATCTGCTGGCCGCCGGGGAGACGGACGATGAGGTCGGGACGGAAGCCGCCGGCGGACTGCTGCTCGGTGAAGTCGCAGTAGCTCGACATGCCGGACATCTCGACGACGCGACGGAGCTGGAGTTCGCCCCAGGTGCCGGCGGTGGTGGTCGAGCGGAGGGCGGTCGTCAGCTTGGCGGCCTCGGCCTGGAGGGAGACCTGCGCGGTGCCGAGGGATTTGAGCTGTTCCGACAACTGGCCGTAGGCGCCGGCGCGGGCCTTTTCGATTTCGCCGATCTTGGCGTCGACCTTTTCGAGGGATTCCTTGAGCGGCTTGACCATGGAGTCGATAGCCTGCTGGCGCTTGCCGAGTTCGTCGGCGGACTGCTGGTGAAGCTTGCCGAAGGATTCGCGGGCGAGTTCTAGAAAAGACTGGTTGTTGGAGCGAAGGGCGTCGGCGGACAATGCCTTGAAGGATTCGAGGAGCTTGGACTGGGCCTCCTTAAGGGCGCCGCGCTCGGCCTCGAGTTCGGTGGCGCGAGCACGGAGGGCGGTCAGCTCGGCGTCGAGCTTGGCCACCTGCTCGGTCGCGAGGCGGGCGCGCTCGGTGGTGGCGGCGGTGCGGGTCTGGGCGATGAACCAGCCGAGGGCGGCGCCGACAAGCAGGGCAAGAAGCGCGATGGCGATTTCCATGACGGCGCAGTCAAGCGCGGAAAGCCATCCCGGGCAAGCTTGCTCCCGAGGGGGCTCAGGCTCGCAGAGCGCCGAATGAGATCTGGATATCCGTGCCCTTGAGGCCCGGGCCGGCCTGCAGGACGCCGCCGTGGAGTCGGAGGATTTCGCGGGCGAGGAAGATGGAGAGGCGGCCCTCGTTGGGGGTCGCGCCCTGCCCGGGCAGGGTGAGGATGCCGTCGAGTTCGAGCCGCTTACCCTCGATGGTGACGACGGCGGTGCGGCTGGTGCCGGACCCGACGGCGCGCATGGTCAGCAACAGGCCGGCGGTGCCCTCGTCCGGCCGGTTGGCGGCCAAGGCGTCGATGATGGCGCTGAAGGCGAAGCGCAGGAGGGTCGGATCAACCGAGAGAACGAGCGACTCTTCGGAGAAGCGGGTGGTGACACTGTTGGCGCTGCCGATCTCGCGCATCAGAGAGTTGAGTTCGACGGTCTCAGCGGCAGGGGAGGCGATTTCGCCCAAGATGCTGGCGTGCTCGGCCAGGAGCTGGAGTTTCGCCACCTCGGAAACGAGAGAGACCTCGGAGGCGAGCGCGGCGGTGCCGTTGGCGGGGAGCGGGGACGCGCTTTGCCGGGAAAGCAACTGGGCAAAGGTAACCAGTGTGACGAGGGGGTTGGACAGCTCGTGGCTGAGGGTGAGGCCGAGATTCCTGAACATGGCGCGGCGATGTTGCTCGTGCTCGGCGCGGATGCGCTCGATCTCGGGGGCCGCCTCTTCCCAGAGGACCCAGACGCCGTCGATTTCGGGCGCGGGGCCGGCGGTAACGCGGTAGCGGTGCGGTGGGCGGGCGGGTTGCACGACGGTCTGCCGCGTGTGCAGGGCCTCACTTGCCACGGCGCGGACCTCGACGGGGAGATCGGCGCTGGCCAGCTCGGTCCGCGTGAGCACCCGAGAACCGGGTAGGTATTTGGCGTGCATGGAGGAGGCTGTCTCAATGCGAGCCAGTTCCTCGAGTTGGGCGCAACGCTCGAGACAGCGTTCGAGCAGGCGGCCGTGTAGGACGGCGCGGAACTTGTCCGCCTCGCGGTAAGCGGCACCGTCGGCGCGCGGGCCGAGGGCCACCCAGCCGAGGAGCTGGCCCGAGGTGTGCAGGGGAATCAGGAGGCGGGCACCCCAACTGTGCAATTGCTGGCGGATGGGGGCGTCGAGAGCGGGATCGTCCGGCCCGGACCACAGCGTAGTGTCGAGGGCCGCCGGGTGGTCTTCGAGCCAGAGTGAGAGGGGATGCCCGGCTTCGCAGCGGTGGGCGTCGTCGTCGGAGACGAAAGCGTCGAACCGGCGGAAGAAAAAGAGAACCTTGCCGGAGCGCAGGACATAGCGGCCGGCGCGGCGGAACTCGTCGAGCAGACGGGCGCGGTTGCCCAGATGGCTGAGCGCGCTTTCGAGGAAATCCCACGATTCGATGGGTTCGGCGGCGACTGGCGGGGACTCGCGGGGAAAAGGCGACTGGCTGTGACGCGAGCGTTCAAGGGTGGTCTGCAGCTGGGAGTTCTTGTCGGCGATATCCTCGAGGAGGCCGACGGTCTCGGCGAGCCGGGTGCGGCTGTCGTCGTAGCTCAGGAAAATCCGGGCGGAGCGATTCTGCCGGGCCTGCTCAAAGGGGAGGCTGTGGGGCTGGCCGATGAGGATCACGAGGGTGCCGGTGCCGCAGGCGAGGCGGGTGCGGGGATCGTTGATGTCGGCGACCCAGACGCGGGCGCCGGGCCGCAGGAGATCGCGCTGCAAATCGGCGGGCCGGGCAAACGTGACGGGCTCGCGCGGGTGGAGTTGGGCCTTCCAAGCGGCTTCGAGACCGGCGTCGGCCGTGGTCAGGATTAGGGTGGCGGGCATGGAAAGGTGATGCGGAAGGTAGCGCCGGGACGTTCGATGTCAGGCACAATGATGGTGGCCTTGTGTTCGTGCAAGATATCCGCGCACACCGCCAGACCGAGGCCCATGCCCTTGGTCTTGGTGGAGACAAAGGGATGGAACAACCGGGCGCGCTGGTCGGCCGGGATGCCCGGGCCGTTATCACTGATCTCGAGGATGACGCTCCCGCCGGGCGAGCTGCGGGTGCGGAGCTCGACGCGGCGGTCGGACTCCTGGGGATCGAGCGCCTGAAAGGCATTAATGAGAAGATTGATGATCACCTGGCGCATGGCGCTGGCGTCGGCCCAGATGGTGTCGGTCGTGGCGTCGTAGGCGGTGAGGAGGTTGATTCGGGCTTCGGCGGCCCGGGTGAGCATGAGGTCAATCGTCTCGCGGGCGACGACATGCAGGGAGATGCGTTCCATCTGATGCCGGCGCGGGTTGGAGAGGTCGAGCAGTTGCTGGGTGAGACTGTCGATTCGGTCCACCTCGGCGGGGATGAGGACATTAAAGCGTCGGCGAAACTCCGGATCCTCGAAGCGGGTGGGGAGGAGGTGTGCAAAGGTCTTGATCGAGACGAGGGGGTTCCGGATCTCATGAGCCAGGCTGGCCCCGAGCAGGCCGATGGTCGCAAGCTGTTCGGACTGGCGGGCCTGCCGGGTGAGGCGGGAGCGGGCCAGGATGTTGTCCATGAACTCGGCGATCTCCTGCACTTGCTGCACCTCGGGGTAGGTGAAGGGGCGGTGATTCACCTTGGTGCCTAGGACGAGAAGCAACGACGGCGCGGGGTTGCCGTGCGGGGCGGTGACGACCAAGCCGAGGTTGAACTCGGTGAGGAACTGGCGGAGGTCGACGAGGCCGGGTTCACTGCGCCGACGCTGGAGGCTTTCCGGTGTTGTCCAACCGGATTGGGCCAGAGCTGCATAGGCCGGGCGATCTTTGGAGAATTCGAGATCGCCGCCGGCAAATATCTCGCCGCTGTCGAATAGAATCCGGGCGTAATCAGCCTGTCCCCAAGCTTGCAGCAGCTCCTCAAACAGGGTCACCAGTTTGTCCGGGCTGGGCTCGCTGCGGGCAGCTTCAGTCATGGCGCGGCGGAGCTCGGCGATGCTCTGCTCCGGCGTGAGGCGGAACCACTCACGAGTCTTGCGCTCGAGGAGGAAGGCGCAGGTGCTGCCTGCGGCGACGGCGATAATGAGGCTGATCACTGGTGGCAGCACGTCTCGCAGGGTGTATTCTACTCCTAGAATACTCAGGCATAGCGCCAAAACCAACGTGAGGCGCTGAAGCACAGAAAGGATGATCTGCCGGGCGTCGAATACGCGATGAACGGTGACAGCCCATGCAGTAAGACCATAAAAAATGACAATAAGCAGCGGGGTTAGCCGAGGCAGGAATCGTAGGTCGAGAAAATTGCCTGCGGTGTTGATGAGTATCGCCAACAGGCAAGCAATGCCGGCATTGAGGATAAGAAACTGTATTTCTAGCCGACGGATTCCGGTTTGCCGACGCCACTGTTTATACGTCTGCAACGTCAGCAATAAATACAAAGCGAAGCTGGTCGCACTGTAGATCGTATAAGTTAAACCACGTGAACGATTCAAGGAGCCCGACTGATCAAAAACAAAAGAGTCCGTGTAACAAAGGCTGGCAAGGCAGCAGCCAAGGAAAACCCAGCCGGCAGCGCGGCGGATAAAGTTCCAGTCGCCAAACGCGGGTGCGAGGATCGACTCCTTCATGAGCCAAATACAAATGGGGAAAAACGATCCTACCGCTGAGGCTGCCCTTACCCAGGGAATCGGGTTGGAATAATACCCCCCCGGGGGTTGGAGGCTGGCATGCATGGCCAAGTATACGCAGATCAGCCAGCCAGCGCTAATGATTGAGAAGAGGATGAACGTCCGGTTGGTGTTCCGATGAGGATTTGCCCAGAAGACGGAAACACCAATGCCCAGCGTCAAGATGGCGGCAGCGAAGATCAGCTCTGACATGCTTTTTCGAGGACGAGGGTCGTGTTGCTACCAGAAAGGCCGTGCGAATTGATGAGCGCAATGCGCGGATGGAGGCGTCGCAGTTGCGTGGAGAGATTCAGCGGGCAGTTGGGATCGGGGGTATCCCAGTTTAGCGTGGGGGGGAGCAAACCATGAATGAGGCTGAGGACAGTGCTGGCGGTTTGAATGGCTCCGGAAGCTCCCAGCGCGGTGCCAAGGGCTCCCTTGATGGAAGTGACCGGAACCTCGGGGAGCTCTGGGCCAAAAAGTTTCTTGATGGCGTAGGCCTCGTGGGCATCGATCTGCTTGTGGCCGGGGCCCCAGGCATTGATGTAGTCCACCTCTTGGGTTCGTCGGCACGCATTGGCGAGGGCTTGGATCATGGACCCGCGGATGCCGGAGCCAGCCCGGATGTCAGGATCGTTGGCATACCCATAGCCGGTGATCCACGCCAAGGCGGGGCGCGGGCTGCTCTCAGGCTCAAGGATGAAAATCGCCGCCCCTTCGCCGATTACTCCGGTGGAACGCCAGAGATCGAACGGGCGACATGACTTGGCCGGCAGTTCATCGTTCGCAGGGTTGAGCTCGGCCGCATTGAATTCGAGCAAGGGATGAAAAGACAAGGGAGCCTCGCTGCCTCCCGTAATCGCGAGATCAGACTGGCCGGTGGCGATCAGGTCAGCGGCCTGCCCGATGGCGTCGAGGCCGGAGCAGCATGAGCTTTGCAGGGAGAACATCCGCACCGGCACCCCCAGATACTCCGCGATTTTGCCCGGCACATTGATGGACGATGACTCGTAGATGGTGCTGGGCATTGAGTAACGTGCCCCCTTCTTGGCCACGATTTGGACGCCCCGGCTGATCTTGTCGATGTCCATGATCGATGTGCCGGTGACGATGGTGGGGTTAAGATCTGCCACCTCATGAGGAGCCATGCCGGCATCCTTCAGCGCCAGAATGGACGCCACTAGGCCGAATTGGGTGTGCCGCGACAGGCGCTTGGCATTCTCCTCTGGCGCGTAGTCCTTCAGGTCAAAGCCTGCCACCTCAGCGCCGATGAAAGGTCCGGCGGCCGGATCGAACCGAGTGATGGCGCGCACGCGGCTGACCGATTCATTAATACCGCGAAAGAAGGCCTCGCGGCCGATGCCGGCTGGGGTGACCGGACCGAGACCGGTGATCTTAACGCGACGACGCATGTGAGGGGGATGTCGGCTGGCCAAGGAGTGGCGATTCAGGGTGGGGGAGGCAGGAGGGGGAAAACTAGTCAGCGAGACCGCCCGGTGTATGGCTGAGCATCAGAGTAGGGCATGCAGGCCTAACCTGGGGAAAGTCGGCAAGCCCAGACATCACAAAAGAGCATTGCGCCGCAGCGAGCGCGAACCCAATACAGCCATAGAATATGACCGCGTCCGAATTTGAAGCTCGCATCATGGAATGGGCTCTACGGCAATCGGACATAGTTGCACTTGTGCAGATGGGATCGCGGGCGCAAGTGGGAGCAGTGGCTGATACACTGTCCGACTGGGACTTTCACCTGATATCCACACAGCCGCAGCGATATTCTGGCACGGATTGGGTGACGGAAATCGCCCAGCCGTGGTGCGTGAGTTCGGAGCGAACGCCGCGCGGGGTGATCAAGGTGAGTGCCGTTTTTGAGAACGGGTTGGAGGCGGATTTCATTCCCCTGGCAAGCTGGCAAATGAAACTGGTCTACTGGTGCATGAGGTATCCGAAATGGGGCGGATGGATGCCGACTCGTCTGCGTCGAGGCATCAATGATACCCGCGTCATACTGCTTGGGTCTGGTCACAAGGTGCTGATCGGAGGCAAAGCGTGGGAGCAAAGGCTCAATGCTTTGAGTGTTCCCTGGGCTACTATGCGCATGAGTGCGGAGGAATTCACCAAGCACACCGCCGCATTCTGGCAGAAAGCAGTTTGGGTCGCCAAAAAAACAGCTCGTCCGGAGCCGCGCTCGGCGATGCATTGGCTGCACAAGCTGGTTCTGGAGCACGTTTATGCCGTGCTGGAAGAGGAGGCTTGGCTGGCGGGTCGCAGGGCGAGACCCCAAGCGCTCAAGGCAGAGAAATGGCTCGATGAAACACGGCTGAATCAAACGGCGATTAGCACCACAATGGATCAGCGGGATCTGGCGCGAGCGCTGCTCGCTGAGCTGGCGTTGTTTGAGGATGTTTGCCGCAGTGTAGCCGGGAGCCGGGGTTTCCTCCTGCCGGATTATGCGGCGGTGGCCGCGTGGCTGCGCGCCGAGCTCATGAAACTCACTGGCTAGGGCGCGGTCCACTTCAGCGGGGTGCGAGCGGAAAATCGAGGGTGAAGACCGTGCCGCCACCGGGGTTGGCCTCGACCTTCATCTCGGCCTGGTGCGCGGCGGCGATGTGACGGCAGATGGTCAGGCCGAGGCCGGTGCCGTGCGGTTTGGTGGACTCAACCGGTTTCTTCAGGATCACCGCCATGACTTCGGGCGGCAGCCCGGAGCCATTGTCGGTGATGGTCAGGCCGACGCGCCCGTCCGCCGAGCGGACGGCCAGGACGACGCGGGTCGCCCCGGCCTCCAGGGCGTTCTTAATGAGATTCTGCAGGAGGCGGGTGATCTCGAAACGGACACCCGTGATCGCCACATCCTGCTCGCCAACGACCTCGATGCGGGGCGAGTCGAAGAAGAGCACGGCGCGCGTCTCCTCGGCGACGGCGTGGAGCTTGAAGGTGTCGCCTTGGCCCTGGTGGCGCGTGCTCTGGCGCCAGGACTCCGCGAGGTGGAGGCAGAAGGAGGAGCAGCTTTCCAGGCGCTCTGTATAGTGGATGATGCGCCGCAACGCGGGTGTGTCGGCGCCGAGCCGGCGCACCTCGTCCAACAGCATGTTGGTGTAGCCGATGGTGACGACGAGGGGGTTGCAGATGTCGTGCACCATCTCGGCGGCGGCCTGCCCGTAGCCGACCTGCATTTGGTGTTTCTTCTGCTCGCGCTTGACCGACTCATACATGTTGCCGAGGTGCTTGAGCAGGGCCGTGCGCTTCTGGCGTTCCTGGGCCTCAGCGGCGTGGCGGCGGACGGCCGCCAGCAGCACATCTACGTCGAAGGGCTTCTTGAGATACTCGTTCGCGCCGAGGCTGATCGCCGCCTGGGCGGAGGCGAGGGCGCCGTAACCGGTCATCATGATCACTGCGGCATCGGCATCGATGCGGCGGAATTCCTCCAGCCCCTGGATGCCGTTCTTCTGCGGCATGCGGATGTCCATGATGACAACGGCGAAGGACTCGGCCTTGGCGAGCGCGAGGCCGCGATCCACGCGATCCACCGCGAGCACCTCGAACTCATCCTGCAGGAGGTAGCTCATGCTTTCGCGCGGGCCGAGTTCGTCATCAATGACCAAAACCTTGGGCCGGGTTGGAGTGTGGCCTATGATCGGAGCTGTGCTGGGGGCGTCGAGCATTGGTGATTTCCGCTCAAGCTGGATGTGGCCTTAGGCTTTAGCAATCCGAAGCTGAGTGAAGGAGCGGACGGAGGTGCAGATCGTTTGCTAAAATACTGTTATTTTCCAGAAATCCCGCGGGAGAAGAGTTCGGTGATGACGTCTTCGAGTGGCACGTCTTGGATCGTGATGTCGTCGACGCCGAGGGTCAGGATCTGTTGGCAGACGGCCGTGACCTGCTCACTTGGCACATGGAGGAGTATCTCGCCGTCCTCGCAGACTTTGCATTCGCCGTGCAGGGGCTGCCAGTCCGCGGGGAAAGCGCCGTCACGGGGCTTGAACTTGATGATGCGCTGGCGGGCACCGGCGCCCGCGATGCGGTCGAGGTCGCCGTCGTAGATCTTCTTGCCGTGGTCGATGACGATGACGCGTTCGCAGAGCGACGAGATGTCGGCCATGTAGTGACTTGTGAGGAGAATGGTGGTCTTGGTGCGGCGGTTGTAGTCACGCAGGAACTCACGGACCTTTTTCTGCGAGACGACGTCGAGGCCGATGGTGGGCTCGTCGAGGAAGAGCACGCGCGGACGGTGGAGCAGGGCGGCGATGAGCTCCATCTTCATGCGTTCGCCGAGGGAGAGCTCGCGGACCATGACGTTAAGCTTCTTCTCGACGTCGAGGAGGGTGACGAGTTCGTCGAGCGTGGCCTTGAACTGGTCCTGCGGCAGGCCGTAAATGGCGCGGATGAGGTGGAAGGACTCGATGGCGGGGAGATCCCACCAGAGCTGGTTCTTCTGGCCGAGCACGAGGGCGAAGAGGCGGCGGTAGGCGTTCTCGCGCTTCGTGGGGTCGAAGCCCGCGACGAGCGCGGTGCCGCTGGTTGGGTAGATCAGGCCGGAGAGCATCTTGAGCGTGGTGGTCTTGCCGGCGCCGTTGGGCCCGAGGAAGCCGACAAGCTCACCCTCCTCGATGGTAAAGCTGATGTTATCGGCCGCGCGGGTCTCCTCGAATTCGCGGTGGAAGAGACCTTTCACGCCGCCCCAGAAACCGGGCTTTTTCTTGTAGGTGCGGAAGACGCGCGTGAGATTTTGGACCTCGATCATTCTGCGAAAGGAGACAGGAGTAGGAATCCGGAATCCAGCAGAAAGCAAGGCGGGGGATCGAAGGCGGGTGACATTGTGGGAGCGAGCTTGCTCGCGACTAAGCGCCCAGTGTCGCGAGCAAGCTCGCTCCCACAGGGAGACCGCCGCCACAGGGGTTGCACCCGGTCGGTGGCGCCGCCAATATGCCGGAATGGAGTCCGCCCTCCCTCTCATCGACCTGCACCGCCACCTCGACGGCAATATGCGGATCACCACCATACTCGACCTTGCCCGCCAGCACGGCATCCGCCTGCCGGCCGACACGCCGGAAGGCCTGCGGCCGCATGTGCAGGTGATGTCCACGGTGCCGGACCTGCTGGCCTTCCTGGCGAAATTCGAGTGGATGATCGCCGTGCTCGCCGACCCCGCCGCCTGCCGACGCATCGCGCGCGAGAACGTCGAGGATGCCAAGGCCGAGGGCATCGACTACCTCGAGCTGCGCTTCAGCCCGTATTTCATGGCCACGGCGCACCGGCTCGATGTGGCGAAGGTCGTTGAAGCCGTCGTCGAGGGTGTCGCCGAGGGCAGCCGGGCAACCGGAGTGAGGGTGAAGCTCATTGGCATCCTCAGCCGGACTTTTGGCGCCGCCGCCTGCATGAAGGAGCTGGAGGCGCTGCTCACACACCGCACTCACCTCGTGGCGCTCGACCTAGCCGGCGATGAGAAGAATTATCCGGCGGAGATGTTCATCGATCACTTCAAGCGCGGGCGCGACGCCGGCTGGGCGGTCACCGTGCATGCCGGTGAGGCCGGAGGCGCACCGAGCGTGTGGTCGGCGTTGCAGCAGCTCGGGGCCACGCGCATCGGGCACTGTGTCCGCGCCCTGGACGACCCGAAGCTGATGGATTACCTCGCCGCGCACTGCATCGGCATCGAGGCGAATCTCACAAGCAATGTGCAAACCAACACCGTGCCGAGTCTGGCGGCGCATCCGCTGAGGCAGTTCCTTGATCGCGGCCTGCTCGCGACGATCAACACCGACGATCCGAGCATCAGTGGCATCGAACTGCGGCACGAGCTAGAGATCGCCGCGCCGGCGGCGGGGCTGAGCCCGGCGCATATCCGGCAGGCGCAACGCAACGCGCTGGAGATCGCATTCCTCACGCCGGAGGAGAAGCTGGCGTTGGTCGAAAAAATCAGGTGAGCCCGGAGGGCTTCGCGCATTTCCATCCTCGATGGAAGGGAAAGGCGGACGTGTTCGCTGGCCCTAACCCGCCTCGGTGAAAGGATGCTGCGAATCGATGTCGATTTTCTCGATCTGCGCATGAACCTGCACGAGCTGCCGGCGCATCCGCAGCTCAACGTCGCCGAGCAGGTGGCGGTTGTCATCCAAGGTTTTGATGCACTGCTCCAGGCCGAGGCGGATTTTCTGGGTTTCCGAGGACGGCAGACCAGGGTTCACGGTGTTCATAGCGCGGCCGGATAATAGCCTCTGACATGAAATTATGCCATAGGGTGACCTGCCCGTTCCGACTGGGGGCAAGGCGCAGCTTCATAATCGGCGTGCTAACCACCTTGAGATGGGTTTGCCTCCCGGTTCATGAAACATCTCCTAGTGACATTTCTTCTGGTGGTTCATGGCGCGGCGGGGCACGCGCAGAATGTCATCGTCAACTTGCTGGCGCCGGTCGAGGCCGCCACGCCGGGCGGCGAGGTGCGCGTGGACCTGGTGATCCTCAACCCGACGCCGACGGAGGTCATGTTCGAGACGCCGATGACGCTCAGCGGCACGCTTAGCAGCGAGCGGCGCAGCTGGCCGGTGCAACTGCGTGGACAGGCCGGCGGCGGGGCGCAGATCGCGGCGCGCGGATTTTCCTACCGATCATTCATCTTCACGGTGCCCGCCGAGGCGCGCGGGCGGCTGGTGTTGGATTTGGAGCAACCGCAGCCGGCGCGCGCGCTCATCGAGGTCAAGGCGGCGGCGGATCCCGGCCGTGGCCCAGTGCTGGTATCAGCTCCGCTCAGCACCAGCCTGCCCGGCCAGCCGGCGGAGTCGGTGATCCAGCGGGCTTTCGCCGGCCGTTTCAGTCCTCACGAGCCGGTGTATTTCATCTATGGGCCGGATGCTCCCGGGGCAAAGTTCCAGTTCAGTTTCAAGTATCGGGTGCTGGGCCAGAGGGCCCAACTGGGCAACGAACTGCCCGCGTTGCGCGGCATCTATGCGGGTTACACCCAGCGTTCGCTCTGGGACATCGATGCGGA
>Ga0154020_10004394_pt1 | contig 16795 bp, 38 predicted proteins | sample Klosneuvirus_201_FD_109709 | JGI IMG/M metagenome (GOLD analysis project Ga0154020, IMG submission 109709) | Active sludge microbial communities from wastewater, Klosterneuburg, Austria - Klosneuvirus_20160825_MG | ecosystem: Engineered > WWTP > Aerobic digester > Activated sludge | place...
AATCAAAGCAAGAAATTGAACACAACGATAAAAACAACGTAAAGATTGAATTAGTTTATATTCAGGAAACAGTTTAATTAAACGTACATCTAATTAATTAAAAGCTGCCTTATTGGTGGCTTTTTTATTTTTTAGACATGTTACCTTTGTTTTTTCAATAAACCCTTTAATTTAGACTTTGTTTTGAGTCTAATGGAACTACACCGTCACCCATGCAGGTCGTACACGTCTCAGTATCGTACTCGAAGTCCTCTGATGGGTCTTCAGATTCAACTTCAACTAGAATCTTACCTTCGCCAAAACAATCTTTACAGGTCTTGTAGCGAGGTTTTTCATTTAGCGGAGTTATTTCTCTATCTGGAGTGTTTAAGTTGTTCATTTTCGTTTTTTTTGGACGCAACTAATCTACGCAAAAAAATCGCAAATCAAAAATATTTTTAAATTTTAATTAAAAAATTGTTTATAAAATGTTTAAATCTTTGAAAGTATTGATTTTATTGAGTTTTATTTTAACTTTCCTTATTTTTCAATAATTCCCGAATTTTTTTTAAAATTTTGTTCTATTTTGTTGATAATGGCAACTATGCTACCTCTGAAATCCGCAAAAATCGTTAAAAATATACATTTTTATATTACGAAAATAATTATGATAGAAAATGATGATGATTTGTGATTTAAAAAATTAATATTTTAATTAATTAAATTAATTATCTCTGTTGTTGCCAATAAAATAAGGTCTTTTAGTGGTTTTAGTGTTATTTTTAAGGTTATTTTTCTATCATATATGATATAATTTTTTAATCAAAATATGATGCAAAAATAACGTATTTTTTACGAAAATTATATGATATAAAAAATAATAATTAATTCTTTGTAAACACTAGTAAAATCAAGTGTTTTAAGGGTTAATTAATACGATTTTTTATAACGAAAAAACCACGCTAAATTAACGTGGTTTTTGATGTTTTTTTATGATAAATATTATTTTTTTCTATTTTTTGTACTTATAATCTAGGTTTTGAGCGTCTACGTGATAACTTACGTTAGCATCAATATGTTTTGCGCTCCAGATAATATCTGAATCTCTTCCGTTTTGAAATTTTTTTATAATTTGTTCCTTTGTATATTTCTGTGCGTTCTTTATATTTGTTGTATATCCATTTCCATTTAATGCATGCCATAAAACTGAATTACCAACGTACTGCCTAGAATCTTGCACGTAGAACATATCGTTATCTTTTAGTTTCAATAACGAATTATTTCTTTTTTCTTTAATCAATTGCTGTAAATATTGATAACGATACATTTCTTCTCCATTATATTCTACTTTATCACGTTCTTTGTCTCTTACGCAATGAATATCAATCCATCGGGCATTATCTCCATCTTCATTTTTTTCACCATGCCAGTCACATTGAAACTTAGCTTTAGTTGCACTGTCTGCGTACACTGGACTTACATTACGCTCATTGAAAACTGGATATTCTCCTATTTGAGAATGAACCCAAACTTTGTACGCTTTTTTAATTATTTTCATGTTTTTTTAATTTTTAAACAAACGAAATTGTCCTTCTTTTTTAATTTTTGATTCTTCAAACTTTAAATTATCAAATGCTTTGTTAGGTTTCCCTTTATCATCTAACTCTTTAACAATTATCGTTCTTTTAAACTTATATTTATTGTCTACAATAGGTCTATAGCTACATTGTAATAGTTTATATCCACTATTTAATACTCCATTCTGCATTGGACTAACCGAAATAGCAAATGGCTTATAGTAATCATTTGGAACAAAATTATCTACTACTAACATGCCTTTAGAATCGTAATATTGTTTCGGTATTTCAGATAATGGTTTTATTTTATCTGTTTTATGACGTTGTTTAATATTAGTATATACTAAAGCTGTTGCATTTTTCCTTTTATAAGTAGGCGTTAAAAACCAATCAAATCTGTATGGTAGAACGAAAAATTTTTTATTCCATAACTCTTTTGTCCATGTATATTGCGCTGATGTTTTACTACCTAAACATATAACGTCTTTTCCTGTTGAAAGCATACATTTAAAAAAATGTTCAAATTTTGAAAAAGGTGGATTTGTAATAATAACATCGGCTTCATTATTAGCAATATTCATACATTCTTTTTCTGAATATGAGCCGTGAAAATTTGATTTGCTTCCATTAGGCGGTATTTTTACCATCTTTTTCCCATCGTATTTTATGATAAACCCATCGTATTCATTCCATTGGTTTTTAAAAAGACAACCCGAAAAATCTAATTTTGAACCATCATAACGAGTTGAAATAATTTGTTTTAATTTTAGGTTTTTAAAATTATTGTAAAAATAAATCCAAAATGCCGATTGTCCAGCATCGTCACAATTCATATAAACGACTTTGTTTTTCCAATAATCTTTTCCGAAATGATTTACAATAGTATCAACGTCTTTATAAAATGTATAACACTCATCACTTCCAATAGAAATCATATCATCATCATCATTATATCTGCCTTTAGTTCTAGTCTTATTTAGTCGCTCTAAATCTGTCAAACTACCATTTTCATTAACTTCTCTCAAATCGTTTATTGAAATCAAAGGAAATATTTTTTGCCAAATTGCAGAACGTAATTCTTTACTGTCATAACTACACTCCCTGCCTTTACCTACGCTATTCCATTCAGGAAGATTGTAAATAATTTTCAAAATTTCATCCGCATTGTCTTGAACTATTATTGGTAAAATCCATTCAAGTTTTTTACCTTTCTGTCCTTTCCAAGAATAACCTCCACGCCCTCTGTGTAATTCGAGTTGTCCATCACAACTTTCTAAAATAACAAAGTCAATTTTATTTTTTGCCATAAGTATTAATTTTTATTTTTATTTATTTTTTTATATACGCCTAATATTACGTTATAATAATTTTCTATTTTAAATTATTCATGTGTTGTGCGTCCTGTGCTGTCCCCGCAAAATTAATATACCTGAACCAACTAATTTTATCGTCATCTGAGAACGTATTTCCGAAATCTTCGTTAACAATATAATAAGGGAACATATATCCTGAAATAACTCTTTGATAGTCTTCTGGTAATTTATCGAAAAAGTAACTTTTATCATCAATAATTAAATCAAACTTACCTTTATAAAAATCAATCATGGCAGATAAGCGTTGTTTTCCATCAATTACTTGATAAGTTCCTCTTGTATCTTTTGATTCATTTGTGATATTTAACATCGCCATTCGAGGAATATGCCTGTTCATTAATACAGACCAAATCAGCTCACGTTTTTGTTCAACAGTCCAAACATAGTCACGTTGTAAATTCATCTTCTTAGTTGGCAAATAAACGTCAAAATCAATATCGCAATTTTCAGCGAAAAACTTAATGCTACTATTAATTTCTTGTGGATGAAATTTTAAAACTGTTCTTAATTCTTTTATCGTTTTCATGTTTTATATTTTAAAAATTTCTAATTCGGCTAAGCATATAAATTGTGTTCCGTTAATAACCTCATTCTTATTTCTATGAAAGTGACCAAAAATCCATATATCTGGCTGATGTATTTCAAACATAGCTTGTAACCCATTTGAAGTTATTGATTTCTCATGTATATCAAAAAGATGTTTACGTACTTCGAGAGGGCAATCATGAGAAACTATTATTTTAGGCTTTTTTAATTCGCATAGGTCAATAGCTAAATTCATTTCATTATAATCCAGCTCTTCATTACTGAACCAATCAATACCTTCTATACGTTTATATTTATCTACAGAAAACGCACCACGGACGCTAAGTAGATTATATTTATCAATGTATGAAAAATTACCTAAACTATGAGGTTTATTTAAGAAATTATAATCATCATGGTTTCCGAAATTAACCTTGTGTTTAGAATTATCTACGTTATCTAAATGCCATTTATGCTCAATATCAAATCCAAAATCTCCAACTTGAATAGAATCACAGTCGTTATTTTTAATTATGTCGTGATATGCATTTATTTTACAATGCACGTCACCTATAGCTATTAAATCAGTATTCATTTTATTTGACCGTTATTTTAATACAAAAATACAATATTTTTTAATAGAAAAATAGATTGTTGATAACTATTTTTCTATTCTTTCAATTTTAATAAACCCTACTCGCCCACTCATTGATTTGTATGGGCTATATTCTGTTATTTTAATTCCTAATGATATTAAATACTCCTTAAAACTAAGCATATCTTCGTTAATAGACTCTCGTTGCCAACAAATATTACCTGTATATTTATAAGAATCTGGGCTATTAATTTGGCAATCACTAAATTTTTCGTCTAAAACTTTAAGTAAAAAGCTTAACGCAGGAAGTCCTTTTCTATATGGTATTTTCATTTTGTTATTTTTAATATATTTACGTATCCTTCATTTATTTTTAAATACCCATTCCCATCTAATTCTACTTCTAAATTCCATTCGTTTTTTTCTTTATTTTTTGACTCTAAAAATCTAGTCATGTATCCAGAAGAAGGAATACCTTTAGCTTCGTCTTTTGCAACATGGTATCCATAAGTTAAAGCTTCTTCAATATCCTTTTTAGTGAATTTATTTTCATAACTATCGGATAAAGATTCCTTATATCCTTTAATCCAAATATCACGATATTCTTTATTATCATCTTCTTGTGGATTGTAAGGGTCGTTAATTAATCTTGGGTATTCTTTTAACGCTAATTTTTCAATATGTACAGATAAATTTTTCGCATAAGCAACAAAATTTTCGCCATGAATTATTTGTTTATAATCAATCAAAGGTAAATCTCCAATTTTTACGCCAGATGCAATTACTTTCCCTTTATGATTAAAATTCAGCAATTTACTTATCTTATCCAGTTTGCTGTTTTCATGCTTTCTTGGTTCGCTCCATCCACGTCCACTTCCTTTTATTCCTGTTGCAAAAATACAATAGTAATCGCCTTCATTAAAGTCTTCCTGACTAAGTAAGTAGAACTCTTCTTTTACAAAAATTAGTTTCATTTTTTAATGTTTAAAATATTTATAAATCCTGAATTATTAATTTTTGGCTTTAATTTCTTTTGGTACGCATATATAGGAGACTCATAATAATTATAATCACGCAAAATAACGCCATCAATTAGTATTGGTATAAATTGACCATCTTCTTCAATAACCTTAAGTATTTCAGAATCACTACCAGTTATTTTATGGATAATCATTCCTGATTTAGCTTCTGAAAAATCGGTGGTATAATCCCATACTTCTTCCGTTTCTAATTGGATATTAAACTCAGAATCATCTTCTATTTCGCTTAATATCTTATATCTATCAGATTCCTCGTTTACGTTATTAAGGTAACGTTCAATCCAAGTTACTCTCATATCTTTATGAATAGGAGTGTCTTCTGGAAAATGTTGTCTTGCTATAAATCCTAGAGCGAAAATAACTAACTGATTAAGTTCAATCATTGGTAGAATAGTAGAATCTTCAAAAATAGTACTAGCGATTATCTTGCTACAATACTTAATTAATACTGAATCAACTACAGCTCTATTTATTTCTTTAAGATTAGAGTCGTAAATGTAATCATCTTTTTTAACGAAGTATTCATCGCTAAGTATTAAGAATGCGTCTCCTGATTTAATTAGTTTCATGCCTATTTTATTTTAATAATGTTAACGTATCCATTTTCAACTACAGGAACGTGTAAATTAGGGTTATTCAAGAAACCTTCTTTTGATTCATGTAATTCGTCAATATTTTTTGAACGCATTTCTATTTCAACGTCCCATTCAGATTCTTTTTTAGTAATCATTTCAATCCATTCTTTATGAGTATCATAATACGTTCCCATAACTTGTGATTTTGATTTTTCGTCACGTCCAAGGTTGTAAATCATTACCATATCATCGTAAGTAAATTGCTTGTCTGAATTAAGTCTTAAGGCTTCTGAAAAACCTTTTACGAATCCATTACGTTGCCCTCCTTCATAAACACTAAAAGAATTTCTTTTAGGAAATAATTCTTCAGCTATTTTTTCAACATCAAATCCTGAAATTATTTTTTTAACGTCATTTAAATCTAATTTATAAATACCGTCATCTAAATAATTAGCAGATGCTATTACTTTAATTCCACTATTGTCATTTAATTGATAATCCATAACTATTTTTGGCATGAAGTAATTACCGCTATTATATTTTTCTAGCGTTACATCTCCAATTTTAATTTCCTGTTTATTCGTAAGGATAAACTCCTCACCTATCTTAATTAGTTTCATTTTCGTTTAATTTAATAACCCTTTAATTTTAAAATATTCAATTACTGTTTTTGTTCTTAGCCAATTACATCTGTCAGACCAATGGTAAAAGTCAATTCCTTTTTCTAAGTAATAATCAATATATTCTTGGTCTTCTTTATTTGGAGTAAAATCTTTAAAACCACGTTTTTTGTAAAGTTCTACAAGTTTTTTAGCGTTCTTAGGAAGAATAATTCCATTGTCATCTTGCATGTTACACATTAGGGGTATAATCTTATTTGAAAATGCAAAATATCGTTTGTCTCCTTTAGATATTTTACTTGGTTTTGATATATATTTACGCCCTCTAAAATCTAATTGTCTTAAAGATATTTTCATAGGAGTTTTCTTGCTGTGAGTATAATCATTATACCAAACAAACCATTCTCTTATTGAGCTTGAGCTATTAAAAGAACGATGATTAAGAACAACAGTTCCTCCTAATGCACCTTCAAAATTTGCATTTAAATATTTAATTAAAGAAGACTTATATTTAAATATTTTAGCAGGAAGACTTATTTTTGAGTCTTTGTGTGGATAAAACCACCATTCGTATTTTCTATGATTTCTTATTTTCATGTTAAATATTTGTTATTTCATTAATTAATTTATGCTTTGGATTAACAACGTCAAAATTACCGTTCCATCCATTTATTTTTGATTTACCTTCAGTATTTCCAATAGCAATAATGTTTTCTTTTTTAATATATTCTACTAAGGAATGATGCCCGTACATAAAATGCACTAAAATACCATAATCTGAAACAGATGTAATGTTACTTACCATAATTTCGTTTGGTTCACCTCCATTGTAATGGAATCCGAATGCAATATAATCGCCAGCTTTTAAATTTTCTATTTTTTTCATTATAATTGTGTTATATGTAAAACACTCCATTTCTATAAAAATTCTTTGTTAAAATTCTCATATTTGATTTTGAGTTTCTGTGTTTAAGTTTCTCCCATTTTCGCATAAGTTTTAGCGAAGTTAATGCTATTTTAATGAATCTTGCATCGTCAACTTTTTTTATCGCTTTTTTAATTTTTCTTCTGTTCATGATAATTAATTTTTGTTATCTAAATAATCCTATATTAATGAAACTGTGTTGTAAATCTTCTCTATTTCACTGCCAGTTAAAGTTTCGTATCTTCTAACGTGACCTACTATTTCAGTATTAGTATCACATAATTGAGTTTTACGAAGAGAGGAAAGGTTATTCCACCACTCCATTGCTGTTTTGCGTTTTTCATGCTCCTGCGTAGCTGTAATTGTATTTAACCACCAAACTTCAGATTCGCTTATTTCATCTCTAACGTCATATCCCATTTCTTTTAAATCAGATAATTTAATTGATTTTCTATCTAATTTATTTTGCAATGCTTTTTTAGTGTTTACTCCAAAAATACCATCTTTAGGAGTATCAATTAATCTTTGAAGTTCAATATTTTCAGCGCATTTTAATGTATAAATATTTAGCGTTTTATTTAAATCTAATTTTATCATTTTTATAGTTTTTTTAATATTTCTTTTTTAGCTTCTAATTTATTTATAAGGCTATTTGTGTAAGAATCTTGCCCTAAAGAATAGCCTTCGCTTATGCATTTATTTAAAAAATCAAAAAAAACAGAGAAATCTTCTTTATTGAAAGTTATAGTTTGCTCCCCTGTATCATGATTAACAACCCTGTTTGAGTTGAATAAACTATAAGCCTTTTTAGCTTTTTCTAAAAAATCTAGTTCTAAATAACGTTCGGTTGAATTTATGTCGTTTAGTAAATCAATTTCAAGTTGCATTAACTTAATTTCTGGAGTTTTTTCAGTATTCATGATTTTACTTTTTTAATTTAATTTCAATATTATCAATGTATTTATTAAATTCACGGCTATCGCAATTGCCTTTAATATTAAAAGCGACATCTCTTACGTATATTGGAGTCATCATATTATTAAGGAACTGTTCTAGTGTTTTTAAAGCATGTTTTGTTTTAGCGTTTTTGTAGTCTGAGCCGTACTTTTTTTCAAATTCATCTCTATTAATATTAATTAATGAATTATTGTAATTGTTAACGTAATCGAACCAATCATTTTCTTTTCCTTCTTCTTTGAATTTTTCATCAGTCCAAGTGTCATCAATATTATGCTCTTTTTTGAATTTTTCAAATAAATTTTCAATAACCTTAGTTTCAGATTTCGTTCTTTTTTCTTTAAACATATCAATAAATAATGATTTTTTTAGAATCTGCTCTCTCCAATATTTAACCATATAAGGACTTCTCATGGAATAGTTTCTGAAATTATTCTTACTCATTGGGTTTTTATGCTCATCTCCAAAAATAATAACTTCTAGCCAACTACTATTTAAATGAAGTCGAATTGTGTATTCCTTTACAGAAAAATTCCATGTACCTCCGTCTTTATAATCATCTAATATTTTAGGTTGACCAAAACGTTTTGAAAGATAAAAAAAAGCTTCAAAATAAATATCTTCAGTAAACCAAGTCGATTCTTGATTAGGTTCGTATTTTAAACATTTGGCTATAACGCCTTTAATTAAGTTATTTCCTTGAAATATATTAAATTTTCCCATTTTTTTTTGTTTTTGACCGTTTCCGTGTACAAATATAAGTATAAAAATGTAATATTGACGCTTTTAACTAAAAAAAGTTATTAACATTTGCTAATAACTTAATTTTTAGATATTCCTAGCTTCCTTTTATATGCCTTATCAAACGTGCCAACGCACCAGACACAGTAACAAGTGTACTTTTGTCCCTTCTGTGGCTTATAAGGAAATGTCTTTTTTCGCTTTAGCTTACATTTTTTATTTCCTCTCATTAAAAATAAGATTTAATTCATTTTTAGTAATATCATTGTATAAATTCTGTAGATGATTAAGATGTTTTACATCAAAAGCAAAAGAGTGGAAGATATAGTTATCGTCATCATTTGGACAATCTGTATATTCTATTCCGAAAAAATGACTTTGTTCTTTATTAAAATCCCTTTCTACAACATAATTATAATCGCAATGTCCTATGGCGTATTTATATCCGTAACGCCCATCTTCTTTTTTAATGAATTTAACATCATTTCCGAAATAATCTTTCCCAACTAAAGCTTGTAAAATTTCTTCAGTTATTTCAATTTCTGAAATATCAGCGCAATCGCTTTCGTCTAATTTATATAAGTCGTAACCACTATCAATTTGATATATTTTTTTACCACCGTCTTTATGTAACCAAACATAGTTCCCTACTCTCAAATCTTGTATCTTCATTTTTATAAATTTAATTTTAATTCTTTTCCAGACAAATCTGCATAAATATTCTGTAATTGATGAACATATTCACTATTGGCATTATTAATTTGAATTGTATATCCTTCAATTAATAAAAACAAATATCCGCACCATCCGATTCTAATATTTTCAGTAACATCTATAACTAAAGCATCTTTTTCATCTAATACATCATCCCAATAAGCTTCGCATTTTAACATGATTTCTTCTGTTATTTTAATTGGACTTACATGTATACCTTTTTGAGGAGCTTTAAATCCTTCTATGTGGAAATATCCACAATCAGGTCTTAATCTTTCCGTAACGCCTTCTATTCGTTTAATTTTACCTAAAAAATAAGCATAATTTCCAACTGAGTACTTTAAATTTATCATTATTTATATTTTCTAATTGTTTTAAAAATTTCGCTTATATCCGTGAATTTAAGTTCCTGATTAGGTCTAATAGGATGAAAAGCTATAGTGAATCCATGCTCGGCATGAAACTTTTCTTTTACTCTATTTCCATTAACCGTATCTAAATATATCCATGGGAAATTAGAAAAAAGTTTAACGGTAATCCCTATTTTTTCTAAACGCTTACAAAGCGTATTAATTTTGTCCATCTTCTTTTTTGTTAAAAACTAAGTCATATTCTTCCTTAGCATGTTTTTCAGGATAATAATCTAAATTTTGTTCATTTCGCCCTCTGATGTAGAAATCGCACAATTGTTCTTTTTCTTTTTCTAAAAACATTTTAGCCTCTTCTATAAATGCCCTATAAATTGGAGCATTTGGAATATAACTACCCATCTCGCTTTCCCATTTTTCAATTAATTCTTCTAATGCTGTTTTCATATTTTTAATTATATTTTGCTTTAATCCAGTTTTCGCATTCAATTAACGTACTAAAAGGCTCTAGTGATTGAGATGTTATTCCTATATAGGCAATAAAGTTACCGTTTTTAGTTTGTCGGATGTTCCAACCTTTTAGCTTTCCTTTCGTGTATTTTTTTACCGTTACCATGATTATTTGATTTTATTACATCCACATGAATCATAAGTTGATTCATATTCGTATTCTCTATATTCATCACAAATCCACCATTCTCTATGATATTTTCCTGTCATTCCATTATCTTCTGTATGCGAACGAACGCATTCAGTTCCTATTCTAATACAAGGAATCTCTTTACAATAATGGCTTTTATAATACAAATATCCAAAAAAAATTGAAATAAATACCATCATAGGAGTCAAAAACCACCAAAGTTCTAAAAACTCTTTTATATGCTTATTCATTGCCGTATTTTTCATTATAATATTTTTCGCCATCTTCACCTGTATAAGCAAAAAGAGAGCCTATGTTTGGTTTTATTCTTTTAATAATAGCGTTACAAGTTTTAACTAGTTTTTCATCGTGCTGATTTATAGCATCAATAATTTCAGATTTATTTTTTTCAATCCAATAAGGAACTAAATCCTCATCAACCTCTAAGTAAACTTTTCCGTTTTCACATTTAACTTGATTCTTTTGAAGAAATTCCTTTAAGGAAGATGCTGTGCCTAATTTTTCTTTTATTTCCATGTTTTATTTAGTGTTTAAGTATTCGTTAATTCCTTTACATGCTCTTTTGCAAGAATTATGGCAAAACCAAGTTTTAGAACATTTTTCTTGTATGTATTCAGGTTGATTTTTTAGGCTTTCCGCAAGTTCAATATAAAATCCATTTTCAATAGCACAGTCTTTGCATCTTTTTTTTAGCGGTTCTAATGGCGTATCTTTAGAAAGATTTATCCAATACTGTTTTTCTATATCCTCCATTATTTATAATTTTCATTATAGTAATCTTCTCCACCTTCTTCTGTTTTTTCGTATGCGCCATTGTCAAAAGCCTCAGCAATATTTCCCTTTTCTTTTTCCTTTGCTTGTTTAATTAAATCGTCCACGATAGCCCAACTAAGATTAACTCCTATTTGGTTTGATAATCTTTCAAGTTCACTATTTAACCAACTTACTGCTGTTTGTTTTTTCATTTTTATTTAAAATTATCGTTATAGTATTTTTCTGCATCTTCTAAAACATCGGAATCACTTAAAACTAAATCAGACCAAGTTTTAGCAGATGTAATATAAGAATTAAAGATATTTTGCTTTTCTTTTTGTAAAAGTTGATAACATTTTTCCTTCATGTTATCAACTGTTGGTCTGCAAGGATAATCCTTAAAAGATTCGCACCATTCAATTAATTCTTGTATAGGGGTTTTGTTTGACATATTTATTTAAACATATGGTTATAATACTCTTCTCCGTTATCGCATATTTGGAAAAATTCTCCATTCATGATTTCAGAATGGTCAAAAGCTTCAATTATTTGTTTCTTTTCAATTTTTTTACATTCTTCAACTACGGACTCATAAAGCAAGTCTTCTTTATCTATGCTTTCTATAAAGCCAAGGCTTTCTAGTTTATCAAGTAGAATATCTATAGCTGTTTTATTTTTCATTTTTAATCCTGTAAAGTTAATTCTATTTTATTATGATTTGAGTAAAATATATTCTGAAGCTCATGTAAAAACTCTATTTCATTACCATCATAGGTAAATTTATCGACTGACTGATTAAGCGTACATCCTTGAATATTACATTGATACCATTCCTTGTCTCCATATCCATAAGATTTACATGTAGCACCTTCTCTCCTTAATAATTCTAGTGTTAATTTAATGCCTTCAATTTTACCAATAGGTTCATAAACAAACTCTTCCCCTTCTTCATAGTCCTCATCTAAGATTAATCCATATTTTAATATTCCGTGAACGGTATGGATAACGCCATCACAAATAATATTGTTTCCTATATTTATATCTCTAATATTTATCATTTTATTTATTTTTAAAAGTTAGTTTCAAAACTAATTATTTTTTGTGAGGTTTAACGTTGTTTTTAAAGTTAAGTCCTATGCCTTTTGTGTAATCTGTCACGCTTTGATTAATACCTACATTAGTGCCGTTGAACTTTGATATAACGAATTTTAAACGTCTGATTTCCTCTTCTTGCTCTTCCAATAACTTTTCTACTCCATTAACATATCGCATAACATGTAAAGCGTAAAAACAAGTTCCTTTGTCTTTTTCTGTATAATCAAAAGAAGATGCATATAATTTCCTTTTTAATTCTTCTAGGTTATTTTCCATTGGTAGGTATTTTATTTTCAATAATATCTTTACAAAATTTAGCACAGGCTAATTTCAATGAATGTTCTGAAAGCAAACAGTTATAGTTTCTTTGGTAAGAGAATCCATTATAATCACAGTGCATGATTATTAATTCAGGAGTGTCTTTTAGCCATCCTACATTAACACTTAAACAAATTGTACAATCCTTAGATTGGTAATAGCCTCTTTGTTCATATCCATCTTTTCTAAATTCAATATCTGATTTAAAATACTTCTTTTCTCCTAAAAATAGATAAGGTCGGTAGAATTTTCGTTTTGATGTATATGATATTCCTGATTTCATTTAAAATGGTAGCTTAATTTTAGGTAATTTAAACTCATTGAACTTACCTTTATTTTGTTTTTGATTTTCTACAACACATTTACCGCAAATGTAGTATTCGCATTCAGGAGAGTCCTCTGGTGGATAATACATTTTAGCATAAGTTCCATTTTCAGGTTTTTCGCAGTAATCGCATTCGTCATCAAATTTACAACGCTCAAGACCTAGTGCTTCGATAAATGGGTCAGATTTAAATTCCATATTTTTATTTTTTTAAGTTAGTTTCTAAACTAATTATTTTATCTTCCAAATTTCGCTGAAAATCACGCCTGTAAGACTTCAATAAAACTAACCAATTAATCTTAGTAATAGAGTCTATTTTTAAATCCTTATTACTCTTAATTAGCGAATTAATGTGGTCTACCCAAAGCTTTGTACTCAAAAAATTAACTCTCGTAACTACGCTATATAACGTATCCGAAATAGTCAAAGTAGTTTTGTGGTGTCCATTTTTACTATGTGTAAGTTGGATATGTTTTTTCAGGATTGTATTCCAATCTTCTTGCTTATTTTCCATCTTATTGTTTTCTCCAATCATTAATAAAAACAGCTCTAATTATGTAAACAGGAACAGAAATAAACCAAATGAGTGCTACTAAAAAAGCAACTAATTCAGACTCTTCATAGTTTGTTATTTTACTCTGCTTAAAGTAAATTATTCCGTACATAAGTACATAAATTATAATCATTAATGCTAATTCCATTTTACTTGTTTAATATGTTTTTTAATTCTGTTAATTTACTTTCTTTTTCTTCTATTAAATCCTTCAGGTAAGTAATGTCCCCATCGCAACTGTATTCGCAATTTCTTCCGCAGCTAGATACTTCATAAACTTTTTGGTCAACGTGCCACCATCCTTCTTGCATTTTTTCAATTTTATCATAAGTTAGTTCGTAAACTAATTTATTTAATTCTTCCTTGGCAAATTTACTTAAATCTTTCGTGAAATAAAAACAAAATTCAAATTCAAATCCTTCACTTGAACATGAATTTAAAGAAATAAATTTAAGTTCTTCTTTTGCCTTATTTATATTTTGAATACGATTTTCATGTTCTTCGGCTAATTGTTTACCTGTCTGTCTGTGATTGTACTTGTCTGCTTCGTTAGTGAATACTTTGCCGTCAGAGCAAGTGTATGTAATAATATCAACATTAACTGATTCTGTTTTGGTAACAGTTTTACTTACTTTTTTTACGCTTTCTTGTATCATTTTTTTTTATTTTAATATTCGTTAAGACCAGCTTCTTCCATAGCTCTATATAGATTAGCAACTGCTATTTTTACATTTATTGGTGCATTTCCTCCACTTGTTGAAATTCGGATACATTTAGACTCAAATAAACCATCTTTCTTATCTCTTAGCTCAATATAGTAATCTCCGTTTCCGCCTAGCATAGTTCGCATGTAGGTTTCGTTTAGGTCGCAGTCATCAGTTAGTAAAGCCATTTTATTTGTTAAAATATTAATTTACTGTCTAATTTATCAAAAAAATCAATAAGTGATAGCTCTTTATTTTCTTCCTTTTCTGCTTCTTTGTAAAGAAAACAGAACATTTCTTTTTGCGCTTTTTCGATACCTATTATCGCCATGCTATTTAAACTTTGGTTTCCATCATTTAAAACTTGTTGTTTAGCCTCTTCAAATATTTCAATTGCTTTTCTCATATGTAGTTATTTTTATGGTTTAGGAATTGGTCTCCATTTTATAATCGACTTGTGAAATCCTTCATCTAAAGTAAAGTAATCAACCCAAGAAGTAATTCCATCAGAAACAATGCACTCGTAAGAATTATTTCTAGTTGTAATATTTCCAACAGTGTGTATTTCTAATCTAGGCAATCTATCAGAAACTTGAATCCATTCATTTTTTATTTCAAGCTCACTTATTCGAGATTTATATTCAACAGCTAATTGTAACATTTCTTCATGCATTTTACTCCAATTGTCGCACTTTAATTTAAGTTCGGAAACCTCTTCTTGTAATGGTTTTGATTTTAAATCGTTATATTCAGACATCCATTTATGTACATAGTTCATGTGTCCAGTTTTTTCAATAGATGCTCTTATCCCATCTTTCATTGGACTTATTTGTTTTGTAAATTCTTCAGGAGTTATATTTTCGTTTTGGCTCATCTTATTTATTTTATGAATTAGGTTTAATTATTTCGTAAAGGTTATTAGCTTTAATTTTATCTTCAATGTGTTCTGAGTTATGAGCCAAATTAAATAATTCAAGTGATGCTTTTTCGAGTTCATTAATTCGAGATTGGAGTTTTTTAACATTATCTTTTTCGTAACCCCAGTATCTTTGTAGACTTTCTGAGTTTAGAATCTCATTATTTAATTTAACTTTTAGTTCATCAATCTCACTTCTATCAATTAAAACATCAACTTTACAAACAGGAACTGTATCGCCATTTAATTCGGAAAACTCTCCAGTTTCTTCAATATAAACTCCGCCTACTTGTTGTAAAATTATAATTGACTCAATGTCTGGATGAATATCTCCGTCTTCAATATAGTCGTTAATATATGACTTAGCATCTGCTAAATCTTCTATTTCTTCTAATTGGCTGTCGATTCCATTATAAATGTATAGCTTTTGTTTTGATTTTAATTCTTCGCTCATAATATGTTTATTTTAAATTTTTAATGTATTCAGCTATTTTAGAAGCGCAAGAAAATCTATTACAAATAATGCCATTTGGAAAATCTTCGCTTATTTCTAAGGATAATTCAGAATCTATAATTTCTAAAATATCTGATTGAATTTTCGAGTTTTTTATTTCTTCTGGGTCTTTGTAGTATACTTTGTATACGGGACGAGTAATATTACCTTCATTATCTCTTGATGAGTCGAATTGGCAAACGTATACTCCAACGCATTCTGTAATGTCTATTCCAAAATCTGTTAAAAAATCTTGAGCGCAATTTTCAAAATCAAAAACCTGATTTTTAACATTTTCTAAGTCTTCTTTTGATTTCCATTTATAAGGAATAAGATGTGATTTCCAATTACTTATATATAAATCAAATGATTCATTGTCAAAATACTTTATGTTTTTATGAATATCAAAAAAGAAACAATTTCTGGCTGGAATTTTTTCTTTTGAAAGAAATGGAGCAAGAACATTGTCTTTGTATCTTAGGTAAAAGTATTCCATAGTAATTAATTATTTCTGATTTTTAAATATCTCGTAAAGTTGTTTTGTTGTATATTGGCATCCACTATAATAAATATTATTAGATACCCAAAGCGGATTAAAATTAAATGTTATTGTTCTGGTAAATTCATTTTTATCTATCCACTCCGCAAACTCAACAGCTTCTATTTCTTCTACTTGTTTGGGGTGTTTGAATACAATTCTAATAGCCATGTGATTACATTCTATACATTCACCATCACATCTTTCGACTTTGCAAATAACGGAAGCGTTAACAATATCTGTTACTTCTATTGGGTTGTCATAATCTAATTTAGTAACGTTTGAAAGTATTAAACATAACTCACTCTCACTAATCTCGCATGGTTGTAGGGAGTTAAGCCATTGTTTAGCATCAATATCAAAATCTAGTTTATTAAAATGTGTTGGATTAAGTGATACATAATCTTCACCTTGTGGCATCTTATCATTAGCCGACATTATTTTTCCATT